>Ga0160428_1000697_pt1 | contig 33290 bp, 20 predicted proteins | sample SolpanmetagenomM_FD_108198 | JGI IMG/M metagenome (GOLD analysis project Ga0160428, IMG submission 108198) | Solar panel surface microbial communities from Lawrence Berkeley National Laboratory, California, USA - M | ecosystem: Engineered > Built environment > Solar panel > Unclassified ... | reverse complement strand
TAGCCCAGGCGGTGAAGCATCGTTCGTCCGGCGGGGTTGGAGAAGGTATCCGTGACGATCAGGTCGGGCCGGGTACGCGCGACTTCCTCGACGCTGCCATGATTGATCGCCACGCGCCGTGCCGCGACGACCTGCGCCGAATAGCGCGGATCGCGCGACAGCCACGTCACCGACGCGATCCGCCGCGGCGGCAGCAGCGCGAGCAGCAACTGGTCGGTGCACTGGTTGAGGCTCATCACGCGCATCGGGCGTGCCGGGATCGCGACCTTGGCCGGCATGGCGACGCTACAGCCGCCCAGCATCAGCTGGAGCGCTGCCATAGCCCGCCAGGCCGGCCCGACTTTCATGCGAGGAGCGCCTGCATCCTAGAAGCGCGCCTTCACGCCGCCATAGGCACCACGCCCGGGCGTGGCGAAGCTGAACACCTCTTCATAGCGTTCGTTGAACAGGTTCTCGACGCGCCCGAAGATCGCGAAGCGATCGGTCAACTTGAACTCGCCATTGAGGTTCACCAGCACATATTCCTGCAGCGATACGCGCACCGGGACGAAGCTCGGATCGGTATAGGCGACATCGTCCTGACGCCCGTTATAGCGCACGGTGAGCGTGGTGGAGAAGCGCTTGTCGGCGCTGAACACGGTCGTGTTGAAGCTGCCGACATGCTTCGGGCGGCGCACTTCGACGACGCCGTTCTCGCGTGCATTCAAGTAAGTGTAGGCAAGGTCGAAACGCAGTTGATCGATCGGGCGGGCCGACGCGAACACCTCGACGCCACGCTGCTTGGACGAGGTCGTGCGATTGGCCGGGCTGGCGACGAAATCGGGTGCGGGATAGGTCGTGTAGATCTCGTCCCGCAGCCGGCTGTCGAAATAGGTCGCGCCGACCGTCGCCTTGCCGCCGGCGAACTCCTGATCGAGCCCGGCTTCCCAGCCCTTGGACTTTTCCGGCTTGAGGTTCGGGTTACCGATATAGCGCCCGCTATCGTAGGCGAAGAGCTCGAAATACCCCGGATTCTTCACGCCGGTCCCGTAAGCGCCGTGCGCACGCAGCCCGAACGGCAGGCGGTATCCGGCCTGGACGCGGTACGTCGTCGTATCGGCGAAGCGATCGTTCTCGTCGCGCCGGATCGATGCGCCCAGCACCAGCGCATCGGCGATCGTGCCTTCATATTGGCCGACAAAGCCCCAATTCTCGGTCGACTTGCGGCCACCGAACGCGAATGGCGACGAGACGGTGTTCTGGAACTGCTCGCGCTCGTAATCGACCGCACCCGTGATCTTGTTGCGGAACGCGTCGCTGCCGAACGCGAAGCTGGATTCGAGCGAGCCCTTATAGCGCCGGCCCTTATCGCCGTAATCGACGCCGAAATTGCTGTATCCGGTGCGGGTGGTGTCAGCCAGCTGACCAGTGAGCGAGGTGTTCCAGCGGCCATCCGCCAGCGACAAGGCAGCACGGACCAGCCCGTAATAGGCCTTGTTCCGGAAGTGCGTACCGGGTGTATCGACGATATAGCCGAACTTCGGGCCCGAGAAGGCGGTGTCGTTGCTGAGCGCGTCGGTATAGCTGTAGCGGCCGACGCCGGTCAGCTTGAAGATGTCGGACGGCGTCCAGTTGATCTTCGCGCTGGCGCCGATGCCGGTATAGCCGATGTCGCGCGTGCCATCGCGGGCCGTCGGCGTTCCGTCGGTGCGGTACAGCGTTCCGGACACGGCATAATCGACCGTGCCGGCGACGCCGCCGAAGCGCGCGGCACCCGCCGCGGTGCCGAAGGAGCCACCCTCGGCGCGCGCGCTGAGACCCTGCGCTTCGCTGCCGGTCGGCGTGATGTACTGGATGACGCCGCCGATCGCGTCCGAGCCGTACAGCGACGATTGCTGCCCGCGCAGCACTTCGACGCGCGCCATATCGTCGGCGATCAGCGTGCCGAAATCATATTGGCCCTGATACGGGTCGGAGGCTTCGATCCCGTCGATCAGGACGAGGACGTGGTTCGCTTCGCTGCCGCGGATCCGGACGTCGGTCAGCCCACCGATCGAGCGGTTGACCGCGACACCCGGCACGTCGCGCAGAATGTCGGACACCAGACGGGTCTGGCGCTGCTCCATCTGTTCGGCGGTCAGCACCGTGACAGAGGCAGGCAGGTCGCGCGCGGCGATACCCGTTCCGGAGCGCGATGCGGTCACCACGACGGCATCGTCGACCGCATCGGACGGCGTGTCGCTGGCCATCTGGTCGGTAGGTTCGACCGAACCGGTCTGTGCGAGCGCAGGCGTCGCGGCAATCAGCGCGACGAGAGAAACGGCGATAATCTTCATCAATATAGTCCCCCGCGCCGTCATGGACGAAGCGACGGGGGCCGATCGTTCGCAAAGCCACGCGAACGACGGCGCCGGTTCAGCCGGACGGACGCGGAGTCCGGCTGCCTCGACACCGTGTGCAGCCCCAGCCGCACGGTTCGTCGCTCGAACGGACTCGTTCCGTGCCCCGGCCATCCCCTGGATCCGAGAGCATGAGCGACAGCGCCGGCAGGTCTCCTGGCTCACGGGTCGTCGCTCGATGCACGCCTTCCCAGATCCGAAGGATCCAGTGGCTGCCCGGCCTATCCCGCGGGAAAAGGCCAGGACGTGTGCATCGCGCTCTCCGCTTACAGTTGCAGGGACAGCCGCGGCTTTGGGAAGAGGTCTTCCCGCACCGCATTCCACATTTGAGCCTCTTTCGAGGCACCGGCGCGATCATGCGAAACCGGATGGGAACCACCCGGCTTCGACTGCGCCCTTACTGGAAATGCTGCGCTGCGCAAATGGAATCGCCGTGGCGGCGAGACGGGACACTCCGCTCAGCCGTGCCCGACGCGAAGGTTGAGGACGATCACGCCCGCCACGATCAGCCCGATCGCGCACAGCGCGATGCCATCCAGTTTCTGTCCGTAGGCGACCCAGGCCACGCCGGTTACCAGCACGACCCCGGCCCCGGACCAGATCGCATAGGCGACGCCGACCGGGATCGTCCTGAGCGCGAAGGACAGGCAATAGAATGCCGCACCATAGCCGATCGCGACGACGATCGACGGGCCGGGGCGGGTAAACCCCGCGGACGCCTTCAGAAAGGAGGTGGCGATCACTTCCGAGACGATCGCGATCGTCAGCCATAGCCAGTTCGGCATAGGTCAGGCGGAAGCGATGCTGTCGGACGCCACGCGAAGCGCGTCCGCCAACCGGATTGTCCAATCCCGACACCCCGACGTGTTGCCGATCAGATCCTGCCGAATTTCGATCTCGGCATAGCCGCGCCGTTCCGGATAGGCGTGGCGGGGAATGGTATAGTCGATCAGATCCATGCTGTACGGTTCGTTATCGCCGACGGTCAGCGTCGCATTGCTGCGGAACGCCGCGAGCAGGGCGTGCGCGAAGGACGTATCGCCGCCATCGTGCAGCACGCCGACCTGCCACGGGCGGGCAATGCCCTGCATCGCCGGGGTGAAGCTGTGCAGCGAAACCAGGATCGTTCCCTGCCCGGCGGCGTCGCGGCGCGCGATCTCCGCACCGATCGCCTGCTGATAGGGCGTATGGATCGCGGCGATACGCGCCGTTCGTGCTGCCTTATCCAGCGCTTGATTGCCCGGGATGATCGTGCGGTCGCTGATTTCCGGCATGGCGTCGGCGCGAGCAGGATCGCGGTTGCAGTCGATCACCAGCCGCGAATAGGTCTGGCGGATGAAGACGGCGTCGAGCCGCTCGGCGAGCATCGGGCCGAGTTCGCCGATGCCGATATCCCACCCGATGTGCCGGCTGCGCTCGTCCTCCGGCAAGCCCAGGTCGGCGAGACGCGACGGGATCAGATTGCCGGCATGATCGCCCAAAAGCAGGAAAGGCGAGCTTCCGTCCGGCCGGATCACCTGGACCGGCGGCGGGTCCCCTGCCTGCAATAGCGCGTCCGATGCCATATCCCGGTCCTTCCTTACCGCCCCCGGCTCGTCTAAGCGCAGGGCGACCTCATGAACACCGTCCTCAACATCACCCGGTCGATTCTCGGCCAGCCGTGGCGCTGGCGTGCGTTGGAGACTGATACGCGCGACCCCGGCTTCGCGCCGGACGACCTCGTCACGCAATTGCTGCTGTCGCGCGGTTGCTCGCGCGACGATCTCGACGCGCACAAGACGCCCAGCATCCGCGGCTTCATGCCCGACCCGTCGATCTTCCGCGACATGGATCGTGCGGCGGAGCGCCTGGCGGATGCGATCGCCGGCAAGGAGTCGGTGACCGTGTTCGGCGACTATGACGTGGACGGCGCGACCTCGGCCGCCTTGATGATCCTGCTGCTGCGCGATCTCGGGCTGGAAGCGAAGGCGTATATCCCGGACCGTCTGAGCGAAGGATATGGTCCGTCGGGCGCCGCCATGGTGCAGCTGAAGGACGAGGGCGCGAATCTGATCGTCACGGTCGATTGCGGCGCGCAGGCGTTCGAAGCGCTGGAACAGGCGCGGATCGCCGGGGTCGACGTGATCGTCGTCGACCATCACAAATGCGCGCTGACCCTGCCGCACGCTCATGCCGTGGTGAACCCGAACCGGCTGGACGAGACGGACGGCGCCGCGCACGGCCACCTTGCTGCGGTCGGCGTCGCCTTCCTGCTCGGTGCCGCGCTGATCCGCGTCCTGCGCGCGCGTGGCTTCTTCACCGATCGGCCGGAGCCACGCTTGCTCGACCTGCTCGACATCGTCGCCCTGGGCACGGTGGCCGATGTCGCGCAGCTGCGGGGGTTGAACCGCGCGTTCGTCGCGCAGGGACTGAAGGTGATGGCGCAGCGTCGCAACATCGGGCTCAATGCGCTGATTTCCGCCAGCCGGCTGACCCGCGCGCCCACCGCAACCGATCTCGGCTTTGCGCTGGGGCCGCGAATCAATGCCGGCGGTCGCGTCGGAAAATCCGATCTCGGCGTGCGGCTGCTGACCACGCGCGACCCGCAGGAAGCGGCGGCGATCGCGGCGGAACTCGACGGGCTGAACGAGGAACGCCGCGCGATCGAGGCGATGGTGCAGGACGCCGCGGACGCGCTCGCCGCGGTTGCCGCGGACCGCGCCGTGCTGGTGGTCGCCGGGCGCAACTGGCATGCCGGGGTGATCGGCATCGTCGCCGGGCGCCTGAAGGAGAAATACGGTCGACCGGCGATCGTCATCGCGCTCGACGAACATGGTGTCGGCAAGGGGTCGGGTCGGTCGATCGCCGGCGTCGACCTGGGCGCCGCGGTGCTTTTTGCCAAGGATAGCGACCTGCTCGCCGCCGGCGGCGGGCACGCCATGGCCGCGGGTCTGACGATCGCGGAGGACCAGATCGCCGCATTCGCCGAATTCCTCGAAGCACGATTGGCTGAAGGGGTCGCACGATCGATCGGCGACCGCGCCTTGCTGATGGACGCCCTGCTCGCGCCCGGCGGGATCACGCCGGCCCTGGTCGAGGCGATGGACAGAGGCGGCCCCTACGGGATGGGCTGGCCGCAGCCCCGGATCGTCGCCGGCCCGGTGCGCATCATCAAGGCGGATGTCGTCGGCAACGGTCACGTCCGGGTGATCATCGCCGGCGATGACGGGCGATCGCTGAAGGCGGTTGCGTTCCGTCAGGCGGAAACCGCGCTCGGCGCCGCTTTGCTCGGCGCCCCGCCCCACCGCCGCCTGTGGCTCGCCGGACGGGTCAAGATCGACGATTGGGGCGCCAAACCCGCCGCCGAACTGCATCTCGACGATGCCGCCTGGGTCGACTAGGCGGATTTCGCGCGGCAAATGCAAGTTTGACGATACAGGCGCTTGACCGCCGCGACGCATTTCCCTAACCGCCTCCAACCACCCGGCAACGCCGGCATGGCCCCTTCGTCTAGCGGTTAGGACGCGGCCCTTTCACGGCTGAAGCACGGGTTCGATTCCCGTAGGGGTCACCACCTAAGTGGTTTCCATTACACTATTTGCATGGTCCTCGGAGGAGCGTGTGCGTGAACCGGGGGAAGATCACATTCGACCTCTGCCGTTCTGAGGACGACAGATAGGGTCGGTAAGGTAGCTACCCCCCTGTTGCGACTGCATCGGACTCGCGCCATCCACCGCCGAGTGCGCGGATCAGCCGGATACTGGCCTGCAGTCGCCGCGTGTCCAGATCCAGCGCAGTACGCCGCGCTTGCAGGGCAGTCGTCTGGGCGGTGAACACCTCCAGATAGGTAACGGCGCCTTTGCTGTAGCGATTGAGCGAAAGCCGCTCAGTGATTGCAGCCTGTCGAACGGCGTGGTCTTGGGCTGCGGCTTCGTCGCCAAGATGGTGAAGCAGCGCAAGATTGTCTTCGACCTGCTGGAACGCCGAAAGCACCGTGTTCCGATATTCGGCGCTGGCGCTCGCCCAGCGCGAGCGGGCCACGGCGAGTTCGGCACGCCTGCGACCCCCATCGAACAGGTTCAGCACCGCGCCCGGCCCCATCGACCAGATTTCGTTGGGTGCCGAGAACAGACCAGGCAGTCCAGTGTTCTGGAAGCCCCCGCTCGCGCCGAGCCGGATTGCAGGGAAAAACGCTGCCTTGGCAACGCCAATCTCGGCGTTGGCGGACGCGACACGACGTTCGGCAGCGGCGACGTCCGGGCGGCGTTCGATCAGAGTGGAGGACAAGCCGAGCGGCACTGCGGGCACGTCAAAATCCGTCGCGACCGGCGCGATGGTGAAGTTGGACGCGGGAGTGCCGACCAGGCTGGCGATGGCGTGCTCGGTCAAAGCGCGGGACGCCGCGATATCGGCAAGCTGCGCGCGTGCCCCGGCAAGTTGCGCGCCCGAACGGCTGGTTTCGATCCCGCTGACGATACCGGCCTGAAACCGCCGCGCGATCAGCTGGTCAGCCCTGGCGAAGGCATCCACGGTTTGCGACAACAATACGGCCTGCCGGTCATAGCCGCGCAGCGCCATGAAGTCGGTGGCGAGTTCCGCCTGCAGGCTCAACCGGATGGCGGCGAGATCATCGCCGGATGCCTGCGCTTCCGCCTTGCCGGCGGCAACCGTATTGCGAACCCGTCCCCACAGATCAAGTTCATAGCCGAAGCTCGCCTCGGCGGTGTCGGCGCTATAGACGTCAGGCTGGTTCGCGCCGCGCAAGGGACGGTTGTCGGACTGGCGGTTACGGGTGATGTCCGCGTCGACGCCCGACTGCGGCAGCAGCGCGGCGCGGCTCTGCCCGAGATATCCGAGTGCAGCATCGTAGCGGGCCAGCGCGCCAGCATAGGTCGGGTTGTCGGTTGCGACCTTGCGTTCGAGCGCATCAAGGGTCGGATCGCCAAACACTGCCCACCAGTCGCCACGCGGTATCGTGTCGGCCGGGGTGGCGAGTTGCCAAGGTCCAGCCTCCTTGAAAGCGGTAACCGCCGGAGTGACCGGTGGATGATAGGCCGGGGCGAATGAGCAACCTGCGGTGGCGACCATGAGCGCCAGGGCAGGCCAGACGCGCTTAGCCACGAGTTTTATCCTCGACGCGGACCAACTCACCATCCGCCAGCGAATCCGGCGGGTTGTCGACGATCTTCTGCGCTGCCGACAAACCTGACGTTACTTCGACCGTCTGTCCGAGGTCGCGCCCGACGCTGATCGAGCGCAGCTGGATATGCCGATCCGGGCTCACTGTCGCGACCTGCGTGCCCTGCGCGCGGAAGATCAGCGCGCTGGAGGGGATCTGCACCGTGCCGCTCTGGCCGCGCACGTCGAACTTCACCTGCGCATAGCCACCCGGCTTCAGCGCGCCGTCCGAGTTATCGGCGATGAGCTGCACCTGAAAGGTGCCGGTCTGCTGGTTGATCGCACCCGAATTGCCGACAACGTGCGCGGTAAAGCTACGCGATGGGTAATCGGGTGTGGTCAGGGTGGCGGCAAGACCTGGCGTCATGCCTGCGGAGTAATTTTGCGGCACGTCAACGTAGATGCGGATCTTGCGCGTATCGGCGACCGAGAACATCGGCTGCTGCACCGATGCGCCGGGACCGACGAGATCGCCGATGTCCGAATTACGCGATGTCACGGTTCCTGCAAACGGCGCGCGGACGGTCGAGAACGCCTTTTGCGCGAGCAGTCGGCCGAGATCCGCGCGCGCGGACTGCACTGCGGCATTGCGCACCGCCAGATCCCCGTTCTTCTCGTCAGCTTCCTGCCTCGACACGGAGTTGTCGGTGAGCAAGTCGTTCCAGCGCGCCGCGGTGCTGCGCGCAAGGCTGGCATGCGCCTGTGCGCTGACCAGGGCCGCTCGCGCGGAGACGATCTGCTGATCGAGTTCGGGCGTGTCGATTCGACCAAGCGGCGTTCTTGCGCCGACGGGAGCGCCAATATCCTTGTACCAGGCGCTGACATAACCGCCGACACGGGCGTAGAGCTTGGCGGCATTCCACGCCTGCATCGTGCCGGGCAAGGTCAGCGCGTCACTCGCCGATGATCCTTTGGCCGCGATCAGATGTACGGCCGGCACGGAGCGCGCATCTGACCAGGTCTGCGCATCATGGGTGTCGCCCCGGCGCACTACAGCGCCCGCCGCAACGACGCCGATCGCCGCTACGACGGCCACGATGCCAGTGGTCTTAAGGCCTTTTGGGGCGGGTGCCTGAAGAGGTTCAGCCTGCATGAGCGAGAGTTCCGGTTGCAAGAGGGTCTGAGGCAGCGCGCCGCTCTTTGCGGTGCGCGATCGAGAAAACGACGGGAACGAAGACGAGCGTGGCGAGCGTGGCGCAGATCAGTCCGCCGATCACGGCCCGGCCGAGCGGCGCGTTCTGCTCGCCGCCTTCGCCCAAACCGAGCGCCATCGGTGCCATGCCGATGATCATGGCGAGTGCCGTCATCAGCACCGGGCGGAACCGGGTAGCGCCGGCCTCGGCAGCCGCGAGGAGCGCGTCGCCTGTCGCTGCCAGGCGTTCGCGCGCGAAGCTCACCACCAGCACCGAGTTTGCGGTCGCCACGCCCATGCACATGATCGCGCCGGTGAGCGCCGGCACCGACAGCGGCGTGTGGGTGGCGAACAGCATCCAGACGATCCCCGCGAGTGCTGCCGGCAAAGCGGAGATGATGACGGCCGGATCGACCCAGCTCTGGAAGTTCACCACGATCAGCAGGTAGATCAGCACGATCGCGCCGATCAGGCCGAAGATCAGGCCCGAAAACGCGGTGTTCATCGTCTCTACCTGCCCGCGCAGCTTCACGCTCGATCCCTTGGGCAAAGTAGCCCTGGCGTCGTCCAGCACCTTCTGGATGTCCGCCGCCACTGCGCCGAGATCGCGCCCCTGCGTCGTCGCATAGACGTCGTAGGAGGGTTGCACTGCATAGTGCGTGACCACGGCGGGCGAGGGCTCGCGGTGGAGCGTGCCGAGTGCCCCGAGCAACTGATACGTGCCGCCTGAGCCGGTGATCGGCAGGTTCTGGAGCGCCGCCAGGCTGTCGGTGCGGTATTGCGGCGTCTGCACCACGATCGGATAGGACACGCCGTTCCTGGGGTTGAGCCAGAAGGCCGGTGCGACCTGGAAGCTGCCGGCGAGGTTTACCGCGATGCTGCGCGTCACGTCGTTCTCGGTGATCCCGACCCGGTCGGCCTGGGCCCGATCGACGTCGAAGCCGAGTTCGGGATAGGTTTCGGTCTGCTGGACGCGCACATCGGCGATGCCGGCGATGTGCTGCATCTTCCTGGCAAGCATCTGCGCATAGGCCTTGCTGCCCTTGATGTCGCTGCCGGTCACCATCACGTCGATCGGGGCAGGCGCGCCGAAGTTGAGAATTTGGCTGATGATGTCGGCGGGAAGGAACGAGAAAACCGAGCCGGGGAACGCATCGGGCAAGGCCTTGCGAAGCGCCCGGACATATCCCGCGGTAGGCTTGTGGTCTTGCGACAGCGTTACGAGGATGTCGCCGTCCTGCGGGCCCACGCCGCCGGTGTTGGAATAGGCGCGGTTGATGCCCGACACCGGCATACCGATATTGTCGACGATCGACACCAGTTCGTCGGGCGGGATGACCGACCGGATGCGGTCCTCGACATGATCAAACATCGCCGCCGTCTCCTCGATGCGCGTGCCGATCGGCGCGCGGACGTGGAGGTTGATCTGCCCCGCATCGATGGTCGGGAAGAAGTTGCGCCCCAACATCGGCACCAGCGCGAACGATAACAGCACGACCGCCATGAAGGCCGGCACGAAAACGCGCCGACGTGCGAGCGCGAACTCGAGCAGCGAGATGTAGTAGCCACGGACCTTCTCGAAACGATGTTCGAAGCCGCTTTGGAAACGACGCAACACGTTGCGGCTTTCGGCGCGTCCGGCCCTGGCGTCGTGGCTGACCATGACCTCAGCCGTGTGCTCGGTTCCATGCTGCCGCAGCAGGTAGTTGCCCATCGTTGGCACCAGCGTTCGCGATAGAACGAACGAGGCGATCATCGCGAATACGACTGCCATCGCCATCGGCGCGAATAGGAATCCCGCCACACCGGGAAGAAAGAACATCGGCAGGAAGGCAATGCAGATGCACAGCAGGGACACGAACGCTGGCCCGACGATCTGCTCCGCGCCGTCGAGGATCGCAGCACGCACCGTCTTGCCCTTTTCCAGATGCCAGTTGATGTTCTCGATCGTCACGGTCGCATCGTCGACGAGGATGCCGACCGCGAGCGCGAGGCCGCCCAGCGTCATGATGTTGAGCGTCTGCCCCGCCACGGCCAGCCCCGCCACGGCGGCGAGGATCGCAAGGGGAATTGAGGCTGCGATGATGACTGTCGAGCGCCACGAGCCGAGGAACAGCAGGATCATCAGCGAGGTGAGCGCCGCTGCAATCACACCTTCCTTGATGACGCCGGACACCGCCGCCTTCACGAACAGCGACTGGTCGGACAGCGGCTGCACCTTCAGCGATGGTGGCAGCGTCTCCCGGATCTTGGGGAGGAGGGCCTTGGCCTGATCGACGATCGCGATGGTGGAGGCGGCACCCGACTTCAGCACCGTCATCAGCACCGCGCGGCTACCATCAACGCGTACCACGTTGCGCTGCGGCGGTGATCCGTCGCGAACATGTGCCACGTCGCGCATCGTCACGGTCGCGCCGTCGACGGTCTTGATCGGCAGATCGTTGAGCCGTTCGACGACCTCGGGTGAGTTGTTGAGCCGGACGTTGTATTCGTACTGGCCGATCTTGGTGGTGCCCGCCGGCACGATCTGGTTCTGCGCGGCGAGCGCGGCCCCCACGTCGCTTGCCGACAGGTGCCGCGCCTGAAGCGCACCCGGATCGAGGTCGATCTGGATCTGGCGTTCCTTGCCGCCATATGGCGACGGGATCGCCGCGCCTTGCACCGAGGCCAGTGCGGGGCGGATGAAATTCTGGCCGAGATCGTAGATTTTCTGTTCGGACAGATCCTTCGCCGACAGCGCAAGCTGGAGGATTGGCACGGTAGACGCGTTGTAGTTGAGGATCTGCGGCGGCGTGATGCCCGGCGGCATCTGCTTCAGCACCGTCTGCGAAGCCGCCGTCACCTGGGCGGACGCGGTGCGGATGTCGACGCCGGGCTGGAAGAAGATCTTCACGATGCCGACGCCGTTGAGCGACTGGCTCTCGATATGGTCGATGTCGTTGACCGTGCTCGAAAGCTGGCGCTCGTAATAATAGACGACGCGGCCGGCCATGTCCTCGGGCGGCAGACCGCGATAGGTCCACACCACCGCGATCACCGGGATCTTGATGTCGGGAAAGATATCGGTCGGCGTGCGCACCCAGGCGATTGAGCCGCCAAGCACGATCAGGATGGCGAGGACGACGAACGTATAGGGCTTGCTGAGCGCAAGCTTGACGAGTTGCAGCACCGATCGCCAGCCTCTTTCCGCAGGGAACAAGGCGCTCCATCTAAAGCTGCTGCGACAATGCGCATCTTAAATGAATTTCACCTGGGAGCGTGGCGACCGGTACGGAGCTTGGACGTTTGCATCGTCAGGTCACGGTCAGCGCCGAATTTGACGAGGTCTGCCCCACGATCAACCGGACAGCGTATTGCGACAAGCAATCCCGGCGCTGCGTCGGTGAGTTCCAGATCGAAGCCATGAAGGTGAACGATTGCCGCGACTACGCTGAGGCCGAGACCGCTGCCGGGGATGCCGCCCGTATCCACACCCCGGTAGAAGCGCCGCAGCGCCGCCTGTCGCTCTTCAGCCACCAGACCGGGGCCGTTGTCACGTACCCCGATGACAGCGCTTCCCGCTTCAACATCAATCGTGAGCCAGACGTCGCGACCAGCGCCGGTGAACTTGATCGCATTATCGACCAGATTGCCAATTGCCTCGAACAACAGCTTCGGGTCACACGTGATTGCCGCATCCGGTCCGCGGGGACGGTGCAGCCGCACGCCGGCATCTTCGGCAAGCGGCTCGTAGAGATCATGTGCTGCCGTGAGCAGCGAGGCGACTGGAACCGTGCCAAATCCGGCATGACGGCCACGAGCCTCAAGTTCGGAAATGCGCAGTAGCGCTGCAAATCGATCAAGCACTACGTCAAGATCCGCCGTCGCCGTTTTGGCGAGTGCGACCACCTGGAGGTTATCGTCGGCAATCGCGATCGTACGCTGCAAGTGACCACGGACGTGCGCCAGCGGTGTGCGCAGATCGTGGGCGATCGCATCGGTGACGCCTTTCACCTGGGCGACGACGCGTTCCACCTCTTCAATCATTGCATTAACGGTGCCGGCGAAGAGATCGAGTTCATCTCCGCGCTTACTGACCGGCATGCGCCGGTCCAGTCGCCCTGCGGCGATCTCGCGACACGTTGCCTGTAAATCACGGACGCGGCGCAGCGGTGCGAGGCTCAACACGAAGCCGGCGCCAAAAACCAGCAGCACCATAGCGACACCGGTGAAGATCAGCACGCCAAGCATCCGGTGCCGCAGATCGATGATTGGCGAGATATCGCGACCGATCAGGATGGTCTCTCCAGTCGCAGCGCGGATCGCCAGAACACGCAGCGGACCCTGCATGACCTTTTCGCTGATGTTGGTCGGGCGATTGAAACTCAGATCAGCCCCGACGCGAAGGTTGCCCGCGACCTGCTCACCGTCATGCGACTGCAAGCCGAACAGGGTCAGACCGCTGGCATTATCTTGGATCTCGGCGTGGATCCGGTCGGGTAGCGCCTCGGCTGATACCGCTTGCAGGCGCGTCGCCTCCAATCGCAGGATGCGATCCGTGCGCGCGGTCAACTCATGCGCGGAAAGCGCGTAGATCAATCCGAGGAGGGCAACGATACCCAGCGCGAAGACCATGCCGAGCAGAGCGGTCAGCCGGAACGTGCTCGTCTTGCGGATCTCGTGCAACCGAAGCCGTTCAAATGGCGTCACATCGGTATCCCTCGCCCTTTACCGTCGTGATTACCGACGGTTGCCCAGGGCGATCCAGCTTCTTGCGAAGGTTTGCGATGTGGACGTTGATGAGATTCGGGCCAGGATCAAAATGATACCCCCAAACCTGCTCGAAGATAATCCGGCGGCTCAGCGTGTCACCGGCATGGCGCAGAAAGAGCTCGAGCAGTCGGAATTCCATGTGCAGCAGCCGCACCGGCTCCCCGCCGACGGTCACCTGGCGACTGACGATGTCGAGGGCGATGTTGCCGCATTGTAGTACGGCGTCGACGCTGCCCCGACGCCGACGCAACAGGACCTCCACGCGCATCACCATTTCATCAGCTACAAAAGGCTTGATCAGGTAATCGTCACCGCCGGCACGCAGGCCGGCAATCCGTTCATCGACATCGCTGAGCGCACTGATCATCAAGACGGGTATCATCAATCGCCGCTCACGCAGAAGCGCAACCAGGGCAAGGCCATCCAGGCCGGGCAACATGCGGTCGAGCGTGACCAGGTCGAAGGCGTCCCGAAGCAGCTGTTCGATGGCCAGCAGGCCGTCAGCGACATGAGCGACCTCGTGTCCATGAGATCTCAAGGCGTCGATGATTTCATCGGCCGTAGCGGGATCATCCTCGATGACGAGAATTCGAGCCATGACTTTTCCTCTGTCTGACCCGCGAACGACCGTTTCGCCGGAACTTCAAGCTGAAATTCGTTCAACCGAACAGGATGCTTCACCGTCGTCGCACTCGTGCTCTTCAAACGTACTCCGAAGAAGGCAGGCCAGTGACCGTGTGCCGTCAGTCCAATGCGGACCGCTCTGCAGATGATCCACATCGGTCTTTGAGGCCGGCAGTCTATCTTGAGAGGATCTGCCACTCAGCAAGGCCGGCTGAGCGCCGGTTTCGAAGATCTGCCGGTCGGTAAGATGACGTTCCAGGCTGAAGTGGTTGTGGACTTCGACGTGAACGGTTTCGAACGTCTGCAGAGTCTTTGTTTGCCTGAAACTTAGCATCGCTCGTTCTCATCTTCGACACTGCAGGTAACTGCTCTCGACCCGGTTGTTGGCCCAGCGGCCCTCCTCCTATCGCTCACTCTAGGTGGACCATTTCGCCGTTCAGCTTCACGTACATTTCGTGTAGATGCCGCCGCCAGGCAAAACCCCCGCATATAGCTCACCCGCTTGCGGCGAACCTCGCCGGCGAAAGGCGGTGACACCCTGTTCCACCAATGCCGAACCGAGCAGATCCTCGGCGTTCCGCAGCGACAGCGGGAAAGCAGACGTCCATAATCACCACCAGCCGGATCACCCTCGGGCGACGAGTTGAAATAGTGGAACGGCGAGGCAGGTTTGAGGGCGCCAGACGTGCCCGCGCCCTCCCCTACTCTGATTACCCGCCGATGCATTCGGGCTGACAGAACCCAGGCCGGCCACTGGCATGATAGACACGGCTGACCAGCAGGCGGGCCTTATCGCATGGTGACATCGACATGAATCGGTGGGCGCCGGTTGATCCATTGCGTTTGGCTTAGCTCAGATACATTCGGCGCAGCCTCGTGATATCCGCCTGCGAGAGGCTCATTTCGTCGCGCAGCCAGCCGGCAGCGCCGCCGGCATGCGCATCCAATACCTTGAACGCCGCGTCGATATACCGACGGTCGGCCGCCATCATCGCCTGCGCCGCGACCGGTGGCATTCCCGCCAGCGGTCTGGCGGGCCCCGCCTTGGCATTCCCGGCCGTCATCTTTCGAGCATCCAGATAGGTGTTCGTCAGCAGGTAATCGTCGATGATCGTCGTCCGGGGCACGCCCAGTGCCGTGAGCAGCAGCGCTGCGGCGATCCCGGTCCGATCCTTGCCGGCCGAACAGTTGAACGCGAGCGGCGCGTTACCCTTCAGCAATTCGGCGAACATCCGCCGATATTGATCGCGAAAGGTCACGAGCATGCGGGGATAGCTGTTCCGCATCGCCGCTCGCGCTTCGTCCGCCGTCCAGGTTTTTGGATCGCCAGCCGGTGCGAAGCCGGCCATATCCAACCGGTAATCGTCGCTGAGCACGCGCGGGCTATCACCTGCCGGCCAATGCACCGGCTCTTCTTTGCGCTCCCGACTGTCTCTGAAGTCGCACACGACCTTGATGCCACGGTTGGCAAGGTAGCGATAATCCCTGTCCGTCAGGGCGTGCATCGATCCCGAGCGGAACAGCAGGCGCCATTTCACATACCGTCCGTCCATGGTGCGATATCCACCCAGGTCACGGAAATTGCGCCCGCCCTGAAGCGGCAACAGTCTGTCATGCGGCGCTTTTGCGGCGACGGGCATGACGTCGCGCGCCGAGGCGACCGGGATGGACGATGTCCCGACGAGCGCAGCGCATGCGGCCATCGGGAGCGTCTTGAATATCGTGTGCATAATGGTTCCAGGCAATGTCGTCGACGGAACGGGGGAAGGCCGTGCCGCAGCACCACCTTCCCGTCGTGCAAGTCACATCTTGATGTTCACCTCGGCGCCGAAGGTGCGCTGGTCGTTGAAGAAGCCGCTCACGCCGGATTGGGGAGACCCGGACCTCAAGAAGACGTGCTGTTCGTTGAACAGGTTCCGGCTCCAGATCGAGACTGTCGCGCGTGCTCCCCCGGCCATCTCGATGTCCGCCAGCGCCAGGCGTGCGTTGAAGATCAAACCGGAGTCGCCTTTCGGCAGCGCATAGCGGACGGCCTGCGTCACCGGATCGTAGACGACGTCGTTATAATAAGCGTAGTAACCCGCCGAGTAGTTCCCGTCCAAATGCGCGCGGACCGTCAGACCCTGCACTGGCACCTCATAGTCGATCGAGCCACTCGCCGAGTGCGGCGGCGTGTAGACCTGATAGATCGGGACCGGAACGGTGATGAACACACCGCCCGGCTGCGGGAAGGGGTTAAGGGTGGCAGGAATCTTGACGTAGTTATAGGCGTAACCCGCGTTCAGCGTCAGGCCACGAGCCGGCGCCAGCGTGAATTCCGCTTCGATCCCCTTCAGCCGGCCCGTCCCGGGCGCATTCACCGTATCCATCGTAGTGCGGGTCGTCGCGATCCGCACGCCGTTGACGACATCTTCGTACAGGCCCTGAAAATCGAGCTGGATGTCCTTGTAGGTGCCGACATACGCCGCGACGTTGAAGCGCGCCCGGCGATTCCAGAATTCGGTCTTGGCGCCGACTTCGAACATGGAAACCGATTCCGGGTTGAAAGACGCATAACTGAGCGAGCGCGAGTTGGCGCCGCCCGAGCGGTAGCCGGTACTCCATTTGCCGTAGACATGGACATCGCGCGTGATGTCCGCTGCCAGATTGATCAGAGGATCGATGCGCGACCCGCTGTAATCGAGCGGGAGCGGGCCGGTTCTCGTCACGCCGCCGACCGGGATCGATGGCGGGGCGTTGTTGACGATCAACAGCGCGCCTTCCTTCTTGTCGTGGGTGTAGCGCGCGCCGATCGTCAGGTGCAGCGTCTCGTCGAGCAGGGCGGGCGTGAAGGTTCCCTGGCCGTAGGCGCCGAGGCTCGTCGTCGTCACTTCGCTTGCGCGGTCGATCGGCCGCGTCGCGGGATCGAGATTGAAGGTCGTGTAGGCGCTGCCCGCGGCGTCAGTGAACGCGTCGGTATAATATGCCTGCGCATTGTCGCGCACGTTCTCGCGATAATACAGTCCGCCGAGAGCGAACTTGAAATGGTCGCCGATCTCACCGATCGCCTGCACTTCCTCGCTGAACTGGTTCTGCCTGAAATAGGCGAGGCTCGCGCGGGAGAAGGCGAAGCCCGGATAGGTGATGCCGGCGATGGTATTGGGGATATTGAACAGGCCGGTCGGGTTCGTTTTGGTCAGCGGCTGTTGCAGCCCGATCGCTGCGGAGCCGTTGTCGAACTGGGTTTGCGTCAGCGTGCGATACGCAGTGATCGATTTCAACAGCAGGGATTCGGCTGCCTGCCATTCCAGGTTCAGACGATAGCCGGTCGATTTGCCGACGCTCGGCTGTTGCGGCGAACCGACGGGCGCGACGGTCTGACGGTCTCCGGAAGGCCGAGCGAGCGCCGCCAGCTTGTAGGGCAGGAGCGCCGGTCCGGTGGTGGTGGCGGCAAGGCCGGTACCGGGCGCCAGAAACTGGAAATACAAGGTCGTGGTAGCATCGTAGGACGTGTCGAAAGCGAAGTCCGCCTTGAAATCGGGGGAGGCTTTCCACAACAGTTCGGCATGCACGCCACGCTTGTCGTACGCGTTGAAATCGGACGCTCCGGCCAGGGGATTTTTCACCAGGCCGTCCCGATGACTGACGACCCCGTCCAGCTTGACGCTGATACCGCGATATTCGGGCAGATCGAGATGCAGCTCGCTCCTGTAGCTGCCATAATTTCCGAGGCCGGCCGTGGCGTTCAGTTTGAATACCCCGCTGGGACGCTTGGTCACGATGTTGACGGCGCCGCCCTCGGTATTGCGGCCGAACAATGTCCCTTGCGGACCCTTCAGAACCTCGATGCTTTCCACGTCGTACAGCGCCGCGCCCAATCCTTGCGGACGCCCCTGGTACACGCCGTCGATATAGATTCCGACGCCCTGGTCGCGTGCCGGCTGGTTGCTGTCGGACAGCACGCCGACACCACGGATGTTGACGATCAGCGCCCCCGGACGCGAAAAGAACGGCGCCACGCGCAACGAGGGGATCGCGCCATCCCCGAGGTCGGTCAGCGACTGGACATGCCGGTTGACCAGATCCTCACTACCAAGCACGGAAATCGCGATCGGGGTCTTCTGAAGTGTCTGCGGTCGCTTCTCGGCCGTGACGATGATCTCGTCCAGTTGCTCCGTTGGAGCGTCCGTTGTCGGACCGGAAGGTAAGGAACCCGGTTCCACGAGGCTTGCCGCCCCTCCCGCCACCCCGATCGATTGTGCCGCCGTCCCGTGCGCTACTTCCGGCGTCATGGCCAGAGTCGTGACGACGGCTGTCGTCGAGAGTAAAGCGGCATATCGGCGTAGATTTATCATCGTTGGTCCCCCTGTGGCGGGGCGACCAGTGACGGTGTGAAGTTTCTAACCCAGGTCGTTTCCATGACGAAACGACTACAAGATGGTTAAATCCCGGACAGAAATTCGCCATGACAGGTGGGTCGACACGCTTGATTCGCTAACGCTGCCAACAGCATGCCGCTCCAAGTACAGTCACGCCGCCGTGGACGCAGTTTTCTACGAGAGTCGGACATAAGCTGAATGGCCGGCCATTTTGTGGAGATCGCGATTGCCCCGGCCCGGGTAGCCGCTCCGTATGCGCTCCAGCCCTCCAAGACCGACCAAGCGTGGGCCACGGCGCTTACCAGCAAAAGGTCGGTGGCGTGTTCCACCGCCCGCGGATGGTCCTTCAGCCATCGACGGCGGCCAGGGCGGTCAGCCATGTAGCGGCGGTCGCTGATCGCTTCCTCCATCTTTGCGTGAATTTCCGGAGCAATATCATCTTTCAGCTTCCGCCGTCTCTTCGATATGCGTGTTCTTGTGTACTTCTTTAAATCGATACGACCAGCCTCCTCCAAGCGGCGCACTATCAGCGGTGAGCGAAGGGAGTAAATGTAAACGCCTCGGACGGAATGACTTCAATTTAATTTGGATCCGGCCCGAGCTATGCGTAATATGATAGGGATACGCATCATGGATATTTGAGTTTCGGGCTGAAATTTTCAACTTTCGTGTTTCACTTCAATGACAGTCACAAGCGCCGGGTGGAGGAACACGATAAAAGTGATACCATCATTCAAGGCAACGCGTCGCAAATCGCTGCTTGATCAGGCACGCATCTACTGAAGAAGAACAGCCGCTGCGTCTGCTTGTGGAGCGCGCATTGCCCGAGTGTCCGCAAACACCGTCCGACGTGCTCGTATGCGGTGCTCCCGATGCCGCGGCGGGCGCCTGGCGTGCACCCAGCACCTCTCCCTTCGTAATCTCCTCAAGTAAATCATTGACCCTTCATCGATATTTCTGGAACATATAGCGAACAGATGAGTCGCCACTATATGTCCGTCACCGCCCCTCGCCATGAAACCCTGGCCCTCCTGCGCGAGAGCATCGGCGAGGTGCGCGGCAGCGACGCCGCCGTATTGCCGTTCGGGATCGATGCGGTAGACGGCAGGCTCGCCGAGGGCGGGCTGATGCTGGGTGGTCTCCACGAGGTGTCCCCGGCAACCCCGACGTTGACCGATGATGCCGCTGCGACGCTGTTCACGGTCGGCATCGCCGCCCGCGCCGCTGCAGCCAGTGGCCGGCGGGTGTTATGGGCACTCACCCGCTTCGATCTCTATGCGCCGGGGCTGGAGCAGGCCGGTCTCGATCCGGCGACCCTGCTGTTCGTCGAGGCGCACGAGGACAAGGACGTGCTCGCGATCATGGAGGACGGCCTGCGCCACGGCTCGCTGGCCGCCGTAGTCGGGGAGGTGAAGCGAGCGGACATGGTCGCGACCCGCCGGCTGCAACTCGCGGCGATGACGGGCAACACCCCGGCGCTGCTCGCGCGGCGCTGGCGCCGGCAAGGCGTGTGCCCGCTTACCGAACTGTCGGCTGCGATGACGCGCTGGCGGATCGCCTGTGCGCCTTCGGAGCGGCTGCCCGCGCCCGGCGTCGGACGCGGGCGCTGGACGGTCGAGCTGGCGCGGCAACGCGGTGGCCCAGGATTTTCCCTCGAACTGGAGGCATGCGATGACACGGGTCGCCTCGCTCTACCTGCCGCACCTCGCAATCGAGCGATTGCGGCGGATAGAGCGGCCGCGCGTGCTGCCTGAACCGCAGCAACCGCCGCAGCTTCCGGTGGACGACGATCCCGGCGCCTGTTCGGTGCCACGGGGTGGCGGCTGGCGTCCCGGCGCGCGCTGGGCGCGCGACGATGGCGCACGCGCCAGGATCGAAGAACAGGCACATGCGCTGCCGCTTCACCAGCAGCCGACCATGCGCGAGCTGGGCCGGCGGTCGGAGGCGGCGGAGCATCCCTTCAAACGACCGGTGCCGGCAGGCCGCGTTCGAGCGGCACGCGTTGCACCGGTCGACCATTCCGTGCCGCTGATCCTCGCCGAACAAGCGGGTCAGCGCCACATCATCGTGGCGACCTGCCCGGCGGCATTGGCGCTCGGGCTGACACCAGGCATGGCGGTAACGCAGGCGCGGGCGCTGGTGTCCGGCCTCGACATCCGTCCTGCCGATCCGGCCGCCGATCGCACATTGCTCGACAGTCTCACACTCCACGCGGTCCGGCACTGGACGCCAGGCGCCGCAGTCAGCGGTGCCGACGGGCTATGGCTCGACCTGACCGGCACGGCGCATCTCCATGGCGGCGAAGAGCGTTTCTGTCGCCGGCTGATCGTCTTTTGCCGCCGCTTCGGAATCACTGCGCGGGTGGCGGTGGCGGGAACGCCGGGCGCCGCCCACGCCCTTGCACGGTTCGGCCGCACCGCGATCACCACCATTCCCCAGGGTGGCGAGGCACAGGCGCTGGCGCCGCTGCCGCCCGTGGCGTTGCGGCTCTCACCCGAGGCGCTCACCGCTGCGGCGCGCTTCGGGCTCGACCGGATCGCCGACCTGCTCCCGCTGCCGCGCGGGCCGCTCGCCCGCCGGCTGGGGCTCGCCAGCGTGCGGCGGCTGGACGAGGCGCTGGGTCGCATCCCCGAGCCGATCGTGCCGGTGGTGCCGGAAGAGACACCGGTCGCCTGTCGCCGCCTGCTCGAGCCGATCGGGACCGCCGACGCGATCGGACAGGTGATCGGCGATCTTCTCGCCGACCTGATCCTGACCTTGCAGGAGCGCGGTGCCGGCGCACGCACGCTGCTGCTGATCCTCGAACGGATCGACGGCAGCGAACAGCGGATCGCGATCGGCACCTCGCGCGCCAGCCGCGATGCCGCGCATCTCGCGCGACTGTTCCATCTCCGGATCGAGCGGATCGATCCCGGCGACGGGATCGAGACGATGCGCCTTGCCGCCACCCGCACCGATCCACTCGAGGCAACCGCGCTGGCCGCCAGCCTGGCCGGCGACGACGTACCTGCCGATGTCGCGACGCTGGTCGACCAGATCGCCGGGCGCGTCGGCGATGCCGCGCTGTTCACCGTGGCGCCGGTCGAGAGCGACGTGCCCGAGCGCGCGGTGCGCCGGGCGCCGCCGCTTGCCGTGTCGATCGGCTGGCCGGCATGGTGCCGACCGATACGACTACTCCGCCGGCCCGAGCCGCTGGTCGGGGTCCTCGCACTATTGCCCGACGCGCCGCCCCGCCGCTTCACGTGGCGGGGCCGCGTTCATGCCGTGGTCGCGGGCGACGGTCCCGAGCGCATCCACGGCGAATGGTGGCACCGCGATGGCGAAGTCTGGGCGGTGCGCGATTATTTCCGCGTCGAGGATGACACCGGCGCACGCTTCTGGCTGTTCCGGCGCGGCGATGGCATCGATGCGGCGACCGGCGACCTCAGCTGGTATCTGCACGGGCTGTTCGGCTGATGGCGTCGCAGAGGACCTATGTCGAACTCCAGGTAACCAGTCATTTCTCGTTCCTGCGCGGTGCCTCCAGCCCGGACGAGCTGTTCGCCGCCGCGGCGTTGCTCGGCCATGGCGCGCTCGGGGTGACCGACCTCGGCAGCGTCGCCGGGCTGGTTCGCGCGTGGGAGGCGCAGAAGGCGACCGGCGTGCGGCTGATCGCGGGCGCGCAGGTGCGACTGGACGATGGCCGGGCGCTGCTGCTCTACCCGACCGACAAGCCGGCCTGGTCGCGGCTCAGCCGGCTGCTGACGCTCGGCAAGTCGCGCGCCGGCAAGGGCGGCTGTGCGCTCGCATGGGCGGACGTGGTCGCCTGGAACGAGGGGCTGATCGCGATCCTGCTCCCCGACCTGGCCGATGCCGTCACCCGGGATCATCTCGGTGACCTGCACGCGGCGTTCGGCGACCGCGGCTATTGCGCGCTCGCCTTCCGGCGCCGGCCCGATGATGCGATGCGGCTCTACGCGCTGTCCCGGCAGGCTGCCGCGGCCGGCGTCGCAACCGTTGCGGTCGGCGACATCCTCTATCATGCCCCCGAGGCTCGCCTCCTTCAGGATGTCGTCACCGCCATCCGCGAGAAGTGCACGGTCGATACGCTCGGGTTTCGCCGCGAACGGCATGCCGACCGCCACCTGAAATCCCCCGAGGAGATGGAGCGCCGCTTCGCCGCCTTTCCCGACGCGATCGGCGCCACCGCAGAGATCGCGCGGCGCTGCACCTTCGATCTTGGCGAACTCAGCTACCAATATCCTCATGAGCGGGTGGTCGAGGGGCTGACCGCGCAAGGCGCGCTCGAACAGCTGACCCGGACCGCGGCCGAACGGATGTTCCCGGATGGCGTCCCCGACCAGTATCGCGACCAGATCGCCCATGAGTTGCGCCTGATCGGCGAGCTTGGCTATGCCCCCTACTTCCTGACCGTGAACAGCATCGTCGCCGAGAGCCGACGTCGCGGCATCCTCTGTCAGGGGCGCGGCTCGGCCGCGAACTCCTGCGTCTGCTTCATGCTCGGCATCACCTCGATCGACCCGATCAAACATGAACTGCTGTTCGAGCGCTTCGTGTCGGGCGAGCGGCGCGAGCCGCCCGATATCGATGTCGATTTCGAGCATGAACGGCGCGAGGAGATCATCCAGTGGATCTATGAGACCTATGGCCGCACCCGTGCCGCGCTGACCGCGGTCGTCACCCGCTACCGTGCCCGCGGCGCGGTGCGCGAGGTCGGCAAGGCGCTGGGCCTGCCGGAAGATCTGACGAAGGCGCTCGCAGGCCTCGTCTGGGGCTGGAGCCAGGAAGGCGTCGGCGAGAAGCAGGTCGAGCAGCTCAATCTCAACATGAACGACCGCCGGCTGCGGCTGGCGCTCGATCTTGCGCGGCGGCTGATCGGCACGCCGCGCCACCTGTCGCAGCATCCCGGTGGCTTCGTGCTGACGCATGACCGGCTCGACGACCTCGTGCCGATCGAACCTGCCGCGATGGTCGACCGGCAGGTGATCGAATGGGACAAGGACGACATCGACGCGCTGAAGTTCATGAAGGTCGACGTGCTCGGGCTCGGCATGCTCGGCTGCATGAACCGCGCCTTCAACCTGCTGGACGAGGCAAAGGGCATCCGCGTCGGCATGGCCGATTTGCAGGACGACGATCCGGATGTCTATGCGATGATCCAGAAGGCCGATACGCTGGGCACCTTCCAGATCGAGTCCCGCGCGCAGATGTCGATGCTGCCGCGGATGAAGCCGGCGCGCTTCTACGATCTCGTCATCGAGGTCGCGATCGTGCGGCCCGGCCCGATCCAGGGCGACATGGTCCATCCCTATCTGCGCCGCCGCGAGGGACGCGAGAAGCCGGACTATCCGCGCCCCGAACTGCGCGCCGTGCTCGAGAAGACGCTCGGCGTGCCGCTGTTCCAGGAACAGGCGATGAAGGTCGCGATCGTCGGCGCCGGCTTTACGCCCGCCGAGGCCGATCAGCTCCGCCGGGCGATGGCGACCTTCAAGTTCACCGGCGGGGTCAGCCACTTCTTCGACAAGCTGGTCGGCGGCATGGTCGAGCGCGGTTATCCGCGCGACTTCGCCGAGCGCACCTTCAAACAGATCGAGGGGTTCGGCAGCTACGGCTTCCCCGAGAGCCACGCCGCCAGTTTCGCCAAGATCGCCTATGCCAGTTGCTGGATGAAGCATCATCATCCCGACGTGTTCTGCGCTGCATTGTTGAACGCGCAGCCGATGGGCTTCTATGCGCCGGCCCAGGTGGTTCGCGATGCGCGCGAGCATGGCGTCGAAGTCCGCCCGGTCTGCATCAATGCCAGTCGCTGGGATTGCACGCTGGAACCCGGCCGCGGGCGCTATCTCGCCGTGCGCCTCGGGCTGCGGCAGGTCCGTGGCCTCGCCAACGCGCAGGGCGCTGCGATCGTCGCGGCGCGTGGGCAGACGCCGTTCGGATCGGTCGAGGAAGTCTGGCGCCGCGCCGGTGTGCCGCGCGCCGCGATCGAGCGGCTGGCGGAGGCGGACGCATTCAACGGCTTCGGCGAGGATCGTCGGCAGGGACTGTGGAAGGTGAAGGGTCTGGGCGAAGCGCCGCTCCCGCTCTTTGCCGCCGCTGACGAGCGCGAGGCGCTGTTCAGCCCCGAAGGGCTGGAGCCCGACGTGTCGCTGCGACCGCTCTCGAATGGGCGCGAGGTGGTGGAGGATTACCGGGCGTTGCAACTCTCGCTGCGTGCGCATCCGCTCGCCTTCCTGCGGCAGGACCTTTCGCGCCGCGGCGTCGTCCGCTGCGCCGATCTCGCGCACATCAGGGACGGCCGCCATGTCGAGGTCGCCGGCATCATCCTCGTCCGCCAGAAGCCGGGTTCGGCCAAGGGCGTGCTGTTCATCACCATCGAGGACGAGACCGGAATCGCCAACGGCATCCTCTGGCCCGACCGCTTCGAAGCCCAGCGGCGCACGGTGATGTCGGCAGCGATGATCGGGATGAAGGGGCGAGTTCAGAGAGAGGGACTGGTGATCCACGTCATCTGCGACCGGATCATCGATCATGGACCGCTCCTCGCGCAGGTCGGTCAGATGGATTTTCCGCACGCGACCGGTCGCGGCGACGGCGCGCGCCATGGCGGCTCCCCCGACCGCGGCAATGCCGGCTGGAAACCCGGCCCCCGCGACAGCTACTGGCCGCCGCATTCCAGCGGGATGGACCCCGAACAGGTAGTGCGCGTGAAATCGCGCGACTTCCACTGATCCCGTGTCACGCCATCAACGGATCATCATCAGCCTGTCCCTGCACATCCTGCGCGCCGCCGCTGCCAGGTCGGACAAGGGCACGGTCGATACGATCGAGGTACGGCTCGCGCTCCGTTGCCTGCTGGCCCACTGCCCCGAACGCTGGCCGCTCGACATGTTCTGGAGTTCGGCCGCTGCCGATCACGATATCGGCCGGGCGCAAGGGTGTACGGCGGCGCTGAACGGGATCGTGCGACAGCTCGATCAGCGAAGTACGGGCTGAAGCAGCAATTGCTTCAAGAAGCTATGTCTACCTGCGCTACGGTTCGCGAGTTCACCAGACTTTGATGAACAGCGGGGCGGCAGCTTTCGAACAACGTCCATCATGCCACTTCTCTCCAAGTGACCTACATGCCTCCACGATTCGCCGTGCGTCCTAAGACCATTGCGATGACGGACGAGACGACCGTTGGAAGGCCACGATTAGACCTCCGCGCGAACACGGGACGCTCGAACGTAATGAAGCGGTCGGACGAATTTCGCTACCTTTACTCTATACGGAATTAGAAATCGTAATACCGGTGGGAAGCGGGGATTCTCCGGCGCCGGCGAGTCGCGAGCGCCCAGCAGGTGATCGATGTGCCGCAGATCAGCAGGAATACCAATGCGAGCATCAGCAGCGTCGGGGCTTCGACTCGCTGGGCTGCGACCGTCGCCACGCCGATCAGGATCGAATAGGCCATGCACGCCAGTACGACACGCATCCGCTCGCGGGGCGCGGGCGCATCGAACGGCGCGACGATCGCCAAACATGCCGCGCCGAGCACCACGGCGAGGATCGACAGCCAGCTGCCGCCCTGCAGCCACGTCAACAGCGCCGCCAACATCGTCAGTATCGATAAAGCCGAAGCGAACATTCGAAGTCGTACCATCAACGATTTCCCCCATCACCCATATCTGCCATCGCCCCCGTCGGGGCACTGGCACTCCCGTCCCGGCGCGCCTGAAGGACTTCGACCCGGTCGTTTTCCAGCCGGACGGCAGTGAGCACACCCGTATGATAGACACCAGTGTCTATCCCAATTCGGTCGGCAGTTATTTCCGGCATATCCGACGCCCAGCTGTGACCATGCACGATGATTTTCTCGAATCTATGGTTAGATTTCAGGAAATCGTCGCGAATCCAGAGGCAGTCTTCGTCCGTCTGCCGATCAATCGGTTTTCCGGGGCGTAGGCCGGCGTGAACGAACAGGTAATCGCCATACGCAACCCGGATCGTCATGCGGCGTAGGAGAGCGAGATGGGCCGCCGGCATCCGATCCAGCACCGCGTCGCGCATCGATCGACATTCCTCATCGGACACGTTGGACAGGTCGTCCGGCACGCGAACGCCGTAGGAACGCAACGTCGAATGCCCGTCGCGCTGAAGCCAGCGGAGGCCCGCGGCCGGTCGATCGAGGAAGTCCAGCAGCAGTTCCTCGTGATTGCCTTTCAGGACAACGGTTTCGACGCCGACATGCCGTTCCAGCCAGACCAAAGCGGTAAGCACGTCCGCCGAGCGCGGCCCACGATCGACATAGTCGCCGCAAAGAACGATCGCGGGCTGCGTACCCGGCTCGCCCTGGGCGATGTCGTCGACGATCGCGCCGAACATCGCGACAAGCTGGTCGTAGCAGCCGTGCACGTCGCCGATCGCGTAGATCACCTTTCCCGCGGTGGACCGCGCCCGCGACGGTGCGAGTTCAATGCGACGTCGATCTATGCGGACGTTGGCTTCGTTGTAGGTCATTCGACGATGTCCCGACGTTCCTGATCGAGGATGTCGGCGAGTTGATCGTAGCGGCGGATCGTACCGTCCGGATCGCTTTCGGCATCCTCGCGCGCCATCGTCCAGCGGCGCTGGATCGCGGTCAGCCGGCCGCTCGGCACGCCGCTGCGTTGGGCACGCGCGAATGCCGAGCGCAGCCGGTTATCGGCGTTCAGCACGTCCTGATAGATGCATTGATCGTCAAGGCTTCCCACGTCGCACCGCGGCCGGTTCCGGGTGCTGGCAACGTCCTCCGGCGACCGGTTCGGCGCTCTTCCGCTCGGGGCCCTTTCGGGGGCGGCGCCAAGCGTGCCAGACGGTGCCCGAGGCAATATCGCCGGCCGAGTTGTTCTGCTCTCGTCGTCCCCTGACGCCGTGCGCTGCGAGTCCGCAGCGGGCGATGGCGAGCCGGCTTCCCGCAAGGATAATTCGGTCGGTGCCGCTACTGTATCGGACCCGGTTGGCGTGCCAGCGCCCGCGGACGATATCACGGACGCCCCCGGGGCGGCAGGATGATCGGGTCCGCCCGCCTCGCTGACATAGATCGACGCCAGCGCCGCACCGGCAACGGCAACAAGGACCGGCGCCGCAAACAGGAACCGCCGCCCCGAGGCACGGGGCGTGCGTGGCACAGCGGCGATGGCTGCCGCTTCGTCGGTCCGAGCAGGCGGCAAACGCCCGGCAATCGGCGCGAACACCCGCGCCATGTCGGCGGCGACGTGACCATTCCTGTCGTCATCCAGCATCGTCGATTCCCAAATACCCCTAGAGTGACGGAGCCATACGCGTTCCTACCGGAAAATCGATTTCGTGGCTGGCGTCGAATTGCCTTATATCACCGGCCTGCCCTGTGCCGATACGGAACAACGCCGATCGGCGGCATCGCAGCCGAAACACGAAATATACCCGTCGCGCAACCGACCCGACGGCCGACTTCGGTAGTGACGACAAGGCCTAAAGCGCTCCCCGCAAAGTTTCCGCGCGTGTCATCGTGCCGCAATCGAACGGTCACATCACTGGAATGGTCCCGGTCCACAGCGACCCGGCGCAGCAACGTCTGCATCGAAGGGGCTATCATGATCCGTGTTACGACCAGTTTGACCGCGCTTGCCGGCGCGCTTCTCTATGCCGGCGCAGCTTGCGCACAGACCGCCGAAAGCGCACCCGAGGATGCCGCGCCCGACGCGTCCTCCGCGATCATGGTGACCGCGAAGCAGACCCGGTCCGCCACCGCACTGTCGCAGGCCGAGATCCAGAAGATCCTTCCCGGCGTCTCGCCGCTCAAGGCGATCCAGACGCTGCCGGGCGTGTTGTATATCACCGCCGACCCCTGGGGGAATAACGAGCAGAACGCGCAGATCTTCATCCACGGCTTCGCCGGCAATCAGCTGGGCTATACGATGGACGGCATCCCGCTGGGCGACCAGAGCTATGGCAATTACAACGGCCTCTCACCGCAGCGGGCGATCATCTCGGAGAATGTCGGGCGCGTGATCGTGGCGACCGGCGCAGGCGATCTCGCGACCGCGTCGAACAGCAATCTCGGCGGAACGGTGGAGACCTATTCGTCGAGCCCGCTCGACCGGTTCAGCGTCCAGGCGGCGCAGACCGTGGGAAGTTACGACACCTCCCGCACCTTCGTGCGGATCGATAGCGGTGCGTTCGGACCGGGCGGGAATACATCGGGTTACGTCTCCGCTGTTCGCCAGCGGGCCCGTGCGTGGGATTTCGAGGGCCTGCAAGGGGGATGGCAGGCGAATGCCAAGCTCGTCCACGACAGCACAATCGGCAAGCTGACGCTGTATTTCGACTATAACGACACGACGCAGCCGAACGAGGATGCGACCGTGTTCTTCAAGCCATCCGCCGGCGGCACGGCGACGGCGGTGCAGCGCTATACGCCCTATACCAAGCCGTTCTTCTACCCGGATTTCGCCGGATACCGATCGTCCTACCTCAGTCCGCTCGGCAATACGCCGGCGAGCGAGGGCAGCAACTACCGCAACTATTACTCCGATGCGCAGCGCACCGACTATATCGGCTATGCCCGGTTCGACGCCAATCTCGCGGACAACCTGAAATGGTCGACGACCGGCTATTATCATCACAACGACGGCGCCGGCGTCGTTGCCGGGCCGCTCGGCCAGTCGATCACCACCGCCCAGCCCTATCTCGATCCGAACTATGCCAGCCTGCCGAGCAATTGCCGCTTTGCCGGTAACGCCAACGGCGTCCGCCCGGCCGCCTGCACCGCGCTGACCGACGCGCAAGCCGCCGCCGCCGGGGCGGCGCTGGTCGCCGCGACCGGGGGGTCGGGTCTGATCACCCGCACGACCGAATATCGCATCGATCGCGGCGGCGTGATCTCCGCACTCAGCGGTGAATTCGGCAATCACAAGATCGAACTTGGCGGCTGGTTTGAACATAATAGCACGACGCAGTGGCGCCGTTGGTACGGCGTGAACGTCAACAACCCGGGATCGAGCATGCCCTATATCCGACCTCTGGAGGTCGCGCAGCCGCTGTTCACGCAATATCAGGGCGATGCGAAGATCAACCAACTCCAGCTTCATATCCAGGATACGTGGCAGGTTTCGGACAAGTTGCTCGTGCAGGGCGGCTTCAAGACCAGCGCGCAGTGGGCGGACGGCCGCTACCCGGTACAACCGCGGACCGGATCGCTCTCCGGCCTGTCCGGCGGGTTGCCACAAGGCAAGATCGACACGCTGCGCTGGTTCCTGCCGGCGATCGGCGCGACGTACGACTTCAACGGGCACGAGGAGGTCTATTTCAACGTCCAGAAGAATCTACGGCAATATCAGGCGTATCTCGCCGGCGGCGGCGGTCCGTGGTTCACCGGCAGCCAGGCGGCGTTCGACGCCTTCGCACAACAGGGCAAGCCAGAGAGCAGCTGGACGTATGAAGGCGGCTTGCGGACGCGGCGCACGTTCGCGAACGGGTTCGGGCTGGAAGCGCAGGTCAATTACTATCACGTCAAGTTCAACGACCGCTTGCTGGCAATTTCGACCAACCCGGGCGGTATCGCCGGCAACGGCATCACCGGCGGCACGTCGATCCTCGTCAATGTCGGCGACGTGCAGACGAACGGCGTCGATGCGGCGTTCACGCTGCGCTATGGCCGTGTCTTCTCGCTGTACAATGCGACGTCGTACAATCTGTCGAAGTATAAGAGCGACTATACCTCCGCGGCCACCGGGATCGGCGCCGCGACCGGCTCGTGCATCGGCGGCTACATCGTCACCGGCGGGGTGGTCCCGACCTGCGGCAAGCAGCTGCCCGGCACCCCGAAATGGATGAACAAGACGGTCGCCACGGTATCGAGCGGGCTGTTCGAAGCGCAGGTGATCGGCGATTTCGTCGGTCGGCGGTTCAGCACCTTCACCGACGATGCGAGCATAAAATCCTATTTCCTGACCTCGCTCCGGCTCGCGGCGCGGCTTCCGGAGGATACGCTGCCCGTCCGCAAGGCGGAACTCGCGCTCAACGTCACCAATCTTGCAGACAAGAAGGGTTGGTCGACCTTGTCGGTCGGCTCCGCGACGAACAGCTATTCGGCCTATCCGATCGCGCCACGTCAGTGGTTTCTGACGCTTTCTGCGGCATATTGATGCGGCACAGGCGACCCCTCCCCTGATCGATGTGTCGCCGTCAGGAGACGAAAGAGCCGCCAACTCCGGGAGTCGGCGGCTCTTTTCTGTTCGTCGGATCGTAACCTGACGTATCGGCTCAGTCCTCGGTGGTGATGTCCGAACCGCCGAATTCCTCGAACACGCCCTCGACGGTTTCGGCCGTCTCTTCGTCCTCCACGGTCACCGATACGGCGATGACTCCTTCCAGTGCGGCGTCGTCGGCATCGCTCTCCTCCAGCACGGTATCGTTATCCGATCCGTTCACCTTCGTCCCGACGCTATTGTCGTCGCCGTCGGGACCGACGACGATGTGATCTCGCTCGATCTCATGTTCCTGTACGAGATGTTCGACCGCGAGTTCGGCTTCCCGCCGTGTTTCGAACGTCGCTCTTACTTCCGTCATGCATGTCTCTCCGGTTGCCGTCGATTCGCTCAACGCGCGAAGCGGGAAAGCGACGCCTTTGGAAATCTAAGGAATTTCGGCCGACGGCGATCTTCTTCGGCGACCGCGCGTTGAGCGGCAAAAGAAGTGAGGTCGCATTGAAGTTTCTGGTCGTGGAAAGCGAAAAGGCGGACGAGCGCGAGAAGCGCCGTCAGCATACAGGCAAGAGTTCGGGTGAAAGCTATCAGGCGACGCTAGAGCAGATCGTTCCCGGCGCACACGTCGAGCGCGCAAAGCCGGCCGACCCCGAAGAGCGCATCTTCACGCCGGCGGAACTTGCCGAGTACGATGCGGTGTTCGTGACGGGTGCGCCGTTACACGTCTATGAGGAGACGCCGGAAACGGCTCGGCAGATCGCTTTCATGCAGGCGGTTTTCCGGTCGGGCACGCCGTCGTTCGGATCATGCGCGGGTCTGCAACTCGCCGCCGCCGCGGCGGGTGGAACGGTCCGCGCAATGCCGAAGCGGATCGAAGCGGCGATCGCGCGTCGCATAACCGCCACCGACGCCGGGCGGACCCACCCGTTGTTGGCCGGACGTCCGGCATCGTGGGATGCACCGGCGATCCATACCGACGAAGTCGAGGCTTTGCCCGATGGTGCGGTCTGCCTTGCCAGCAATGGCGCGACGCGTGTGCAGGCGGCGGAAATACGGTACGACAATGGCGTGTTCTGGGGCGTGCAATATCACCCGGAATTGGCCCCCGGCGAAATCGCCATCGCGCTTCGCAGGCAAGCGGACAGCCTGATCGAGGCCGGTCTCGCACACGACGAGGACGAGGTCGAACAGCGCGCCAGGCTGCTCGACGCGATCCACGACTCGCCCGGCGATACCGCCGTGCGCTGGGCGCTGGGTATCGACGGCGAATTCGCCGAAGAGGAAGGACGGCGGCGGGAATTGTCGAATTTCATCGCCGCCGCGCCGAGCCTGCGCGGCGCCGAACCAGCTCAAGAGTAAGCGGCGGTCCACAATCCCTGCTCGATCAGATCGTCGATCGATGCATTGCCCGGCTTTCTCGCGACCCCGTCCGTGATCGCCTGAGCGGCTACGACCCGCGCGATGCGCACGGCGACCTGCTTGAGGTGTTCGATCGGCGGCAGCAGCAATTCGCTGGCGCTATCGTCGAGCGTGCCGAGTTCGCGCGCCGCCGCCATGAACATCGTGTCCGTGATCCGCGTCGCACCGACCGCCAACGCGCCGAGCCCGATCCCCGGAAAAACATAGACGTTGTTCACCTGCGTCACGCCGGCAACCCCGAACGGGCTTCCAGTGCCGATGATGGCGCGCCCGTCGCTCCAAGCAATCAGGTCCGCCGGCGCGGCTTCGGCGCGGGATACCGGGTTCGACAGCGGGAAGATGACGGGGCGCGGCGTGCCCGCCGCCATCGTCCGTACGATCTGTTCGTCGAACATGCCGTGTTGCCCCGATGCGCCGATCAACACGGTCGGCCGAATATTCGCGACCGCGTCGGCAAGCGTTATCGTCAGCCCGGTGCTGGGCCAGTCCGCCACCTCGTCGGCGGTCCGCGCATAGGCGCTCTGCTGTGACGAGAGGCCCGGCATGCCGGCGACGATCAGTCCGTCACGATCGACCGCCCAGATTCGGGCCCGCGCCGCCATCTCGTCCAGCCCGTCCGCGACCATCGCCCGCACGAGAAGGTCGGCGATACCCGTGCCCGCCGCGCCGGCGCCGAACAACACGATGCGCTGGTCGGCGAGCGTCCCGCCGGTGCGGCGGATCGCGGCGAGCAACGTGCCGACCGCAGTCGTCGCGGTGCCCTGGATGTCGTCGTTGAAGCTGAGCAACCGGTCGCGGTAGCGATCGAGCAGGCGATAGGCGTTGTGGCCGGCGAAATCCTCCCATTGCAACAAGGCGTGCGGGAAGCGTTCGGCAACGGCCTCGACGAAGGTTTCGACGAACGCATCATAGTCCGCCCCCCGGACGCGCGGGTTGCGCCAGCCGACATAGAGCGGATCGTCGCGTCGCGCGGCATTGTCCGTGCCGACATCGAGCAGGATCGGTAGCACCTCGGCCGGGTGGAAGCCGGCACAGGCGGTATAGAGCGCGAGCTTGCCGATCGGAATGCCCATCCCGCCGGCGCCCTGATCGCCCAGCCCCAGAATGCGTTCGCCATCGCTGACGACGATCACCTTGACCCGGTCCAGCGCCGGATCGGACAGGATATCGGCGATGCGGCTGCGGTTCGGCCAGCTGAGGAACAGTCCGCGCGGCCGACGCCATATCTCGCTGAAGCGCTCGCACCCCTCCCCGACCGTCGGCG
>Ga0160428_1000694_pt1 | contig 33323 bp, 42 predicted proteins | sample SolpanmetagenomM_FD_108198 | JGI IMG/M metagenome (GOLD analysis project Ga0160428, IMG submission 108198) | Solar panel surface microbial communities from Lawrence Berkeley National Laboratory, California, USA - M | ecosystem: Engineered > Built environment > Solar panel > Unclassified ... | reverse complement strand
GGTGCAGCATCAGTTTCTGCTGTGCTAGAAGGTATTATCTCGGTATCGACATGCTCGACAGAAAACGTCTGTTCACGCTTGCGCTTTTTTGAAGCTGCAAGTGCTGCTGGAACTGTAGGGATAGTACGAGTGCGCCCACGGTCACCATTCGGTCGTGTAGGTGTCTCATTGACCTCACTGTTGTCATCGATCTCGCCTGCAGGAGTGTTGTGCTCAGTCTTGACATGATCGCGTATCAAAGAATCCTCCTGCTGCGATACGATAGATTGACTCCGTGTTCTACCACCAAATGTTGAAGTTGCCGGCGCTGATGGTGTTTTGCTAATTGCTCTGACACCTTTGCCCTTTTTGGTAGTTGGCTTTGCTGCCACTGCGTTCACCATCTCATCTGCTTTCTTGCTTGCAGATTTCTTGGTCGAATCTGCCAACTTTGTCTGTGACGTTTTGATGGCCTCAGTAGTCGTCGGCACTATATCCCTTTCAGGACTCATAGATGGTGCACGAAGTATTACAGGTGGTAGACGAATGTTGCTTGGTAATCTCCAACCGGTTGTACTGCCAGGAGTATAGGAAAAATCAGGTTGTGGGGCTTGAGGCCGCGCAGATCGTGCAGGAGGAGTCTGTGAGACAGGGCCAACGGACGTCCTCAGATCACTGACAGCACGATGAGCAAGCGGGCGTGGTTCTGATGCTGCATATTGCTGCACTGGCGCATTGGTTCGTGCTGGTAAAGGTGTAGCAATCTGCCTATGAGGTTGCTGCTGGATTGAAGACATCTGTGCCTGAGGTTGGACCTGAAATGGAGGAAGCATGACACCACCACGCCCTGGGGGATGCTGATAGAAAGACTGCTGCTGAAATGGTGGGGGCCGCGCAGCGTACTGTGCACTTTGCTGATAGAGGCTTGTTGGTGGTTGAGGTTTCGCGATTGGTGGAGATGGAGCTGACGGTGGCAAAGACCCACGACGAATTGGATCTACGGGTGACGGCAACTGTCGCGATTGCAGAGGTTGAATGGGTCTGTTCATTGAAGGGCTGCCAGAAGGACTCCAATGTGTCATTGGAAGTGGTGATCCTCCTGTCATCCCAGGCACTGAAGGCAGGATTGGCGTGTTATGAGATGATTGGCCGTTGAACAATGTAGGCGAGCCCCCAAGATTTGGACGGACAGGCTCGTGAAGTGATTGGTGAAGCGCGGAGTGGGAAGGTAAGACTGATTGAGATGACGCTGAAGCAGGAACTATTGCTGGAGGGGGTCTTGAGACCTGGGGCGTTGGGGCGCCAGCTTGCGTGCTGTATCGTGCTGGGGATGCTGATGGTGCTTGTTGAGGCGACCTTGTCATTGGTGTCTCTGGGTTGAGTATAGCGTCTATCTTCAGCTCGGACGTTCTTGGTCTGGAAGACGATCGACCATCTCTTGGATCGGCTGATGGCCTTCTCGTTGCCGATGTATCCTGACTGAAGACTCTTTGCTGTACTGGAGACAGTATATTGGCATTCTGCTGCGCTGTTCCTACACCGGCCCCTCCATTTGATGATACTGCTCCTTGATTGATACCCGCCTCTTGCGCCTGCATCTCAGTCTTTCGCGCGATGAGCTCATTATAACGTTGCTCTTCTGCGCGTATTTCACGAAGCGCTTCGTCCTTGTATGAGACATATAATTTATCGACTAACTGAGGCAGAAGCTGGACGTGCGCATTCGCGTCTTCAATCTTGGCTAGTCGAGGACTGCTTGAGGTCTTCATTGTAGCACCATCATGCACCCCACCTCCATTGCCGTCTATCAGCGCATGTTGTAGATGTGTCTTTGCCTCTGTCTTGAGCAGCCTCAGGAAAAAGGTCTTCAAGGACTCTGCGCCCAACCTGTCATCATTGTTCGCAGCACTAGTCGAGCTCTGCCGCAGTTCCTCGGAGATCTTTTCAAACGAAGTGTTTGCGACACCGTATTGGGCGACAGATTGGCATAAAAAGAGCGACTCTAATGGCGAAAACGTGAGGGAGGAAGTTTCGCGGGTGGTCATTCGATGGACGGTCGCAATGTCGGAAGGTGTAGGGAGGAGAAACGGCATCAACACTGAGGAGTTTTTATCGGATGTTCGACCAACCAAGGTTTCATTCGATTGAGCTCTGTCGATGCAGGCTACTTGTCTCTACGGATCTCCTCTTGTCTTATTCCGGTCGATAAATGTTGTCGCCGGCGTCGCTTGGTGCTCCCACGCGACAGGGAGTTTTAGGAATACTGATCTGCCAAGCATCGCACCCCTCTCCATGAAGACGTCAGAAGGTGTGGTTGCATCACCTGCAGAGCAGCTAGAGTCTTCATACAAACCTCAAAAGTTTCTGGTCACTGGAAGCTCTCTGTATCCTGTATCCTAGCACAACAACTATCCCCAAACCAATGACAGATCCCACAGAAACTCGCCCAGACAGGTGTGCCATCCGCTCTATCCGGACCACAGTCTGATGTCAACTAACCTCTTTTCTTTTTCTTTTCTTCGCCTAGTCTCGCTCGCAACTTCTCTTCCCAAGTCAAATCCGCTTTCAATCTTGACGGCAAGCTTCCCGACCTTGCCTCTCAAGTCGAAGAACAAAAGCACACCATCCTCAAAGAACGACAAGAACTCCATCGACTAGAAGCTCAACTCGAAGAAACAGAAGAAGCTATAGCACAGAAGCAGAAGCTAGCTTCCACCGGACAGGAAACGCCTCAAAACAAGTGGTAGACTACACGCTAGCAGTCAGCATGCAAGCTGAAGATACTTCATCTGCAGAGGGTGTTCCTCATCAACTCAGACATGCTCCAGCGGTGGACAACTTCCGCAGCCAGCGTCTGAGGCGAGGTGATTCTGAGAGAATGGCAAAATACGTCTATAGCGAGGGTGATTACCAAAATGCTACCACTGACGGTGGTCGGCTCGCAGGTGAAGGATTCAGTATGCGGGACGATATTACTTCGACAAAAAGCCCATTGTCAAATATGACCTCAAATACCCGCCAGCCGGGCACTGTTGGCGTTGCTGCTGTCATTACTGGGATTACTGCAGAAGGAGAAGCTATGCGCCATGGTGGCGGCTTGGATTCTTCAACAATGTATGCACCTCAACAACAACCACAACACGTTCCACAACAGCAATACGCTGCACCGCAGCAGAGTCAACCCCAGCAGTATACTGGGCCACAATCACATCAACGTGAGCAACAACAAGCCACTCACCAACAAGAATCACACAGCCAGTCACAGTCCAGGTTTGGTGACGACGAAGGCCAGCCTGTATCACCAAAGGCAACAGGCTATCAACAGCCATACTTTTCTCGTCCTATCAAAGGTTATAGCAGGTAGTGTTGCATGGTTGATGGGCCTCCACCACATATGGGTTTAATGTACGAATATGAAGTAACATTATAATATGAAGTAATTTTATGAATGGCACGTCAGTTTCCGGCGTCAACAATACAGCTTTCCAGCTCATGCCTCTTCGATATGCTACTGCGTGAAGGTTGTGCCAAGTGAGACATAGCTGAAGACTAAACCAAGTACACCACATGACAGACAAATCAAGAAAGGCAATGGCACGATGTTGGATAGCAGTGTTTCAAGTATTGTAGTCGCCTACTCAGCGACACCATCGCTACATGCTCTGATTGCTTATCATCAATTCATGGGGTATCATGCCTATTAAAAACGCCATATCTCAAATGCAACTCCATCATCAACCAGCAACAGCGACACCCATCCCCATAGCCAATGGGGTCCTAGCTTTACTTCCCACAAACCCTTTCCTATTCCTTCCCGTCCTCCCCCTGCCAAGCCAATTAAGCTTGAGTTCCTTTGCCAGCGCCTCAATCTTCCTCCTCGCAATCGTCTCCGGGTCATGATCCTTCTTCTTCCTCTCCTCTTCCTTCGTCTTATTAAAATCATTTTGCTTTAACGTAGTATCAGTACTATGACCATCTCCGTCTTCATACTCTTCCGAAATACGCTGTTCCCTGCTTTTGAAATCGGTCTTTATGCCCAAGCTGGGTGGCGCGACTGGCACTAACATAGCGCCGGGTGCTTGCAGACCAGCGAGGACACTGATACATTGCAGCATTCGTGCTGCGATTTGAGTGACTTTTGCTGGATCCATTGATGTAGACTGCGATATTTGAGGATGCAATTGCGATGGATGTGGGCGCTGCGCGCCGAGTGATTGGAAACTGCCTGCAGATGTGTTGGAAGTGGCACGGCTGCGGGCACCGAGACTACCGCTTGCTGTAGTGGAGCTAAGAAGAGTAGACGAGGCTTGTGATGTCGAGTAGACATTGGAAGGGATGTCGACGGAAGCAGAGGTGCCTGGACGTTGAGCCAGGAGCCTTGGTGATGTGACTTCAGCATTGAAGCTCTCGAATGGAGAGCGTGAGAAGATCGTCAGGAGTGCGTCCTGGCGAGGCAGGATGACGATATCGCGAAACGAGAGAAGGACGAGGGTATGTACGTCAAGAGCCTCACCTAGTGAGAGTTGGGCGATTGGTGTTTTTGCTGTGGCAAAGGAGCTGGGTGCGGTTATCGTTCGCGTTTGGAGAATGTTTGACGTTGGTGGACCGGAGAGAGGTGGTTTGGAGCTGAGGAGTGGTAGGGCACCCCAGAACTCGGCTGCCTCTCTCGAACTCATAATAGATCCTCTACCCTTGAACTCGAGATCTAGTGGGAGGAAGACTGCTTGCATGAATGGTAGGATTGTGCCGAAGACTGAATGCCACATGTCCACCAAGTACGGAACAAGTCTGTCGTCAGGTATGCGACGCAAGGTCTGGTCCAAGGAGGTGAAACCTGTTTGCAAAAGATCCCGTAAGTCTTCGATAATCATACTTGGTGCTTTACGCTGAATGCAGCGTTGTAAATGCATCGAGACCAATTTATTCAAGTCTTCAATAGGAGTGCGAATGTCATCGCCAGAGAAGATGCCGAGCAGCCTTGCCTGGAGTAATGGCCAAGCATCATCTGATGTCACGTTTGGCAAGGCGAAGACACTTGCAGCCTGTGAGCTTGGGCCAAACTCCGTCGAGATAGGAGTGAACGCGCCATTCGCCGATGGCGGACCTAGAAAGCTCGGTGCGTTCAGACTAGAGGCTCCTGGCCAGTCGGAAGTAGCATGCTCGACGCCGAGAGCTCCTCCCACATTGGCCTGAGCGGCTTTCTCTTCGCGTTTCTTCTCTCTCAGTGCACGGCCACCATGTCGTAGATCTAGCCCACTGATAGATTTACTAAATGTGCTACCTGGCGCAGGCGAGGCAGGAGCAAAGGAGTACAAGGACTGTGGCGCATTGGGATCTGTTGGTCTAGAATTGCTAGAGGCAGATGAGAGCGGCAGATTGTAATGGTCCTTCTCGAGTTTGTGTTTCTGTCGTGAAAGGAAGTGGTGTTTATGCTTCTCCTTCTCTTCGCCGGCTCCACGATCAGGCACGAGAGTGGAAGTGGACGCGTTGACAGAAGAGTAGAAAGAGGACGCGCCGGAGTAATTCGATTCTGCCAAGCTTGTCGTCGATTGGTTCATTCGCGCAAAAGCATTCGAAGTATAGATCTTCACAGGAGATATCGTAGATGGTCTGCGCTCTGCCTCCTTCTCTTTTGACAAATTCAATGTCTTTGGCTTAGAGAACAGCTTCATACGTGATTTCTCTTTGACTGCTGGAGCTGCTGGTGTTCTCATGTCTCGAGGAGGTGATCTGGTGATAGTCACGAGTTCATGCGGCAGAGTCGGTGAACCAAGAGGACTACGAGGAAACGCTGATGCTGCTGCAGATGCAGACATTGCGCCTGATGGACCATGAGGCAAGCCAAGCTTATTCGGTCCAGCCGAACCTGCGGTAGGTATGGCCAGAGAGGTGGTAGATGGCCGGGTGGATACTGCAGGAGTGTTACTTGGTCTCCTCTGAGCTGTTAGGGGAACTGGCTCAGGTCTTCTTTGAGCTGTGACAGGAATTGGATCAGGTATTGTTTGTGAACGTCTACGATGGTGTTGAGTACCTCCTCCACCCATTGCGGCTTGAGCAGCAATCGCTGACGGCGTCTTCAGCACTGATCCTCCAACATTTGCGAGGGATGTCATGCTCCGCAGCGATGGCTCAAAGAAGCCCTGCGAGCTCCTCTTTCGATGTGTACGGTAATCGACATTTGGCGGCATGAGTGAAGAGGACGAGGCTTGTGGACGCAGGGTCTGTGCGGAGGACTTTCGAGGAGGATAGGGTCGAGAGGGAATGGCAAGGTTACTGGTCGAAGCTGAAGGAGGAATAGGAGGACGATTAGACGACATGGTGGTCTGAGAGGATGACGAAGAGACGCTGGAGTTAGAGTTGTCTCGTTGCGGAGGAGCGGGTCTGTGCGATGCGCCTGTGTTCCCTTGCCGGTACTGCTGTGGCTGAACCCGCGCAGTGCTCCTGTGCGGCAGGTCACGGCTACTCATGATTGGAGAGGGTAAAGTGGTGGTGCGGTGTTATCCATGGACGTCGTGTAACATAGGGTTGTGGATGCCATAGACGCTATAGAAACTCAGAGCGATGCTCTAAACACAGTGTTGCAACCACAGATGATAAATAGGTATTTGAGGGAGGGTTGATGTTACCTGGTAGAACTATCGACGATGACATTGTTGGAAAAGGCGGGGTACAAATGCATTTTGACCTCGTAGTAGAACCTTCGTCCGCCACTGTCACACACAAACATCTTCACTCCATTTATCTAACTCCTCGCCTGTGCTCCGACGATATTTGGACCAGCACTGCGAGCAATGGCGTCGAAGCAAACAAGCCTCACGGCCGACTATACTAGCCCGGACAGTCAACACACCTTCAACTATCCCCTGCCAACCAACACTCATGTCGAAGCAACAAAGGATGTCACAGAGTTCCTTGTGAAGCTACGACAATCGACCATACAGATGCAGAAAGATGTCAATGCTTTCTTGACACAGAAAATGAACGAAGACAAAGCCAAGGACAGCGCTCAAAATGGCAAAGTGGATGAGGACAAAGAGGAGGACATGTATGGCGAAGAGGCTGACGATGAAGATTAAACAAAACGAAAACAGAGAAAGACTGCTGCAGTGACTTGTAAGAATCTGCTTTGTATGCACAAAGTAGTTTGGCAAGTTTTGCGGTATCGGTCTGGTTTACTGGCAAAACCACACGGGCCTCTAGCTTGGCTAGCAACAAGGATGAGATCCAAGTCATGACGTTGTGCCGGTCTGTCTGTCTTTGTCGCGTATATATAGAAAATTGTTGTGAATGAACCAAAGCTCGATTACAAAGACGGTGGACAAAGACTAGAAAGTCGCTACTTGCACAATACTGGATGTCTCCGTCTTGTTACGTTGGTAACAATGGCTCTGAGCGCTGGCTCTGAGCGCTCACTTCGACATTATTTATCAATAATCTCAATCAGCTCCAAGGACATTCTCTACACTCCCCAATTCTTCTGCTTATTCACCACAACAATGTCAGAATCCGACATGATTGAGCAAACTGCTCTTCATAAGCCATTTTTGACTAGAAAATTCTTCGAGCATCTATACGACGACGACATACCCAAATATGGTGAAAATTTCGAGATCATGCGTAGACTGTACGGCTCGTACGAATCTGGACACTCAAGCACGAAGATTGGAATTCAGGGTCACTCAGAATGTTGTTCAAATAAAGCAGACCCCTCGTCTCACTCGCTTCTCACTGATGATGGCTTTTCTCAACATAGCCCAGATGTGGGCGCGAAGGCTGCGGAGAAGTCCAGGTTACCTATTCGAAGTGCCTTTTCGAAGATGAAGAACACACTCAAGAAAATGAACGGCAGTGGTCCAGTGTATTCAGAGTTGGGATTGAGTCAATGCAGCAACGAGGATAGAGTGATGTCAAGAGCTGGGAGCCTGCGTGTACGAATGCCGCGCAACGTCAGCCACAAATGGTCGAAGTCAGTAGCAACTTGAACACCTTGCAAGCTGCACTCATAGTGTATCTTGGGATGGTTAGATTAAGTAGAGGCAGCCTGCTGGACAGGAGATGCCGCAATACTGTATATGTTGGTTACTGTATGAAAGCTCATTCTTTCAACATCATTGTTACCATGATTTGCTGATAATTGTGCCAATTCAGAGGCAAATACGGGCGCCGTGATGCCTGTCCAGCAGTCCTCTGTGACCGGACCGAACAAAGACAATGAGAAGTCGTGCAGCTTCTTTTGTCCCCTGCTCAAATGTCTTTGTTCTCTCCTTGGAGCGAAACACATATGATCCGTCCAGATACAAAGCACACTCAAATATGAAACACCTTTGACACGACAAGAACATTGTGCAACTATGACGTGAATTCCTTTGACCAGATACACTACTACAAGAAACGTCCTCCCACATACGAACCACTTTCTCTCTTCAGCCGAAAATTCTCTACTGTACAAACTGTGATTTCCGTGCTCATTTTTTGCTTTTATCATTTCACATTCACGCACCTCTTTACGTCTTACAAGCTTGTTGATCGAGCTTCCCCAGTAAGTCCTCCTTTCACCGAAAAAGAAAAACTAACTCCACATCAATCATCATGCCTTTCTTCAGCTCCCTCTTCTCCAGCTCGACAGCTGCCTCCTCTTCGCGCACAAAGAACAGCCACCTCAAGCGCTTCATCGACAACGTCACCAAGTCATCACAGTATGTTCCAGACATCTATGACGATTTGCGCGATGATGGATTCTATTTCCGCCCATCGGACACTTACACCAGTACAGCACTCTCTTCGCCAACTGCTCGGATAAGCACCCACGCTCAAGCCAGCCAGTCCACCCCGAACCTCCACCACAACGTTCCAGCTCCCTCCGCCGACGAGCTCTACGAACTTGCTAGCTTGCCTGTCCCACGCAGACCTGTTACTGGCTACAGACACAGCGATGAGGTCAACAGAGAGTCTGTGGCATCGTTTGCCAGCTCCGTGAGCGCGACTAGCAACGAAACTGCTGCCACGTCCGCTGAGATTCATGAACTCGCTACCTTGCCTGCCACCGTCTACACACCACCTCCACCACGTCGCTCGTCACTAGCTGCAGCTCATCAACACACTCTGAGTAAGCTTTCAGGACAACACGCCGCAAGCACGCCTTGTCTTCCACTCGAGCTTGATGCTGAGGAGAAGCATGCTCGTCGTCCTGCTACCGCAAAGGCTCAGGTTCAGTACCGCAACTCTCTCGGCGACAAGTTCGTCACGACCTTTCACGCTCACGCACCTGCTCGTCCATCACCTCTCAAGCCCGCTACGATGCCCGCTCGCAGACCTTCCGAAGAAGTGCCAATCATGCTCAGTCCTAGGACTGCGGCGTATGAGAACGCATTGCCGTTGTTGCCCCTGGCGTCGTGTCCTATCACGCCGCGAAGTGGAGTTGCGTTCAAGCGTAAGCCTGTACCTTGCACACCAGCTGCTACCCCGGAGCTTGATCCTGCGGAATTGCCAACCGAAGCTAGCTCTGCACCAGCTGAGTTGGATACTCGCGACGAACTGATGATACTCCCAGGCCTACCGAGCAGACTCTCACGACTGGAGACACTCCGTTATCGTCTGAGTCTTGTCGACACTTCCTCCTCCACTAGACCAACTTCTCCTGCACAAGCCAAGGATGTCATTGCCTCGAACACGAAGAATGACTTAACGCGCAACTTCAGTATCCGTACGTACCACAGTACCCTTTCACTTGCTGACTTGAACAGGATGGGCGCCTTGGGCGCTGTCGCAAGGAGGAAGAGACATGGCAGCGCTGGTAGTGATGAGTCTGTGGTCTCTGGAGCTGACGTTGTTGCTACAGAAGGTGAGTTGGAACACGAAGACCAGGAAGCTGACGAGGCTGTTGAGGTAGGAACTGCAAAGGTTGTTGGTGGTGTTTCTGGTATGATCGGACGTGCCAAGATGGTCGACTTCAAAGACAGTGGGAGCGAGAGTGAGGATGAAGCGGATGTAAAGGTGGCGGGACGTGTGGTTAAGAACGCGAATGGCGGACATAAGAGAAAGTCGATGGGTAGGGAGAGGCAAAGGATGGAGGGCGTTGTTGGGTGGTGGCATACTAGGGGTGAGTAGGTGACACGTGAGGTGATGCGGCGATTATTTCTGTTTGAACGTCTTTGGGATATATGTAGAAGGACGAGAGCTGGTCTCTTGGAGTCCAGGAAAATCTGGCGTTCTTTTGATAGCAGAAAATATGATCGTATTTTACAAAGTCCTTTTCCATCTATGTGCAAGTGATTATGCACAATCCAAGATATACATTCGGTACTAACCGTACGCCTTCGACGCTGTGTCCATTCGAGACGTGCTCATTTCAGTCCGGCTGAGCAGTATCCACGCCATCAATTTCTCCGTGATCCTTTTGTCTGCGGCCGCGCAGACTTTGTGGGTATGGGTTTCTGTTCTTCCTCTTCACTGCTTGCGTCGTCGATTAAATCGTCCTCGTCATAATCAATACCCTCTTCACCGAGATCGCTATCGTCACCATCCGACTCCTCCGCTTCGTCGTCTATGAGATCCTCCTCATCATCGTTGTCAGAACTTCCTTCCTCATCTGTACCGTCCACTCCATTTGGTAAGGTGTTCGGCGTGTCGTCTTCGTCATCATCGGAAGACAAGTCGATCGGTTCAGCCACAAGTTGTTGTTTGTTCGTCCTCTTTGCAATTGCTGGTGCGATTTGAGCAATTTCGTCGATATCGGATTCGTCCGAGTCCTCCTCCTCTTCATCATCCAGCTCTTCTACATCATCAACCTGATCCTCTTCGCCCTCCACGTATACCACACCAGCTTCATCTTGGTTGCGAGCAGTACCTGGACGTATCCTGTCTTGCATGTTCTGTCTCAACCTCATCTGCGCCTCAAGCATATCCAATTTGCCCTTTAGTGACAGCAAAGGCTGCAGCCCAGCGGCACGTTGCTTTACGACGTTGTAAAGTGTGTGTAGTTGTTTTACTGCTGCAGGCTGATTTGCAAGATAACCGCCATGGGCTACTATCGTCCATTGAACCCATACCATCAGACTGCCAGCACGGCCAGGTCGTCGATGTAATCTTTCAGCTAGCTTCTGTAGTAGGTTTGTTGCGAGTGAAGAATGTAGTCGCTCGATCGTTGCGCGAATACTATCGAGATTGGGTACTTGTAGGCATGATTCGAGAAGGTCGACGTCGTTTGTACGAAGAGCTTGTGTGAGAACGGTTCCGAGAGAGGTTGCTGTTGGTATTGTGAGTGTGCGAGTGGTGGCTGTAAGATCTGCTGCGGTTGCTGAAGGTTCGACTGCTATAGTTTCTAGTGCACGTGCTCGAAGTAGGTCGCCAAATGAGGGCTCGGAAGGATCCTCAGCACCATCTGCTGCTTGCGAGGTGGTGAGTGTGCTAGGTTGGGTATCTCCGTCTACAATGTCCTCGTCTTCCTCGTCTGTAGACTCGTCGCTCTCTTCCTGGCTGTCCTCTGCTTCGTTACTATTGGTATCTGGTACGACATCAAGCATGGAGGCATCTTCGTCTCCATTGGTTACAACAGCATCCACCTCAGCCTGTTGTCGACCCTTGCTCTTTTTCACATCTGTAGTCTCGACTGCAATGAACTTGCTCGGAACAGTGCCATTGATGACAGCAGAGAGGCCGTTAACTCTGGGCTCAATTCTTCTTCTTTTTGCTGGTGATTCCTGTACAGTAGGTCGCTGCCTGTTCCTTAGATTGGCTGCGTGAGACATGGTGGTGTATTGTCGACATGTAATAGGCAGTACTATCGGGACAAGCGTCTAACACAAAAAATTGTTCTCCTCCTTTAAACGGTCACGTGAGTTGCAGATCAACTACTCCAAGCAGTTAGCGTTCTGGACCCTTGCTTTCCGAAGATCCAACTTGTCCTTCTCTCCTTTTCTTCTTCGCTCTCGAGTTCAAATAGTCTGAAGCTGGCTCTCTCCGATCTGTCGCTTTTTCCGTCACATGCGACGAATCTCTCGACCAGACTTCAACCGCTCAAAACACCTTCAGCTCCATCCAACATACACTCCACACTAATTCTTCTTGGTCGCATCTTACTTTCAGCGCAGGCGCATATCGGGCATACTAAAGTTTAACTGCATAGCATCATAATATCTCTCGCGCCGCTCTTCTGTACAATTTTCGACCCTGCTTGCTTCAGTCACGCGCCTTTATAGAGTCAAACCGCGTCGTTTCAGTCATCCCATCTTTCAGCAAGGAGCAAGCAGCAATCCTCATTGACGTCTTCGTCGCCTTCACTTCATTTGTACAACTATAAGATCTTGGTCGCGCTCTTCTTAGGCGCATAGACTAGACATCAACATACTTCTTTCGTCAACTCGTGCATCTTCATAAAATATTTCGTTTGCGCAAACTGCTTCTGGCACTACAATCTTCAAGCGCTCATCATGGAGGATACACCAGTTGCTCTTCCTGCTGTCTCTGAGTCTGCAGAGCGTGATGCGCCTTTCGATGCACCTTTACTGGATGCGCCTATCGATGCACCTTTGACGGATGCGCCGGATTCTGCTATTGTTCTGAATGGGTGAGTGGCTCTCCTGTCCAGATTTAGATCTGACTCTATGCTCTACTTCACTCTGGGTTGCGTGCGCGACCTTTCGATCTCGTTGACTCATTCATCAACCCTAACATACATTATAGCTTAGATCACGCTGCTCCAGTGCCTGAATCCTCCATCCCTGAACCTCTCCTCACAAAAGCTCAAACAGCTATTGAAGACACATCTACAGTCGCGCCAGAACCCGAAGCACTACCTGAAACACTACCTGAAGAAGCTGACATCAAGCCAATCACCAACCTTCAAAGCGGTTCTCAGCCACTAGCAGACTTCGTCGGCGAACTCGAGAATCCACCTCAACCTTCCAGCACAGACGCTATTGTTCCCGGTATGCAAGAGCAGGCACAAGTAGAAGAGTCAGTGGACAATATGGGCGCAAGTGCGAGTATGGAAAACAAGGTCGTGGAGGATACTACACCAATTAATGGGCTGAATGGCACTGTCCATGAGCCTGCTGTCGTAGCTGCAAGTATGGAAGACAAGGTCATGGAGAATGCTACACCAGTCAATGGACTGGATGGCACAGTCGATGAGCCTGCTGTTGCCAACACACCGGCGGTCGACACAGCGGCTGCCGACTTTCCGAAGCTGGAATCAGAGGATGTGTCAATGGCTGATGTTGCGCCCACGACGGTGAAGAATGCGCGTGAGCGTGAAGACGATGAAGATGGTGGACCTTCCGCAAAGCGAGCACGTACTGAAGAAGTAGCGCCTGCAGAGGTCAATGGTGGCAGTGCCATCGCAGAAGAAACTCCCGTACCAACGACTGAACAGCCTGCCGCGCCACCAGCACCGGTCAACGTTCCAACTTTTTCTACGACTCTTACATACCAACCACCATCACTTGGCATCGACTTTGGTGCTATGACTGAATCACAATACAAGATCATCGAGGGCGGCATGCGCAATTTGAAAAAGTCAAGGAATGCCGTCATGTTTCAGAAGCCTGTTGACCCTGTTGCCCTCAATCTGCCGAGGTATTTCGAAATCATTACCCATCCAATGGATCTAAGCACGATGGAGCGCAAGATCAAGACTAGGGAGTACAAGTCAGTGAATGACTATGTATTAGACTTCTGGACCATGGTCACCAATTCGGCCACCTTCAACGGCGCAACACACGCTGTTACCCTTTCCGGTGTGGCATTGATGCAACAACTTGATGCTCAACTCAGGAAAGCTTCAAGACCTGGTGACAGCGGAGTGGTTGCTACAGAACCTGCGCCTAAGAAGAAAAAGCAAACACCTATACCAACAGAGTCCAAGCAAAGACACCAGTCGCGACCGAGTCTGCCAAAGCCTCTTCCACCACCTCCACTTCCCATCGCCAAAGAAGAGACTTATGCGCTTGACACCAATGGCATGCCTCAAATTCGTCGGATGTCTACCAGTGATGGTCGTCCAAAGCGTGAAATCAAAGCACCTGCCCGCGAACTTCCTTATTCTGCAAAGCCCAAGAAAAAGAAGTATCAAGCTGAGCTTAAATACTGTCAAGAGATTATCGACGAGTTCAAGAAACCAAAGTGGGCACCTTCAGTGTATGCATTCTCGGCGCCCGTCGATCCTGTTGCCTTGAACATTCCGACCTATCGCAGTATCGTGAAGAAGCCTATGGACCTTGGCACTATGCAAGAGAAGCTCAACAGAGGCGAGTATGAGAACTGCAAGGAGTTTGAAGCAGACTTTCGTCTCATGTGTGATAACTGCTACAAGTTCAATGGCAAAGACCATATTGTCAGCAAGATGGCTCAGGATCTTGAGGCTCATTTGACCTCGCTTCTGTCGAAAAAGAACGACTGGATTGCCAAGCATGCTCCCCGTTCATCGCCACAATCTCCAGATCCTGCATCTGACTCTGAAGCCGAAGATGAAGAGGAAGAGGAGGAGGAAGACATGGATCAATTTGACGCTATCAACAAACAGATGGCTGCTCTGACAGAACAGCTCATGGCCTTGCAACAGAAGGGCAAGCTGGGCAAATCCAAGGACAAGAAGAGCAAGTCTAGCGGCAAAGCAAGCAAGAAAAACAGTCTTGGTGGTGGATCATTACCTGTTCGCTCTGAGAAAAAGTCAAAAAGCAAGGTCACCAAGCCCCTCAAGCCTGTCACAAGTGCCCAAAAAGAGGAAATTTCCACCAAGATTGGCACCCTCACGGAGCAAGAAATCGGCCAAGCTGCCAACATTATCAAGAGTTCATTGCGCAGGGCCGGCAAAGTCGAACTGGCTAATCGTGCTGATGATGAAATGGAGTTCGAGATTGATGAAATTCCTGACGACGGTTTACACGAGTTGCTCAAGCTCGTCCGTAAAGCAACACAGACTGAAGAAGAAGTAGTGGCAGATACCGACTACAGACCTGTAAAGACTGTCGTTCCCGCCAACTCTGGCAAAAGCCGTAAGAATAAGCCAATGAGCAAGCATGAGCAGGAAGCACGTATCAATGAGCTCAAGGGCAAGCTGAACGATTTCAAAAACCGTGGTAGTGGTTCGTCTCCACCTGGTAAGTTGATTATGCCCACAGAAAGTGATGGACCTTGTACTGACATCTCTCAAGCTGGCCATGCTGCCGCCGAATCTAGTGGTGATGAGGAAGAGAGTGGCTCAGAAAGTGAGGAAGAATAGATGGTGTGACAACCATGTCTATGCTCGACTTGCATAGTGTTGAGCAATGTTGCCCTCGAACAAGTTCATCTTCACGACCTCAGGTTTTTGCATATAGATTCGACGTTCGATGCCGAGCAACAGCAGCTCGACGTGCTCCCCAAGTACATCAACGTCACTCCTTCTGGATTCGATAGAGGATGTGAAGTCCAGGGTGAGCAAAAGGGTGATAGTCAGGACATCTCCAGTGATGATACTATTGGTGCCGTGGTGGTTCCTGGAAGCAGCTCTCGATTTGTTTGAGCCTTCAAGGAGATTAGCACTAGTAGTGATATTGAATAATAATGATCCCGCAACCTGTTTGCTCCTGCCATTCATGATTTATGAAGCCGTCGACTTCGTGACTACCCTGTATTTCCCCACGCGAAACAACCGCGTTTCACCTGTGCCTGATCTTGGTCTCAACCTGAACTTTTTGAAACAACGTCAATTAAGCATCATCTAGACACTTATTACTTCTCCCGAACCACTGCATCTCGTCTTGCAAATATACTCAAGCGCAATCTCTTTCTCTCCAGAGCACGCCTATCATGGTGCAAATTAACGATGTTAAGAACGATGCAAGAGCAAACAGAACGTCAGCACATACACATATTAGAGGCTTAGGACTGAAGTCGGATGGCTATGCGGAGAAGAACAGCGCTGGCTTCGTTGGTCAAGCTGCTGCAAGAGAAGTAAGTAGGAGAAACTTTTGCGCCGGAGCGCGTCACAGTCAAACAGAGCTTGATTTGCGCATCAAACCTGGCACTTTGAGCGTAGTGGGCTCATCATCAGCTGTCCAGCGCTGCGCATACATACGTTCAGAGTTAGAACAAAACTAATGCTGAATGTTCGCAGGCATGTGGTGTCGTTGTCGATCTAGTCAAAGCGAAAAAGATGTCAGGAAGAGCTATACTACTAGCAGGAGGACCAGGTACAGGAAAGACAGCGTTAGCATTGGCGATATCACAGGAGCTTGGAACGAGGGTACCATTTTGTCCAATCGTGGCCAGTGAGATATATTCAACGGAAGTAAAGAAGACGGAAGCATTGATGGAGAACTTTCGACGAGCTATTGGTACGTGAAGGGAATGAACGAGCCTACGAATGGCAGACCCATGTTGTGACAAGAAGGGGAACAGATTGAAATGTTCGTGGTATCGGACAAATTGACTGACAGAAACGCTTTCCACAGGACTGCGCGTTCGCGAAACAAAAGAAGTCTACGAAGGCGAAGTCATCGAACTCACCCCCGAAGAGGCCGAAAATCCTCTAGGTGGCTACGGCCGCACAATCTCACATCTCCTCATCGGTCTCAAATCTGGCAAAGGCACCAAGAAGCTCCGTCTAGATCCATCCATCTACGAAGCGATACAAAAAGAACGCGTGACTATCGGCGACGTCATCTACATCGAAGCCAACACAGGCGCTTGTAAACGTGTTGGCCGCAGTGATGCATACGCGACAGAGTTCGATCTGGAAGCAGAGGAATATGTGCCGATGCCGAAAGGAGATGTGCATAAGAAGAAGGAGATTGTGCAGGATGTGACGCTGCATGATCTGGATGTGGCCAATGCAAGACCTCAGGGTGGACAAGACGTGATGAGTATGATGGGGCAATTAATGAAACCAAAGAAAACGGAAATTACAGAGAAGTTGAGAGGAGAGATTAACAAGGTTGTAAATCGGTATATTGATCAAGGCTTGGCCGAGCTGATACCGGGTGTGCTTTTTATTGATGAAGTATGTCAGATTCGGATTCACAAATGCAGTTGAAAGATGCTAACGACTACTTCAGGTACACATGCTCGACCTGGAATCATTCACCTACCTCAACCGTGCTCTCGAATCTCCTCTATCACCCATTGTCGTCCTCGCCTCCAACCGCGGCCTCACTCCTCTACGCGACACGAGTAGCACCATTCACCCCGCTTACGCTCACGGCATTCCCCCAGATTTGCTTGCCCGTCTGCTTATCATACCCACATTCCCTTACGATCTCGCCTCGATTCGCTCAATCATTGCACTGCGAGCGCGGACGGAAGGTCTGAATGTTTCAGATGATGCCCTGGAAAGAGTGGCGGGGTTGGGAGAAAAGGTCAGTTTGAGGTATGCACTACAACTGCTTGCACCAGCAAGTGTGTTGGCGCGTGCAGGTGGTAAAGAGGGTGCGAGAGTTGGTGTTGAGGAAGTTGCGGAGTGTGAAGACCTGTTTTTGGATGCGAAGAGGAGTGCTCAGGGCTTGAAAGGAAGTGGCGAGGGATATATCTCGTGAACAAAATGCAAAACGAAGGCCGAAACAAGCACGACAGTGAATGCGTCATGGACGGATCATTACGAGAACCAACTTGAAAGTACTTGAAGGTGACAGAGGTCAGTCCAACGAGAATGATGCTATATTGAATTGGCACTGTACAGGATAAAGGAACCCGTTCGTGAGTGCAGTCGTTGGACAGAGAGCCACGAGCGGGTCGATGAGGGATAAAGAAGCAAGGTTGTGAGTACTATACTGCCCAAGCGCAGATGACTCGAGCCTGGGTAGAAGGGAGATAGTCACAAATCACACAAGATGTACGCGAGGATCGTCATAATGTAGAGAGAAGCCACTTTTGCGTAGCCGAACAGTACTCACAAGGTGCTCTTGCTGTTCTTGCTGCTTTGCATATTTGAATTCTTCTTACTTGAAAACCGCTTTCTGTGCGCGACTGCTAAATTACGCCTGAAGAGTGTTACAACGAGAATGGATGTTGAGTAGACTTCGCTTTGTTCTTCGAGAGATCATCTTCACACAGATCGTGTACTCATCACCACATCTCATGAGTAGCGAGGCGCAGGTCGCAATCTTTCCGTCTGTTCTCGTGCCATACAGATGAGGCCGAGCAATAGATTGATCAATACGTCCTAAATGAGAAAAGAAAAAGCGAATCCCTGGTAGCTCAACTGATCATGGGAGGATTTTGGTTTTATTCGTTATTACGTATCCTCTGTGATGCTTCTGCACTCTATGATTCTGCACTCGAGTTGTATTATGGTGTGTTTAGCCAGAACGTAGTCGTACCCGTGCAATTTTTCCTGGGCAGAACAGCTCGAGATGCCCAAAACAAGTTGACACCCAGGCAGTGAGTTTCCACCCACTGTCTTCGAGCGAGCCCAGCTCAAGTCGGCACTCACTCAACTCCACTGCTGCTCTTGGGTCCTGATGTGAGAGCCTCTTGACACATCCATACGCCATTTCTTTCTCCTAGTTCCTGCTACCGAATACTCTTCCTGCGTCATCACGTTGTCGTCTCGTCTCCTTCTCCAGCCTTCTTGCCTAAATCGTTCTCCTTCAGTAGCGCGTTGATGGCGTCGGCATCCCAGAGGTGGTGATATATCGTGCCTTCCTTGGTCTGCCCTACTGTTGCAAACTCAACTATAACGAGCAGACATATTAGCCAAACATCCTCACGTCGTATATCGTAATCACAACACGTACTCTTGTCTGCGCTCAGCTTGCTTGAATCCATCGTCTTGCTCAACACTTTCACTGCCAAGGCGCACGCCTCGCTCAACCCCATATCCTCCTTGTAATCCTGCTTCAGCAGACTCTGCGCACTCGCGTTGTTCGCCCCCACACTAGTCGCCTTCCACCCACCATAGTTTCCACTTGGATTGCTCTGGTACAACTGGAACTGGCGTTGGCTATCCCAGCCAGCATAGATGAAAGAGACACCGAACGGACGCAGACCACCATGTTGAGTGTAGCCTTGTTTCAGATCGCAAAGACGGCGGACGAGTTGTTCGCAGGGGATTTCGGCGTTGTACTGTTGGAGGTAGCGTTGGGCTGATTGACGGGCGAAGTTGATGAGGATGTTGGCGTCAGCAGTCATACCAGCGACTGCGCAGATCATGTTGCTGGAGAAGTTAGATACATGCTTGTTCCAGCAGCACATCAGATGTGACATACTCGTTCAGAATGTATAGCTTCTCAGCGGAAGTGTCTTGTTCTAGTAGTTTGCTGGTGACTTTGCGTTCTGCGGCGAGGACGATTCCGTCCTTTGCTAGGATACCGATGGCAGTACCGGCCATGGAGATGGCTTCGAGGGCATATTCGACTTGGTAGAGACGACCTTCGGGCGAGAAGATGGTCGTCTACGGGGAGCTGTCAGTTGATGGACTGTAGGTGGAGTAGTGGTTGACCAACCCTTGAATCATATCTTCGTGAAGACATTGTGATTGAAGCTGCGTGACGGTAGCAAGCAGTGTAGATTGACTGTGTCGGGGTAGTAGCAGGGAATGGTGAGCGGGAGAGGGAGAGGTGGAAAGCGCTGCTGATGAGATGAAGCAATCATGAGACGCGGCGAAGCAGTGGCCTGCCTGGACGTCAGGGTCCAGCGTCATTCTGAAACAATGCAATGCCCAAACTTATTTGTTTACCGATCGCACAAGACCAGCCCGGCCATGCTCAAATCAACCCATAGACCTGCAGAGGAAACAGCGCTGCCGCCAGGATGGACCGCTCACAGAGCTCCAAGTGGCCATACATACTACTATAATACCCAGACGAAGCAGTCCACATACACAAGGCCCGCAGTACAGCCAGCTCCCGCTCCACCACCTCCTCCTCCTCCTCCACCTCCAACACTTCCTACTCACCCGACAGCTGGCGCCTTCGCCCCTTACGTATCTCCTCTTCCTGCCAATAATGGCATTCATCCTTCTCGACAAGCTTTCATTGCGACAACACCTGCGTTCCATCAGCCGCATCACGCCAACAACAATCGTAATTCCAACTTTCAACGAAGACGAGATCCAGACGATCGACCAAAATCAAAACATCTCATCCCAGGCTGTGCGCCATGGGTTCTTGTCAAGACCAAGCTAGGCAGACGCTTCGTGCACAACCCAACAACAAATGATAGTTTCTGGAATTTTCCCAAAGAGGTTGAGGCGGGTGTTATCAAGTATGATATTCGAGAAAGGAAACGAGCTGCTGGGGAAGTGGTTGAGGAGGAGGAAGAGGATTTGCAGCAGCGACAAGTGCTTGGAGAGACACGTCCGAGGACTACCGTCAATGACGGAGAGGAAAACATATCAGCGGTCTCTATCGAGCGACATCCTGAGGAACAGTCAGGAGGATCACAAGAGGGAGAGGATGAAGATGTCATCTACGAAGAAGTCTATGTGACGGATGAAGAAGATGTGGATACCGCACCTCCACCAAAACGTCTTCGCGGCCACGACGACGAAGACCAGCAAGATGATATGGAAGAGGAAGATCCCGCAGATCAGCAAACAGATGCTGCTCACGAGTTTACGGAAGAGGACATGGCATATCAACTCGCCCAACTCGGCGAGACCTACGACCTTGACCCAGGTGAATACGACGCTGGTGGTGACGATGAGTACTACGAAGAAGGCGCAGAGGGTCTTGACATGACTGAAGAAGAATGTACCGCTTCATTCTACGACCTCCTCGACGACCATGGCGTCAACCCTTACAAACCTTTTGATTCCGTAATCGAGGAAGGCACTATTATTCCTGACGACCGATATACGTTACTTCCAAATATGGCTGCACGACGCAAAGCGTTTCTGTCCTGGTCAACCGCAAAGATTCAGCATCTCAAAGAGGAGAAAGAAAAGATGGTTAGGCAAGATCCGAGAATACCGTACTTGGACCTGCTGGCACGACAGGCGACACCGAAGCTGTTCTGGCCGGAGTTCAAGAGGAAATTCAAGAAGGAGCCGGAATTGAAGGAGATGAGGCTGCCTGAGAAGGAGAAGGAGAGGCTATATCGCGAGCATATTGCACGAATAACGAAAAAGGATCGAACAGAGTTGGAGAAGGATCTGAAAGCGCTTCTAGCAGAGGTGGATCGGAGTAGGACGTGGAACCGAGAGACGAGTCTTGAATTGTTGCCCGCGAAAGTTTTGGCAGACGTAAGGTTCATTAGCTTGAAAGCCGAGGTGAGGGACGGAGTTGTGGAAGACTTCATTCGGAAACTGCCTCGCAGTGAAGACATAGTGGATGCGGAGGAGAATGCGGAAGAGAAGCAAGCGCGGCTCGATAGGGAGAAGAGGAACGATGCTTTGCGGGAAAGGCAGAGGCGAGTTGAGGAGGATAAGCGGAGACAGCAAAGAAATTTGCACGCTGGCCAACGGAGGTTACAAGAGGGAGAGGAAGAGCTTAGGCGAGCGATGCAGGTTGGTAAAGAGGGGTTGAGGACTGCATTGGGTTGATTCTGGAAAGATATTCAGATTAATATAGCAATGTTGAGGGGTATAGTGCTAAACAAGCAGACACGCCTTTTTTCGTCTTCACTCATCCTGAATGCTCTTCTGCATCAGAAGATATGCTTTTCACTTCCTCTCATCACCCACACACCTCGTAACCATGACACCATCCTCTTCTCCGGTCGGCTCGAAACTGTTAACCATCTCACTCTCGTACACCAACTCGGGCACACCCTTCCTGTCCTCGGCTTTCCCAGCACCTTCTCTTCGGTTGTACTGCGCGATCGCACTCTGTGCCATACGCTCATCCCACTCACCACCTGCCTTCTTCTCACCCGCAGCCATCTTTTTCTTGTCCTCGACACTAGCACTCACATACTCGACATACGGTGGGTTGCCCGGCGTGATGCAGTTGTCAGCCGCGTAGACACTTCCCTTGCCAACCAAACCCAGCTCTTCCGCCAACTTAAGATCAGTCGTATATGCCGGCTTGTAGTGGTCCAAAAACATGAAGTCGATTCTCTTCAGCGTGCCCTCCTTGGCCAATCTCCTGATTCCGTCATCCGAACTGCCCACAATCACCTTGACCAAATCAGACAGTCCTGCCAAATCAACAAGACTGCTAATCACAGCAGCAAACTCTGGATTGCGCTCAAAGGAATAGTAGTTCTTGCCCCCTGCCTTGCGTACGGCGTCGCCGAATAGAATCGTGCTGTAGCCAATGTAGCCGCCTAGCTCGATCATGGTGGTGGGCTTGTTCTTGGCGATTAGCTCGGTCACGATGCGACCTTTGTCTTCGCCGACGTTCATGAGGTATTTCTGGGTGCGAGCGTATTCGTCAATGGCGGAGAGGACGGCGGAGGGAGAGTTGCGGATTTTGGTTTCTAGGTCGGAACGGTTGTAGATGTGGTGGAGGAGGGCGATCTCGCGGCCATCGTCGAACTGGGGGTATGAGGTGTTAGTAGGGACTGGGATGGGAGGTGATGGTGGCTATAGAAGTGGACAAAGTGGCACTTACGAAGACATCTTCTTTCGCCTTGTAGGCGTTGTCTTTCTTGAAGTTAGACATATGGAGAGTGTGTAGGGAGGAAGTCAAGGCGTGGGGATGACACAAAGAGGTAGAGGAAGGGGGCAGTATGCGAAATGGGTCAATTGTAGACAGAATGCTAAAGTGTGTCCGTGGAATATTCATCGACCCCTCTTCGTATGTATCGATACTGATGTCATCCCAATGGATGACTCTCCACCACCTACGGTTGAGTGGGGTGTCGACATTATTTCATCACTGCGTCTTCTTTTTCATTTTCTGTCACTCTATTACGCTGCCAGCAGAGGCTTCTCAATGCCTCGTGCTGGAAGCACAAAGAGATGTTTAGCAAGCTCTCTGCTGATCAAGCAATGTGAATGTCTCGTTGCTTGCATGTGCTTGGTGGGGTGATTTAGTCCATCACAGAGTCCCCCATTGCGCTGTGCTATCATTTCCTTGTAAGACATTGTGACATTTTGGAGCGAGTGCGTGTCTTGATGCTTGAAGCTGGTCATCTTACTTTCAGTATCTCACTTGGGTGACTCAACCTTCGTGTCACGTGAGTGACTCACCTGCCTGTATCGCTCTTGCCTCGCCTTGCTGCCCGGGTGTTTTTGCTTTCGTCAAGTGTTTGCCTCCGACATACTTGTGGCACACAACACATCACGACATTGATTGCTCGAGCAACCATCTGGCCAGCAGCGAAAAGACTCGTTATGGACTCTCATCCTGCGTTCTTGGCCAGCCGACTACCAGCGATGGGGCCCCGACCCAGGACTTGCAAGACCCGTTTCCTCATCATATCGGACACTCATAATCAAGAGCTGTTCCCCCCGACAGACAAGAAGCACGCCTTCCGAGATCCGTTACCAGAATGTGACGTCCTTCTTCATTGCGGTGATCTGACCATGACCGGCGAGTTCGCAGAGTACGAATCGCAGATCCGCCTCATGTCCTCTATCAAAGCTCAGCTAAAGCTGGTAATCGCTGGTAATCACGATTTAAGGTAACCAGAGGTATCACTCACGGCTTCGAGTTTCCACTGATTTCTTCTTCCGCAGTCTCGACAAGGAGTGGTGGGATAACAACCTCACAGACTGGAAGCGGCGGAGGTCGACTGGGCGAAATGAGTACGAAGCTGCTCGTGAACTCTGGAAGGGGGAAAGGGCGAAGGCAGCTGGCATCACATATTTGGACGAAGGTTTACACAAGTTCACTCTTTCGTCGGGCGCAAGGTTGAGGGTCTACGCGTCACCTTACCAGCCTGATTTCTATAATTGGGCTTTCAAGTACAACGCCAACGAGGACAGGTTCAACTTCCCGAATACGACACCACCAGCGCCGAAGAACACTATTAACATCGCAGAGAATCCAGTCCCAAATTGGCCGCAAGTTGACATTATGATGACCCACGGCCCACCTATTCATGTCCTAGATGAAACTATACACGGCAATTTTGACGTAGGCTGTCCGCACTTACTACGGGCCGTCACGCGTGCTCGACCAAGAATCCACACTTTTGGCCACATACATGAGGGCTGGGGCGCCCAGGTTGGTAGGTGGAAGCAGCAACCATCCAGCTCGTCGAAAAGTGACCCAGAACGGCCTTTCGAAGGAAGTGAAATGGTGATTGTGGACTCGAAAAAGATGCTGCAGGAAAGAGTTGTACATATTGACCTTACGGAAGGGTGGGATAAGCAAGTGTTTGGCAAGAGTACGTTGTTTGTCAATGCGGCCATCATGACGGCTAGCAGTCCATATAGGCCCGAGAATGCGCCGTTCTTGGTGGATGTTGAGCTTGCTATGGGATGAAGATTTAATCTGGACGGTAAAGGACTTATTGATGTATGAGTCGGACGAAGAAGGCTTTTAGACATCAAGTCTCGGTGATTTCGTTCACTTCCACGGTAGCAGCCTCACGCCGACTTTCGTGGTGCTAAGGCTTAAGAAAGAGAGGATTCCTAATAGCATGATAAGTGTTGGACAAGATCCTTCACAGGCATGTTGAGTGGTGATGATTCGATGGTATGATTAATGATGATATTCTAATAGCATAATGACTAGTGGCCGGCGTCTATCTCTGTACCTAGAAACCTAAGGAACAAGACTTCTCTTCTTCTTCTTTTACCTTTGTTCTTCTTGCTTGATGCTAACTGTTATGTGGACGAGATTACCTACTATCCTGAAGAAGCCAGCAAGCAATTGTTGAAGCACGGCGAAACCTTAATCAAGCCTCTGAGCTTTAGGACTGATGGATAATGCGCTACGAACATGATAAAGAGACAGAATATCAGAAGTAGGTTGACGCTGTAATCCGTGAAATCACCACAGACCGGCAGATATAGAAGTTTGAGACTAAGACAGCCATTGTATCATGTCAAGGCCACACCTTTCAACCTCTTCCATTCTCTACAAGAAGGGATAGCATAGTTCTAGTTATCAAGGATCAGTGGGATTCTCATGCTATTCAATTTCTGTTCTCCTCTGCTCTTAACAAATCGGCAGAAAATACACATCTATAGCCAGAGCCAAGGACGCCACGGCCTGAACATTCGGCGTAGAAAGGAGAGGTAAAACATATACTCCTTGTGAATGAGCTGTATCACATACATGATCTATAACACTCTGCTTTCCCAATCCTGCATAAGCAGGAATATGGCAATATTTTTCATATCATCCTTCAAAGCGCATTTTGTCGTTGATGCCGTTTTCATCCCTGCATTTTCCAGAATCGTCCCGCATCGATTGATTTTCAACCCTCCACATTCTCAAAGAAGAACCCAGGCTGTCCAGGCACCGCCATCTCCGCACTCAGCGGCAATCCCGTTTTCTCCTCTCCGACCTTAAACCCCTCTCCCGCACCAGCTACCACCTTCCCACTCTTCCCACCTTCCTCTACAGCCACAACCTCCACACACGTACACCTAAGCACAGTCTGCTTCAATCCCATACACATCTCCCTTAGCACATCCTCCTCCTCAAAAGCCAACTTCCTCTCAAACACAACCTCCTTATCCTCACCCATCTCCAATCGCCTCTTCAGCGTATTCACAAACGGCATCGCACGTTTGCTCTCACTCTTGTCCAGTTTCTGACTCACGGCCTTGACGTCCACAACTAAGCCCTCCATATTCTGGCGCATAAGCTCAACGCACTTGTCCTGCCACGCCGGGAACCGCCTGGCAAGGTAGATAGTCAATCTCTTATTCTTCTTCGGGTCGAAAGACGCTGTTTTGCCTTTTGCTAGTTTCTTGACTTGCTGGCCTTCGGCGCTGGTGATGTTGGATGTGGTGCTACGGACATAGTCGCGTGCTGCTGTGAGTGCTGGGCTTGGGGCAGAAACGTCGGGGAACAGGGCGTGTTGGATTGATGATGGTTCGCCTAGCACATCCAGCCACATGTATTCGGACCAGTGAGGAGCGACAGGGCAGAGGAGGAGAGCTTGTAACTTGATGTATTGGCGGGAGAGATCGGCGTGCATACCAATGCCGGCAGAGCGAGTGGCTTCACGGTAGAAGTCGCGAGCGGAGGTGAAATCGTACAGACCCGATTTGAGGGCGGCTTTGTACATTTGGCTATTGAAGGAAGAGGGTCAGCTGCAAGTAGGTTGACGACGTAGGCAGGAAGACTTACTTATCATAATGTGCCACAGTGTCCTGCACAAGACCATTGATCTCATTCTCGAAGATCTCATCCCAGAAGAGCTTCGGGCCAGTACGTTGAATGACATCGGTGTTCTTCATGCGCTCCTTCTCGCGGACCTCCAAATATTGCTCGGGTGAATCGACAGGACGTGCCTCTTTGATCATTTCTTCGCACCACTTTCGCAGCTCGAACAGCTTGAGGATGACAGCATTGGCAACAGCCTCGTCGAAGTTGGCATCGTCAAGACCATCTCCGGCATCTGCTAGAGCAACTCGTGTGGCATCTGCGCCAAACTTGTCGATCGACTCTTTCAAGGTTAGGAAGTTGCCAGTACTCTTGCTCATCTTTTCTCCGTTGAGCAGAGCGTGACCGTTCACGCGAATACCTCTTGGCCAGTACTGCTTCGGGAAGAGGGCAAGATGAATGTAAAGGCAGAATGTGAGATGGTTTTGAATGAGATCCTTACCGGAAACGCGGAGATCAAGAGGGTACCAGTATTGGAATTCGCGAAGCATCGTATCCAGAGCGTCTCGGGGGATGTTTGTGTCGACGTCTTTGGTGCGACCGAAGAGATAGTCCCAAACCTCATCGGTCATCTGATCAGGCTTGACTTGAGCTGGACCCATTTCCTTACCGAAAATGTCCTTGTGCAGAAGATGGGCGATTGTGTAATAAGACATGTAGATGGTACTGTCCGATAGAGATTCGACGATGAATTGCGTGTCCCATGGCAGCTTGGAACCCAGCCCATACGATCGAGCGCAAGCCCACTGCGAAAGCCAGCCAAGAGTCTGCTCGAAGGCGTTCTTCGCTTCCGTCGAGAACGTGTTGACACCATCACTCTTGACCCAATCAAGGGCAAGCTCGTACCACTCGTTGTCACCTCCACTCTCACCCTTGCCATAGTTGAGATACCATTGGTTCAGATGAGCAGCAACACAATCATCTCCAGAACGACTGACGACGTGGCCGTCAGGTTCAGCATAGTTGAAAGCATCGCCAGAGTCAATGAGTTGCTGTTTGACCTTGTTCTTGGCCTCGATAACAGACTCACCCTTGAATTCACCGATCAGCATCGTGCCACGATAGAAACCCTCCTTGTACGCTTCCTCCTTCGCCTCGGCCAGCAGCTTTGTGTCTTTTGGTGAGTTGATCTTCTTCTCCTCAACCAGCGCCTTCGCACACAAATCACCGTACTTTTCCGTCCTGATCACCGGCACAATCTCAAGCTCGGCCCATTCCTTCTTGATACCGTAGTACTCTGCCTTTTTAGCCAGCTCCCTGATCGTTGCGTAGTCGTCAGGACTATCGGAAGGCACACACGTCACAACGCCAGTACCCTTGGTGGCTTTGACAGTATCCATAGGTAGAATACGCACACCCTCCTTGTGCACTGACAAAGGAGCGTTGACGAGCGTTCCAACCACATCCGCACCTTGCAGGTCCACAATCTTCGGGAATTCACCCCATGTAGGAAATATACTTTGGAAAGACATGTTTCGTGCGGCACGTTCTGAGACAAAGAAGTAGTCTTCGCCTGCTTTGTATATCCCATACATTATGGCAGGACCAACGAAGCAGCAATTTTGACCATACATTGTCTCCGGTCGGAGAGTGGCGGGCACGAAGTAGACCTTGGCTTCTGCGGGTATCTTGTCGCCAATGATCTTTTGTGCAGCTCCAGCCCATTCCTTCACTTGAAGCTTGATCGCCGTGTATTCCTGTACTCCAACACCCTCACCTTCGCTTCTGTCGTGGTCCATACACGCTTGACCGTCCTTTGGTGAATAGACCGTGTAGCGCTTTCCGAACTTGATCTTATTCAGTTCGTGAAGACGGTTCATCTGCCATCTCACAAACGCGTCGTAGTATGGATTCGCATCAGTCGTTACAAATGATCGCCTCCAGTCAATTCTGCAACCAAAGTCTGTAAGGTCGCGCTTGCAAAGAGGTGGGAAAAACTGTAGCCAATGATCTGGGTCGGCGAACTTGTGGATTTCTTCCAGTTGTAAGCCCATGGCAAGCATGATCTGGAACTGGTACTTGACCTTGACCGCCTTGGATGCGGCTTTACTCTTCTTCGCGGAGAACTTGGTCACGTCCTCTTTCGTTACTGCTTGGGTGGGAGCAGGCTTCTCATTTGCATTATCACCATTTGTCACGGCCTCCGTCGGGCAGTTTTCGAAGTTCTTTCCGAAGAGCTCAATTTCTCGTACAAGCTTGTCCGCGCACGCCTTGATGGGCATACCAGTACAATGATATCCTTGGGGATATAGGACGTTCTTTCCCCTCATTCTAGCCACACCTGCTGCAAACTCAATCTTGCTGACTGTGAAACTGTGACCTGCATGCAGAGTGCCATTCATGTATGGATATGCCATTGTGCCAAAGAATTTGGGGTGTTTCGAGCGTAGCTCATCTGGTGATATCGAGTTGAGAGGGAGGTCCGAAGTTGATGGCGCATTGGCCTCGAAGACATGATCTTCAGCCCATTTCTTCTGGTATCGCTTCTCGTCTGCGATGAGAGTATCTCTTTTGTCTGTCTACATTTTGACATCAGAGTAGTGCTTTTGTTACAAGTGCAGAAGATGACTCACGTTCTCGATTTTGAGAGTATTTTTAGAGCTGTTGGAGGGGTCGAGGGCTTCGAGGGTAGCCTGTGCAGCAGACATGATGGCAAAGGGAAAATGAGTGGGCAGAAGACAAGACAAGAGCACTTCTGTGTCGTGTGTTGCGCTCTGCTTCAGATGAATTTGAGCATTGGTCAGTCATACGACGGATCAAGCTCCGAACCCCACATTTAACCATTTCCCTTTCGACGAACAACATCGGTCTGGTGAAGACCACTCAACAACCAAGATCAAAGCATGCTGTCCACACTCTCGCGCTGGTCGCCGCTGCAGTCTTCCGAGCCTCCGTCGTTCGACTTTGAAAGAAACCCATACAAAGCCAAGCGTACCTGGCCGCCAGACTTCACCAAGCTCTCCGAAAAACATCAGTTTCGTCTAGAGCGTCGTTACAAGCGGCGGGCGCAGCTGAAATGGGCAAGACCAAATTGGATGATCGGCACTAAGCTGGCACAGTATGGCTTGACGACAGGTAGGAGCAGTCCGACGAACCATAGGAAGATGCATCCTGACAACTCCAACAGGTGTAGCGGCGTACGCAGTCTTATACATGGACTGGGGTGAAGGTAACGAGGAAGCTTTCCGAGGTCTTAGGACATGGTATCACCAACAGATCAACTCTTTCTGGAGCAGCACAAACCCTCAACGTCCACGTCCACGACCAGCAAGCACTCCGGCTGAATCATAGAAGGAGCGAACACTTGCTACATTTCAGTGAACTACATACCTTTGGACAAAATCGTTCTGTGTGTCCCTCACTCGCCTCCCGACTACCCAGTGCATATAACCTAATGGGTAGGTATGTAAGCGCCTACCACTTTCAAAGACCCATCCATCTCTCTTGATCACCCGGAGCGTATTACCGCCGTCCACCGACAAAAACTGGCCAAATCCAGTCTTTGCTCCTTTCCAGCCCATGGCAGAATCGGCAAGCTGTATGATTTCATCAAACGTCCTCGTCCTCAACAAACTTACTATACCATCCCAACCCATCAGAATGGGCAATAGCGGGATGACGAATGTGAAGAAAAGATATCTCACATCTCCTACGAACCACCAGGGCGCAACGAGATAGATTAGTAACGGTTCCAAGAGCAAGAGCAATAGTGAGAAGAGCCGCCTGTCCATGAGCTCAATAATAGCAAAAGCATCACTCGTTTCCAACGTCGACTTCAGTATAGCCTGCGCGGCCTTGTCGTCAAAATGGTGGAAAGAGAGGTAGAAGGTCCTTAGTATCCTGGCAGATGATGTAGTAGTAACGTCGCTGCCACTGCTGCCGCTACTGATAACTGATGGTGGTGGACTCGCTGCATCGACTGGTTGTGGTATAAAGTTCAGCGTGTCCGATCTCTCCGCCAATGGAATCCATGCATCAATATGCGGATGTAGATCTGTCAGCAGAAAGTTGATGGGTGCTTTCTTGACTGCAAGTCTGCGCATGTTGATCTGATGTTCGATATAAGGGCTTGGACCACCTGCGCCTGCACAGAAGTCGACCACCTTGAGCGGAGTATCAGAGCGATGGTCCGATTCTAGCTTTGCTATCAGATCTTGTAGGAGAGAGGCAGCAAGGGTGACGGGAGCATGGGATTGAAGAAAGGGGAGGCGGTGCGTCCACTGGGCTGTAAGCGTGGCTTGTGCAAAGTGTCGAAGAAGAGGAGGGCAACTAGGTTCAACGATATTAGTGGTTGTATACGTATTTGGTGTGAGATACCAGACAAGGAGGGATGAATGGCCTACTCTCCGCTACTTACAAGGGCTGATCTTCCAGTTCAATGAAATGGATTCGCTTTGGCAATAACAAGACATTCAAATTGTTGAAGCCTGCCCATAGGTTGTCAATGAAACCAGCGATTGACTTCGGCGATGTGATGCCTGGTCGTTTCTTGTGAGGGGAAGCATCAGGGTAGAGGTTCGCATTGTAGGAAGTCATTTTCAAGAGGCTGACCGCGTACTGCAGCTTCAGAGGAGGACGAGTTGAGGAGATATCTGGTAAGGAAGAAACGCAGACGCAGACCAGCAGTGACGATGATTTAAGCTTTTCTTCTCCTGGAACGCGCTTGGCGGAGCGTGTTCCGCACAATGTCGCATTGATGACAAAGGCATTGATTGCGCTTCAAGCGAGAGATGGATAAACCTGTAGTAACCGGCCCTTTGCTCAGCAATAGTGCCAGTGTGAATAAGCGAAATGGGGTGTCTTGTCAGACGCCAATCCCGTGTCATTCGCTAAACCGGCATCATCCGGTCATTTTGATATCGTGAAACACAATCTCTCTCTCATAGCAATCCTCAACTCCGGACATTGACCTGACTATTACCTTGAATGGCGCTTCCGACTCCAGAGGAGCAGTCTCAGGGAGAAACTGTACGAAACGAGGACGATGACGAAGACAGAGAGCAGCTCGAGCTACAGCAAACCAAAACCGCCTTGGCCGAACAACTCCCACTAGGCAAGGAAGTCCTCTTCGTCTCTTTTGTGTGTCTGGCCCAATTCATGACACAAGCAGCCCTCGGAGAAACAGTCGCTATCCTGCATGTAATTGGTGCTCAATTTGGCATCACCAATCCGGGGACTCTGTCATGGCTGATAGCAGGATATAGTCTGACAGTCAGCACATTTATCTTACTCTCGGGACGGATTGGTGATGTCTTTGGTTATAAGAAGATGTTCATTATCGGCTTCACGTGGTTCACACTATGGTCTATGATAGCGGGTCTAGCAGTCTACTCAAATCAGGTCTTATTCATATTTGCGAGAGTATTTCAAGGTCTGTCTGCTTCCACTATGCTAAACTAGGCACAATTCTCATTGGTAACCTTGCGATAGGTATTGGACCTTCGATTATGCTGCCCAATGGATTAGCCCTCTTTGGTGCTTCATATGCACAGGGACCAAGGAAGAATCTTGCCTTTGCATTGTTTGGTGCTATGGCTCCAGTTGGCTCAATCGTTGGCTCAGTTTTTGCAGGATTGTTTGCGCTCGGCTTCTGGCCATGGACGTTTTGGAGCTTCGCTATTGTTGCTGCTCTTATTACCGTGGGCAGTATATTCGTCGTCCCAAGTCCACCCAGAAAAACAATTCCAGCTCGAACAATGAGGGGACTGATTGAGCAACTTGATCTTCTGGGTGGTCTTATAGGTGTTACAGCACTCATCCTTTTCAACTTCGCCTGGAATATGGCTGGTGTGACCGGATGGTCTAAAGGTTACAACATCGCCACTTTGATTCTTGGCATAGTGTTCGCACTGGTCTTCTTCTGGTTTGAGTTGCGAGTAGCAAAGGAACCTCTGATTCCGTTTCAGGTATTCCATTCAGACGTCAGCTTTGTTTGTGCATGTATAGCTTGTGGGTGGGCGTGCTTCGGTATCTGGTTCTACTATACCTGGCAGTTTCTTGAGATCAGCAAGCGCGCATCGCCTCTACATGCCGTTGCTTGGCTTTGTCCTGTGGCGGTTGCTGGCGCTATTGCTTCAGTAGTCACGGGCAAGCTACTCGGGATCCTGAAACCTGCTTGGTACGTGATGGCCTTCGAAACACGAATCGAACGCTTGCTAACGTGGTTTCATCATGCAGGGTTATGACGATTGCAATGTGCTGCTTTCTCATAGGGACCATCCTGATTGCTACAGCACCCGTAGATCAAATATATTGGGGCCAGCTCTTCTTTGCCTCTTTGATTACCCCCTTCGGAATGGACAGTAAGTGTCAGAAAATGATACATGACAAAGGCCGTAAAACTCATATCTGATAGTGTCTTTTCCCGCTGCTACCATAATCTTGTCCAATGCTGTACCTAAGAAGCATCAAGGTGTGGCTGCCAGTCTTATTAACACTATTGTCAACTACTCAATCTCTTTGGGACTCGGCTTTGCTGGTACGATCGAAGGCAACGTCAACCATGGTGGACATACCCCTGCGCAAGTCCTGGAGGGATATAGAGGGGCGTTGTACTTCGCCATTGGTAGCGCAGGACTAGGAGTGTCCATCAGTTTGACCTACTTGTTGAAAAGCTATACACTCGACAAAAAGAAGGCAGAGAAGGAGTCAAGCAGCTGATGGTTATCATGTCATACTATATATGACAACTGAAATATTAACATATATGACAGCTGCGTTTGAGAATGGATATGTTGACTAGAAGATGCGCGTTATGTAATCACGATAATAGAACGAGCAATATGTTGTTTTCAATCATTCAAAAACATTCGCAGTCGGCAACTATGTCAATTACTCTTCAAGGACGTGCGTGCTGTGAAATCATTGCATCTAAATGTAGCTCTATTATAGCTTTTTCAACAACGCAAAAGAAAAAAAAGCCGGGGACCTCAAGTCTCTTTCATCCACATGATCCAATGCCATGGACATATATTCCCAGACTCGACCCAAACTCCATATACCATTCCTTGATATGCTCACACAACCCATTCACACTCCTTTACTTTACAACATCTTCATCCCTTACATGCAGGCACCACCGTCAATACCAATGACCTTTCCGTTGATCCATTCACCATCCTGGGATGCGAGGAAGCAGACAATACGGGCAACATCGATGGGGAGACCGACACGCTGGATGGGAGACCAGGTAGC
>Ga0160428_1000692_pt1 | contig 33342 bp, 40 predicted proteins | sample SolpanmetagenomM_FD_108198 | JGI IMG/M metagenome (GOLD analysis project Ga0160428, IMG submission 108198) | Solar panel surface microbial communities from Lawrence Berkeley National Laboratory, California, USA - M | ecosystem: Engineered > Built environment > Solar panel > Unclassified ... | reverse complement strand
GGTCACCACAACATGCACTGTGACTACTAAGCCTTTGGCTTAATCTGCATGCAGCGCTTTGTGGTCCACAATCGTGGTGTGCTCTGGATGACCATCTAGCTCTAGGTGTCCAGATAGACTCGCGTAATGTTACAAGCGATATGAATGCACTCCTTATCTTTCGTTCAGATAACTTCCTATCATGAGCTCTATGCAAGCTATCAATTGCCCCCGCTTCCATTGGCGTGCAGGCATGACATGGCCTGCATGGAGTGGCAGCGGCTTGCAAAACACCTTCCCAATTGGGTTTTGTGGCATATCAATGCATGCTCAAGGTGTGCAGTATCTTCTTACGATAGTAGTGACCAATGGTGTGAGCTCCAGGTCGATACAATGCTACTGATAACCGTATCTGCTCGGGGCCTGCACCTCGTGAGGTATTTCGTCCTTTAATGGTATATAAACGTCTTGCCCATCTCTCTGCTGGTAAAGACACTGTCTGCACTGCACTCTCGTGTTGCATAACTTCTCACCATGTCTTTCTTCAAGAAAGGTTTCAGCTTCAATTCCACTGCTGTGAATAATGACAGTGGCGGAAGCTCGGATGTGGTCGAGCTGCCGGACACCACAACCGATGGCCCTATCGTCGAACGAAGAAAAGACTCTGTCATCCTCGCTTCTGGCGCTGAGGTCACTGAGAGCCAGGCTAATCACCGCCTGAGTCTCTTCAAGAAGACTAACAGATTCGACCCCAACATGGAGAAGGAAGACCTCGAGAAAATAGACGAGGCAATGGAGGACCACAATGTTGTTGGCGAGGTCCAGATTATTGATGAGTATCTGGAGAACTCGCCTTATCCTGGTTCGTACTTTGCTCCGCAGCTCACTGGCACCATATGCTGACAGGAACAGAGGTCCGTGCTGCAGTCCGCAACTATGATGAGGACGTACCTGCCTCTACTATTCGAGCCTGGGTGATCGGTCTTCTCCTGACTACTATTGGCTCCGGGCTTAATGCCCTGTTCAATTTGCGCTCTCCAGCCATCACGATTACCTCGGTTGTGGCTCAACTTGTTGCTTATCCTATGGGTATATAGAGATATCCTCACTGTTATCGGCATGCTGCTTACGTCGTCTAGGTGTTGGTTGGACTCTCATCTTCCCGGATAAGCAATTCACCACCTTCGGCGTCAAGTGGAACCTTAGCCCCGGTCCTTTCAACATCAAAGAGCACACGCTTGTGAGTCTAACTTCCATCACTATGCTGACGGACGAGGCTGAGCTATTTCAGATTGTTGTGATGGCCAACGCTACTTTTGGAGGCGGTGCCGGCTACTTCATTGGTTCGTTTTGTCACGATCTCGCCGCTGCACGTTTTAATGTCGCTACAGATACACTTGTAGCACAAAAAGGCTTCTATGGACAAGACTTTGGATGGGGTTTCGGCTTCCTCCTTGCCGTCACCACACAATGTGCTGGCTATGGTATTGCTGGCATCTGCCGGAAGCTTCTCGTCGAACCTAGCAGCATGATCTGGCCGCGTAACCTCGTTAACACTGCCTTCATGTTCGTCTATGATGGTCCGCTCCCAAGTTGAGTGACTAACCCGCTCTAGGTACGCTCTCCATGATCACTCCAAGACAGATCCTTCCAGGACCAATGGATGGTCCATCAGCCGCTACAGACTCTTCTTGTACGTCTTCGCCGGGTCCTTCGCCTGGTATTGGTTCCCTGGATATATTGCCCAGTTCCTCTCGGTGTTTGCCTTTGCCACATGGGCTGCTCCGAATAACGTCGTCGTGAATCAGCTCTTTGGCGGTTACACTGGTCTCTCGCTCATTCCAATCGTAAGTTGAGCTATGTCCTTTCTCTCTCCTAATGTACTGATGCGAAACAGACTTTCGATTGGACACAAGGTTTGTTTGTGCTTAGTCATATCGTAAAACATATACTGACCTCAGGTAATAGTTACTGGTTATATCTTCTCCCCGTTGATCGCACCCTGGCATGCCATTGCCAACACTCTGATCGGGATGGTGATATGGTTCTGGATTTGTAAGTACTTCAAAGTCGTGCTGGATCATGCCTAATCATCACCTGTAGGCACCGCCGGAATTCATTATAGCAACACGTGGTACGCGAAATACCTGCCAATGAGCGACTCTAATTCCTACGACAACCACGCAAAGGTATACAACGTCACTAGAATCCTGACACCCGAGTATACTCTGGATCTCAAGAAGTACGAGGCTTACTCGCCGCTCTTCCTTTCCACCACTTTCGCTTTAACCTACGGGTTATCCTTTGCCGCCATTTCGTCTGTCGTTGTCCACACTGCCCTGTTTCATGGCGAAGAAATCTGGATCAGACTGAGAGCACCTCACGGGTCACTTGACGACGTCCACACAAAGATGATGAGAAAGTACAAGCCAGCACCAACCTGGTGGTACCTAGCCATCCTGGTCGTGTGTATCGCCTTGACAATGGCTATGATTTACATGTGAGTCAACCTGAAACTATACTTGAGAAAGAGGCGCGACTGACTGCATTCCAGCTACCCAACCCATATGACCTGGTGGAGTGTTCTTGTCGCTTTTATCATTGCCCTCTTCTGGTGCATCCCAATCGGCATCATCCAAGCCGTGACAAACATCCAGCTCGGCTTGAACGTATTCACGGAATTCATCATCGGGTACATGCTCCCTGGCCGTCCCATTGCCATGATGCTGTTCAAGACTTATGGATACATCACTATGCGTCAAGCTCTGGCATTCGCACAGGATCTGAAGCTGGGCTGGTACATGAAGGTGCCACCTCGTACGATGTTTTGGGTGAGTCAAAGCACATACAACATATTCCCTGCTCCAAATTGACCGCATGACAGGGACAAGTCGTCGCCACCATCTGGTCTTCCCTAGTCCAGCTAGCCGTCGTCGAGTGGTGAGCTTACCCAACCTCCACCCTCACAAGCAAGCTCCCACTGACCTTCACCTCAAGGGCCTTGAACAACATCGCCGGCATCTGCAGCTCCACACAACCCAACCACTTCACCTGCCCTGGCGGTCGCGTCTTCTTCAACGCCAGCGTAATCTGGGGTCTCATCGGGCCCCAACGCATCTTCTCCAACGGCGCCCTCTACCAAAACCTGCAGTACTTCTGGCTCGCCGGCGCAGCACTCCCAGCCCTAATCTACCTCGGCGCTCGCATGTTCCCTAAAAGCAACATCCGCTTCCTCAACGCTCCTGTCATCTTTGGAGGCACAGGTGAGATTCCGCCAGCGACACCTCTCAACTACCTGTCGTGGGGCATCGTGGGCTTTGTGTTCAACAAGTTCATCCGGAACCGGTACAGAGGTTGGTGGATGCGCTTCAACTACATTACGTCCGCGGGCTTGGATGCTGGGTTGGCGATTAGCACGATTGTGATTATTGCAGCGCTGAATCTGACGAATACAAAGGCGCCTAAGTGGTGGGGCAATGAGGTAGTCACCTCAACACTAGATGCGAAGGACAAGGCTATTAATTGGCCTGTGCCGAAGGACCCGGGGTACTTTGGGCCGGCGCATTGGTAGGCGGTGGAAGGAAGCGCGTTGATTGGTGTGGTGAGGAGAGGGAGGATGTGAGCGTAAGCGTAAGCGTGAGCGTGGTGACTGGTGATGTTGCGGTCTTGTATACAATCGTACTGAAGAGAGACGGCGATGGTTATAATTGTACATGTCCTTGATGAATATGGTCGTGGATCTGGATGTAGTTGTAATGCTGATGTACAGCTGAGTTGCGATGGTATTGCCTTTGCTATTGACTGCTCTACCTTGTCACAGCTAGGAATTCCCAGCGTGACGATTACGCACCTCTTCTTAATAGCATCGCTGCCATCCATTTTCAATTACTTCCCCGATAAACCTTATCAGAAATGTGTGAAACTTATGATTTGTATTTGTTATGAGAGACACCTATCTTTATTAGCAACTATATTGGCTGTCTACATGCTATCATTTCCAGATTAAACCTTGAGGGGATCCATAGTGCCCACTGAACTCCTCGCCAGGGCAATAAACCTGGTGTGAGGACTTCCCACACCTATTTGCCGACTGCCTTGCTCTCTCCCTACAGCCACTTCCGAACTTCTCAGCACGGCCGACACTAAACACTGTGCCTGTAGTAGAAGCCTTTGGTAGAAGCACTCAAACAACAGCCTATCCACTCGAACACCTTTCCTGCCATTACCCACAGGCTGCCGTGGAGCTTGAGATGCACGCCGCAGATGATGATAACGATAGCCAATGTCATGTTCATCGTCCATTTCCTCAACTCGAGCACACCGTGCTTCGGTGGACTATGCACACTGCGCACGTGGCCTTCCTCTTGAGTCAGAGCCGTAATTTCTGTCCCTTTCATAAGCCAAGTCCTCGTCGCGCTGGACCGATATCTCTCAAGGTGATCATGACGGCTATCACGGCTGCAAGCATGGCTTCGGGCAATTCACTCCTCAAACCTTGCTGTTCTTGCAGTAGTCTAGTCGTCACCCGCTCCAGGTTGATTGTCCGGCGCTCCTGGTCAATGTTTCTCTGTTCCTGTTCGTGCATACTCCGCTCTTGCCGTATCCTTATCTCGTCGACCAATGTTTCTATGTAATTGAGGCGTGCATGGACGCTGGAGCGACAAGGACTGCGGGAGGAGTTACTGGAAGAGCTGAAAGCTTGCTCAACGTTGTTATAGCGAGGCTGATTCCTTCGCTGGTGTCTTTCTATGTTGTTGCCAGAGACATGCTCGTCGTGCTCCTGTTGTCGTGAGGCTTCACGGTCATTGCGCGCGCTGCGAGGCGATGTTCGGACCCGCCCACGTTCCTCTGTCCGTCTACGAGCCGGCACCGGCCGTCTCTGAGTAACATTCCTCCTTTCAGGCGCTTGAGTGCTCCTTGGGCCTACTGAGTTCCGACTATTGGTCTGCAGCTGAACTGGGAAAGCCCTGGGTGGAGGTGGTGGTGGCGGTGGCGCTTGTTGTGCTTGTGTTAGCGGTTGTCGTATTTGAGCCGCTGTAAATGCTTGTGTGGGGTTTGGAGGAGGAGGAGGAGCAGGAGGTGAAGATTGTGCCGCTGGTGTAGGTTGTGCTGCTGGTTTCTGCTGCACTACTGGTGGTAATTGTGCTGCATGAATAGGTACTGGAGCTTGCGGTGACCTTGTTCGAGATGGAGCTGGAACGGCCGCTGGAGCTGGTGCTGAAACTGGAAGTGGTGCTGGTGCAGATGCCCGTGTTGGCTGTGGAGCAGCCTGCTGAGGAACTTCTAGGGCTCCCGACATATGAGTATCAGGCGGAGGGATGGTTGGTGTCTTTCTACTAGAGTTGTTACCAGGTCCTTTGCCCTGTTCGTCACGATTTGGTGAGTCCTGCTTTTTGTCCTTCGCACGATCTTGCTTTTGTTCTAGCTCACTTTCTGTCGTGCTAGGAGCTCTTTGACGTCTCCGATCTTGCTTCTTATGACGCTCGGGTACCTTGTCATAATCTGGCTTCCCTGTAGCGTCCCTCTCATCTCGTAACCTCTGTCCACTCTCTCTGTCCTGGCTTCTCCACTGTCGCGTTTCCTGCCTTTGTCTCAGATTCCATTTGTAATTCTGCTTGGCAGCTGCGTTACGCTCGAACGCCTTCCGATATTCTTTGTCGTGCTTACTCATATTTTTTGATTCTTGCTCCAGGTACCTAGTTTCCGCGTTGATCTTCTCAATGTCAGAGTATGTAGAGCGCAGTCCGTCTTGCTGGGTTGCAGGCTTGTAAGCATGTTGATCGGGTCGAGACGTAAGCACCACGTTAGTAGGCGGTGCCCGAGGTCGTGACTGATTTGCGGCAGTGATCTGTTCATTGTTTGTGAAGATCATTTGCCCATCAGATGAATCTTGCACAAAACCCCCATTGTCTCCACCTCGCGAAGGTATTTCACAATGCGCTTTGTTTCGCGGCTGGTTCTGTGCTCGGATACCGCCAAAAAGACTGACTTCTATAGGACCTTGTACCGCTGGATCATACGGCACCGATGGCCGATCATCCCACCTATCTGCATGTAGTTCGACATCGTCATTGAACGAGCCGCCGCTCATCCAAATGGCAAAGCGTTGTTGTAGTGAGGGCATTTCTCGTTAGGGAACAAGAAGTAGAAAAAGACCTTTTGCTTCAAGGCTGAGGCACCGGATGTGGATCCACAATGTCGGAAATTGACGTGAGAAGCGCATGAGGAGACTTATGTACTTTCGTACTTGGTGATGTACGACATTCGTCCGAGGATTTCTGGGTAAGAATATGGGTCAGGTTACACCAATGGTGCAACGTGACACTGAAGGATTTGTGTGATGGTCTTTGGCGGCTGGGAATAGCAGCGGCGTTGTGCAATGGTAGCACATCGTCTCTAATGCCACGCCCGAGTTTTGTGTTACATCGTGGCGAATGTCTGTTTTGGTGTAACACTACCAGTTCTTCCGTGCTGGAAACGTTGTGATTGGAAGCAGAGCCAGTGGGTTAAACTGCTACGTCTACTCCCTGGAGCAATGCGTCAAGACAGACAATCGAACATGGCGTAAGAGGCCCTCGATATTGAATTCTTAGCATTGTCATGAATGATTCGCTATCCTGCATTACCTCTTCCCACACTTGGACGTAGTTCTGATAAGCTCGGCCAAGTCTTCTATGACCTGTCGATGCATCTCTTCCAGCTCCAGGAGCTCTCTCCAGAGCTTTCGTGCTATGTTCCAGTCCATCAGCTTCGGCAGAAGATCGCTCAAATCATCCACTTCGTGTGTCTGTGCATAACGCCCACCGATACCTTTGAAGAACTGCTTTGCCTCGGAGCGAAGCATGTCGTGGTCATTCTCTAGATTATGCGCTGCTTGCATGAGTACGAGACACTCCGCAGATGACAACTTTCCGTTGGCGAGGACTTGCATATCGAGGCGAAGATTGTCGATTTGCCGTCGCAGATAGAGCCCTCGTGAGCGTAATGCGCGTGTAGTGATATCAAGACCATCTTCGTGCCTGGTATTTCGACAATGTAAGCATAATATCGCGCTGCACCAATCAGTGAATACACTCACCCGCGAACAATGTCAACCAATTCCTCCGTCATCCATCGGCACCATCTCACTCTCTCCTCATATGGATCAAGTGTCTTTGGCATTACTTGCATGAATTGCATCTGGGCATCTGTTCTCCTCTTGACACCAAGTACGACGCGATTATAGATGCCTTTCAGGCCTGCCAGCTGGAGATAGTTATCTAGTGCCTCAATGTCTTTTCTGCAGGTATTGCTCTCCTCGACTATGCAGGCGTGGACGTCGAGGAGAAAGGAGTTGCGAGGTGTCCTAAGCTTCAATTGGCGAAGCAAGTGGCCATCTGATAGAAGAGATAAACAGGCATCCAATTGCTTAACAGAAGCGAGCAGGTCCGGGTGTGCTATTGATGAGTCGGACAGCAGACTGGTTTCACTCCTGGAGGTCATTGAGTTTTGAAACAGCATATCGGTCCTTTTCCTCGAGCTCCTCGAGCTCCTCGAGCTAGAGCGATGCTTCATGCGCACTGTAAGCAGAAATGACCACGATAAGTACTAAGATTGTTTTTCGTATGTGCATATATCAGCAGGCTTCAATAGTCAGGCTCTTGCAGACTTCATGTAAAGCGCACGAGATAATACAGGACAGCGAGGCCGTGCGACAGGCCTTCCAACTATAGAAGCAGACATGCATAAGCGCTTGTCATATCTTGATCCACAAGTCGGCGGGGGATTTCTTGTGTGACCTCGGCGTGCATGAGGGTAGCGCAATGCAGGCGCATGCAGGGAGGTGCAGGGGTGTTCATAACGAACCAGCGACGCGATTGTGATGCTCGTTAGACCACGAGCGGTAGTCGGCACACGCATCGTCACAAGGTTGTGTGCAGCTGAGCCAGCTGAGCCTTTGAAGGTGGGGTGTGGTGTGTCGACTTTATTGAAAGGACGCCACGCACGAGTCAACGGAGTCAACGACAATTCGACGACAAGGCATGGTTCTACACGGTAAAATGCCGGCATCATGCTCTCAGCTAGCTATTAAACCCCTTCGTAGTCACTGGATCTGTCCAGTGTTGGTTCATTCATCGTGCGAATCATATGTCATACATCATTATTCTGCTCCCATAACATGCTCTAGCAAGGTTTCCGTTCCAGAACGACCAGGTATGAAAAGACCATAATCCTTCCACGTATGTCCTCGCCAATCGGGTTCTGCATAGTCTGCAGTGGCACACCATGGTTGCTCGTCGTCACGGTATCTCACTAAGGGAAGATCGTATGGCATCCTGAACCCGACAATCTTGTTGGCCTGTATCGTGATCTTTTCAACGTCAGGCGTGTCGGCCTTAAACGTTGGTACCATGATCGTCCTCCTTCTTGCTCCGTCACTCGTAACATCTCTGGCTGTCGTAGAGCCTTCCGGAGCCACTTCAACTTGATCGAAAAGCGCAGGCCAAACTATCACACCAAGTTCATAGCTTGACACTCTTATCTCACCGTCTTTGTTTGGTAACGTGCCCCACGCTTGGGTGGAGAGGTTGGCACTAGTCACCATAGCCCAGTCAATCTCATTCATATCACTATTTTTGAACCTCACATAAGTCTTGATATGTGGCGCAGCACGCCGACGGCCTGCTTCTTGAATATTCTTTGTCTCGGGGTCGTCTTTAAGACCGTCTTCATCTCCTGCCCAATAGCATAGGCGTGGCCTGAGGTGTTCGACTTGCTTCTGCTGTGCTTTCGACTGGATCTTCGTATGTATTGACCCACCAGCAGAGTATCCGTCCAGTGAGCGCCTGATCTCGTCTGCTGATGGAAAGATGACACGAGGTGTAGCCCCCTTGGCGAAAGGCTGACCAGAAGTATTCAGGATATTGAATAGATGATCGACCCAGGAGCTCGACAGAGTAGCAATCGACGATACTTGAGCAACGATGACAGGTCTTTCTCCTGTTGTAGGAACTGTAGGGATCTTTCGCATAATGTCTTGAAGCCCAGGCCAGCCATATCGAGTAGTATTGGCTGTAGGATTCGCACGATTCCTCTGCTTGCGAGGCGTGCTAGCAATGAGTGCGCCTTTGATGGAAGAGAAATCGTACAGTCTTAGCTGAGAGGTCAATGGACCCGTGCGAGGTTTTTCGTAGTAGTCGATGTATGCTAGAAAGTCCTGTTTAAATCGAGCACCACTGCCAATTGGAGCATCTGAAGAAGTGCTCTTGTCATCTGTATCCGAAGAAGGTAGTCGTGGTAACATTGGTGAGCACCATACAGCCTGAGACATGTTCCTCCAATCACGGATAATCATGTTTGCTGTATGTATGACTATTTGTGCGGTGTCGTCATGTCGAAAGAGGACCATCATCTTGGTGTGATGGGTACCGTAGGTATCAGGCATGTATGCAGTGATGAGCTTGATATTGGGATAAGTTACAGCAGCCTCCTGTAATACAGTAAGCAACCCTTCCACGATATTGTCGAGAATGACTTACGTATAGAGCTTGGCGAGACTCTTGGTCACGATGTCCGTGAACTACGTTGACTTTGACCTGAGAGCGAATATCATTGTCAAAACCTGACCTAGTCGTTGAGTTAGTGTGCGGGCCAATACATTGAAGTGCTGGTCTTTGCACTTACATCAGGAAGTCCAGGTCAATCAGGAAATTAAATTGCCAACATTCTTTGATGAGAGGATCACCCAAGATATCACTCAACTTGACCGCATCAATATTGAGGTGAGTTGGTAGGTCGCGAATGTGTGTAAGCTGAACAGGCGAAGGTATTACTGCCGGCTTCGCAAATGAGGACACTGGAGGAAGTGTTGCTTGAGGTTTCCCAGCGTCATTGACCCTACGCAGGATCGGAGGAGATATAGGGCGCTGCCTTTCCTCATAGCTTGGCTCAGAATCATTGTGACTTTCCACTTTCCTCCTCTTGCTTGGACGATGATCAGGCTCGTTCTCTGAAGCAGTCTCGGAATCAGACAGAGACATTTTCAGTCGCGTGCGGGCTCTCCTCACAAGTCACTCTCCGCCACCGCATTGTCTATGATTCCCCAGACTGTATAGTGTTAGCTCAGAACAGATTGTAGGCGCGCGTTTGACGGAGCATGGCTTCACTTTCGGTTTCAACTCCCCCATGTCTTGGCAGCTATATGGACCGTGCACGTGTTTCAACATTAACTGAAGAGCCATATCGTCTACCACTCCAACACAAACACCAAAGAGCTCACTGCGACGCAGATAGGATGAACAGATCAGGTAAGATATCTGCTGTACTTCGCACGACTTGCTAGAGCGCGATTGGAAGCACCGCAACGTAGCGACTGCGGAAGAACTCTAAGCAAACGACATCACAAGAAAGAGATGGATCTGATCTGGACAGGATGGAGTGATATTAGTTGTCAAGAGCACGTCGCTAACACGTTGTTCCATAAGGTGCAGTTCCGCAGACCCTCCGAAGCGTGCCTGGCGCACTATATGCTTCCCAACCATCACAACCAGCGTCAAGAACCACAAGTGTAGGATCAGGAAGACTGCAGAATGGGAAACTAGGTAGCCACAACTCTTCCCAGTAAACGGAGACTGTGTAGCAGGAGAAGAGCTAATATAATATCCTTCAAACCAGCAAGCGCAAGTTCAGGCTGGGGTCTGTTAAGCAACACCACGAATGCTCCTTCCGTACCAAGTAGAACATCGAGCTTTGCGCAGACGATAGGCGGATCGCAACCTCATACGCCGCTTGATTTGTCGTAAGTGACATTTTTAAATCACCACTCTATCAAAAAGCATTGTGAATATGCGGTATCCTTTCAGTCCGTCAAGACGTGGAGGTCGCGGAGGCCGAAGGTTTACGAGAGAACGCTCTAATGTCCATGAAGACGACTTCTGGCAGCCTCCACCTCTATACCAGCAGCCCTCACGACCTACCATCGAAGTTGTGCGGCCTCAGCTACCCGATGCACGACCCAGACTTCCAGCCCCGAGCATTCGCTTACTAGATCACAGCGAATTCCCTTCCCTCTCAGGCGCACAGCAAGCACAACAATCGAATGCCTCGTCATCACAAGCGATCTGGGGCAACTCTGCTCCTCGTGCACCACAAAGTACGACACAGAGATCAACGAATCCACCTTCAGTCATCGCACAACCTATCCGTCCACCATCACAACTTTCCGCACAAACACGTCAATCCGATGCTCAAGAAGCGAACGCTCTCAACCCTTTTCCATCGCTAGGAGCTGGTTCAGATGAATACCCTTTCGGACAAAGTCCAGCAAGTCAGATGGCGCGGCAGCATCAACAGCAACAAGGCTTGACTGAAGAGTTTCCACCTTTAGGAGGTCTAGGAGGACTTGGAATGGGTCAACCACAGAGGTCAAGGTTAGGTCAAGCGCCAGTGATGGGCATGGATGTAGGAATGTCGATTCCAGATCATCAAGGAGGACAGCAGCAACAACCTCAAGAAGTGAAAGGACTACCATCGCATGAGCGCAAGCTTTCAGATACAGCAGCATCGCGGTCGACGCTCAATGCGGACATGAACGAGCAGGATGGGATCAATGGTCACAGTTCGACAATAAACTCAGGATCAACACAGCTTCCTTTCAGGTCGATACCGAATGGTGATCCAGGTCGATTTAATCAGCCCAGTCAACATCAACCTGCTCTATCCGGTGGATTCGCTGATGGTCAAGCAGTCGAGGCCGGATTTCACATGACCGAACTTGAGCGATTTGGACTGAAAGGACTCCAGGCAAGACTTGATGGTGTCTTTGGCCCAGATCAAGCAGCAATAGCGTCGGGTATGGACCTTAACCTGCTTGGACTGGATCTGAATAGGTATGGCGTGCGATAATGATCTTTGCAAACCTTCGGACATTGACATCCAGCAGACCAGACTCTTTATGCACGGACTGGGCAGGTCCTTTCGCTGATCCTACAGGGCGACCAATCATTCCCGACTTTATCCTACCAAATGCGTACACTGTTACAAATGTAGCACCTATCATCGAGAAGATGGGCAGCTTTTCGGATGAAACGTTATTCATGATCTTCTACCAGAACCCACGAGACGAGCTACAAGAGCTGTCTGCATCAGAACTGTATAACAGGGATTGGCGATGGCACAAGAAGCTGCAACAATGGATGATGAAGGCAAAGGAATATGGTGAGCCGGTCATGTCACAATCGAGGCAGGATGAGAGGGGGTTCTACTACTTCTGGAACGTGAATGAGTGGAGGCGTGAAAGGGTAAGTTTTTGTGTTCGTGTTGTCGTTGAGCATCTACTGACAAATAGTTACAGAGAGAGTTCATCTTGAGCTATGAGCACCTTTACCACAGTAGTATTGCCCAGGCCATGCCGTCTCTATAGTATATCGTTTTGTCGTTAGCTTCTGAGCTTACCAGCTTGCTGATCGCAGAGCACAATCAATGACACAGACAATGGAGCGTCTTTACGACTATCTTGATCATGTGCCTATATCTGCTTGACCAGTACTCAACCTTGTTTTACTTGCTCTCCTGTCGTTTCGATTTGTCCATCATGATTGTGTGCCCAAATTTGTGGCTAGAAATATCTTATTGGCACTCCTCACATGCTACCATTATGAGCCTTTCCGTCATTGGCCCCCAAATCATGCAGGTGGTCAATACTAGATCGTTATTGACACGACAGATCTTGGATCTACGTCCATAGGCAGCAGAAATCAAGGTATTTCTCATGCACTCTTTATCTATGAATCGGGGTCTAGGTAACAATCTTGTGCTAAGAGTTTATCCGTTGCAAAAGAGTATGCTGAAGCTTTTCGCAAGAGCAGACGAAAGGATGAAGGCTGCGCGTCACATTGCTTTTGTAAAAGGCTGGAGTTGATGTATTTCTTGCCTTCATTATGGCTCTGGATGCGAGGCGATTCTAAGGAATACTTCATGCTCGTCTTCCTGCTTTCGGGTTTGAAGCAGATAACTATCAGTCGTTGTTGAGTGATTCTCTCAAGATAGTAATGTCAATCATTTACGCTACTCTATCATGCTCTACTCCACGCTATGCTTCATGCCAATCATATCTCATCATCATTACTGCCCCTCTACTTCTTCTCCACATCACAACTTCGGCGTTCCCTTGCCAAAACTCTTCTGTCTCTGCGCATACTCCTTAATGATAAGTGAACAATCCACCTCCCTACACAACCCCCTCCTCCTCTCCACCGGCAATTGACTCGCAAACTCCAGCCCACTCGCCCTCTCCACAATCTCCAGCGGCACCTCGAAATCCTTCAAGGGCTTGTTATTATCAATCACCGCATTCGGCAGCACAAACGCCCCAATGCTCACGTTCCCCCCCGTCCTGCCATCCTCCGCATATATCACCTTGTAGAAATGCGTCGGCACTGCAATATTCGGTGGCGACCCAATGACCTCGTACGAAACGCGCCATTTCCCATCGCTCGGGTCCCGTGCGGGCAGGTACAACGGACCCGTGACGATGCGCACAGAGGGATAGCGATGGGTGAGGCGGCGACAAAAGTCCTCGAAATGCGCCCAGTAGTCGCGATTGAACCCGTCGCCGACCTGCGGACACATGTTGCTCAGCGCGAACGTCGCGTCCATGGCTTCCTGGCTCCATTTTGCGTCGGCGGCGGGGACTTGATGGCCTCGGTCGTAGCCGGATCGGAAGTAGTCTTTTAGCTTGCCGCGGAACATGGCGGGGATGGCTTCGTCTTCGGTGAAGATCGAGTGTTTGCGGTCGCCGGCTTGGATTAGGAGGGAGGCGGGGGTGATGTGTTCGGCTACCCAGTGCGGGTTGCGGGTGCGGCGGTCGTAGGAGGAGGTTAGGGAGGGGGGCATGCGGGTGTCGGAGCGTGGGCCGGGGAAGCCGTATTGGAAGATGCCTGAGGGGTTGACTGGGGCGGGGATGGGTGGGAGAGGGTGTTGGTCGGAGGAGGAGAAGGCTGGGTTTGGTGGAGGGGGGTATGGTGATGTTGTTGGTATTGTGGTGTTGGGGAATGAGGTGCCGCTGGTGGGGCTGGAAACTGCGACAGGACTTGTGAGGAGTACGGCGGGTGGTGGTGCTGGTTTTGGAGATCGAGACGTGAAGAATGCGCTTGCTAGGCCCGCTCCTGCTGCTGCGCTGGCGACGCCGACAAAGGCGAGGGTCTTGAGAGGCATTCTTCAAGATGGTCAGAAGTCCGGCGGAAGATGCAAGCTCAACAACAGACGAAGCACGATCAAATCCCCCGCTCTTTCTTCGGACAGCTTAGATGCCGGCAGCAGTCTTCAGGAATCTCTCTCGATGTGTTGATGCTGATGTTTTGGCGACAACAGACCCAATTAAGCGCTTTGAAACCAATTGAGCAAATGTCGGCCCTCATCAGGGTAAGTACATGTAACCCTCTTGAGAACCTTGATGGACCGACCTCCTCCAGATTTTCACATGACGACGTGTGAATATTCACAATCTATACATCCTCGACATCTCCCCCAAAGCACAGTCTCGTGTCTCGTCATTTGATATCTTGGATCACTGGACTACCCTGAAGTCCCAGCAGCCAACAAAGCAGTACTATACAGGGATATCAGACACATTTCACCATGGAGATAACTAAAATGGACAATGATACTCGAGGCTGGATCCTCACAGGCCTTAGTGCAGCAGGTAAGAAGCACCAATCTGATATTACGCGACAAGACTGACTCTGTCTAGCCTGCATATTCGGGGCTTCTATCATATTCGTAGACATCTTCATACGCATGATACCTAGCAAAAGAAATTTCAACATACAAGATAGCAATGTTTTCTTATCGTGTTCATTGAGCTTGAGCGCTGGTGTCATGGTAAGTTACACAAGAGATGTGATAGCTTGGACATTGCTGACAGTCCTCAGCTATTCTCATCACTATACAAGATGCTTCCCAGTTCGAAGAAATCATTGATAGAAGCAGGATTTTCGTCGTCAAAGGCTTCCTGGATATTGATCGGCTGCTTTCTTGGCGGAGTATTTGGCATTCAAATTCTATCAAGAATACTACATCGCTTTATGCCCTCCCACACAGTGGATTGTGATCATACACATGGAGAAGAGGAAGAGCATGATCATCACGACCACGAACATAATAATATCGAAGCAGACCGATCAGAAGACAAAAACATCGCGAACGGTCACAAAGATACAGAGAGAACACCTCTGCTCAACAGAACAAATCACCCAGCTAACGAACAACCCACAACTCCGCATCCTGAAATGAGCGAGAGTCCGACTAGAAGACCATCATTACATGCTCGAATGTCGACGAATTTCTCAAAATTAGTATCACGAAACAAAGACGAATGCGATGGAGACGGACCTTGTTTCGGCTACTCCAAGCCTTGTGGTAAGGAGTGCTTCAAGAATATCAGTTTGCGAGGAGGATCACGTTTACCACCGTACAATGGTGTGAAGAGACCAACTGCAGCACTTCGCCACAGTACAGCTGACATTCTTAGCCATTCGATTGTTCGCCCCATGCGAAGTATCGACGAAGAAGCTAGAATAGGAAATAGTGCACCGCGTATGTCGGCTGTGACAAGCAGGGCACGCAAATACTCGGACACCGCTATTCCGTCTTTCGCTGCAGAAGAACAGGTAGACTCCAACCCAAGTGCAGACACACACCTGCAATCTCAAGCTTCTAGCTCAACTGTCCACTCGGCCAACTCAGAAGATGCGCATTCTCACCAGCATGACGAAAACACCCAAGAAGGACCACTTCCAGGAACACACGCAACCGAGCCACAATCCGCACACCACCACCACGTCCCTCAGAATGCTTTTCTAGCAATCTCAATGCAAACGTCTATTGCCATTGCTTTACACAAGCTGCCCGAAGGTTTCATCCAATTCGCTACAAACCACGCCAATCCTACTCTCGGCTTCACAGTCTTCGTCGCTCTCGCCATCCACAATATTTCCGAAGGCTTCGCTCTCGCCCTGCCACTCTACCTCGCCACTAACAGTCGCATCAAAGCCCTCCTCTACTCCGTCGTGCTAGGCGGAGTCAGTCAACCTATGGGTGCTGGTCTGGCTGCGTTGTGGTTGCACATTGCCGAAAAGGGTCGAGGAGGACAGAATGAGACGAATAAGCAACAAGGAGTTTATGGAGGCATGTTTGCGGTTACAGCAGGAATCATGGCGAGTGTGGCGTTGAGTTTGTTGCAAGAAGGGAATGAGTTGGGGCATAACAAGGGCTTGGCTATGGTGTTTGTGTTTGTAGGAATGGGCGTGATGGGAATGAGTGCGGCGTTGACAGGTTGATACTACAAAAGACTGAAGGGAGGGACATAACATTAGGAACGGTCGTGGCGAGGAAACACATGGAATTGGAGAGCAAAGCAGAGCAGACAAGGAGTATTTTGGAAATTAGCATTAATTGACGATGCAATAATGATTGAGACGAAGGGGCTCTCTGCTTCTACCCTTTTTTAAGTCGTTCCTTGTAAGCCTGATCACGTGACGACGACGATAAATGCATCTCACTTCTTCTTCTGCATCTTCAAACTCTTGACCTTAGTCTTGCAACTCCATCAATTAAATCGCGTGCATCTCGTTGTCCTTGTATCCTCAGCAGCGTCAATATTATCTCTAGTTGAACCTCAGCTCCATTCAAACAAGAACGAATTATCCTGCAAACACCAACATGCCTAAACGCAAGCTTCTCTTCTCTGACATCCTTGCGCGTGAAGACGAGGCACCGAAGCGCATCAAGACGTACAAAGGAATTGTTGCCAATCGCGTATCTCCTCGAGTGCCATCACCAGCTTCTGGAACGAGCTACTCCCTCCTCGAATCAATGTTACCGCAAGAACTTCTCGTCTATATTGTGGACATGTTGGATTCAGATGACTACCTCAGGATTCAGTTCGTGTGTTCACTTTTCAGTGCGGCCACCAGAAAACAAGATGGGACGCTGAAAACAAACGTGAAAACTATCTTTGATGTTCATGCTTATGCTGCGACAATGGCGAAAATAGAAGCTGGACTACGTCTTTCGGTGAAACTTGACAAATTGACTTGCTCGCGTTGTGGCAGACGACTTGGTATTTGGGATCGCTTGAGTGGGTTCGACACCAAACGATATAAGCGCTTTGACTGTAGACGACTGTGCATGAATTGCGACGCGTGCGACAATCCTGAGAGGGTATACAACGTCAATGGAGCATACTGGGTCAAGTGCGACAGTTGTATGACCTTCTACAATTTGGGTCATGCCTTTCGGGGCTCCCACTTGAGTTCAATTATTTCGGGATGCTTGTTGGACTGGGTTGAAGAGGACTTTGGCATTAACATTGCTAAGCACAAGCTTAAACATTGGTTTTGTCGTCATTGTCTCAAACGTGAGATTGCGAGCGAGCTGGATCATCTAGACTTTCCAGACGATCTTCCCAGTGACGATGATGCGGACCCCAACCACGAGGTCGGGAATGAGGAGGTGTAGCTTGATGTCCAGCACGGAAGGTATGTCAATAACAGGGCAGTCACGAAGCCGTTCAGAGTCAGCTATCGAATCGTTGGGTCATTTGCACAAGCACCAGACAAGCAAAATCACACAACGACAAACACGAGTTCCCGAGCTCACCACTTGCACAACACCCTCGGACCTAGTGTTGTTAATGGGACGGAGATCTGCTCGAAAATTTAGAAACTGTTGGAAAAGGCTGGCTTTCTTTCTGAGTGTTTCGAAGTCCTCGGGACAATGTTCTGTGGATGTTTTGGGTGTTATTGAAACAACATCCTCTGATAGCAGAGCTTTCCAGGTGTAGATTACTTCACAATGCGAGACTAAAGACGCGATTAGTGCCAAGGACAAATAACAATCAAGATCTTGTTTCAGATCTCAAACACGTGTCGCACAAATATCTAATTCTTTTCCCAGTCTTCTCCACTTCGGTTCTTAAAGTCCATCCCTACATTCGCGTCTTCTATCAAAGTATCAGCTCCGCGCCGTACTAACCTCGAACAACTGCGATGAGTTACGGTCGCGCTTTCCTGCTATTTGCTTTCTAACATCTTTCAGTTGCGCGTCATATCTTCGTACACGAACGTTCCCGTTCAGATATCTGCTCAAAATTGGACACCTTCACGACATGCCTAAACGCAAGCTTTTTTACTGCGACCTGCGTGTTTGACATCGTGAGCGAAAAGACTGCGTCAAAAAAGTCAAGCTCTATAGCAATCTTCTGGACATCCCACCTCCTCGAATCCCGAACGCATCTTCGCCGCACCCACTGTCCCTCCTCGAATCTTTGCCTTAGGAACTCCTTGTAGACATCATTGATCTCCTACTTCCAGATTCATATCTTGCTCTCAAATTTGTCAGTAAAAGACTGAACGCCGCGGTCAAGCGCCAGGATGGGACACCGTCAAACAGGCTTGAGGATATCTTTGACGAATGTGCTTATGGTTTGGTTATGGCTGCATGAGAGGCTAAGCTATCTGATGTGGTCAAGCTGGACAGACTGACGTGTCGCGAGTGTGGCAACCTCTTCGGCCTTTGGGATGGCAAGAAAGGCTTTGGTAGCCAACGCTTTGACAGGGCTTTGTGGTACCGCGAGTGTATGGCGTGTCGCGCTGATACCTACCCTGATACCATCTTCACTATCATCGGAGACCATCTCGTTCGGTACCAGCAATGTAGAATGTTCAAGCCTAGGGGAGACGCTATACAGCTAAAGCATCTTGGTGAACTTCTCAGCGCCCTCGACGCAGGTGATGGTGGCTATTCTTGGGTTTGTAGAGACTGTCTGGGATTGGTAGTGCGAGAGGCAGTGGAAAATCTGGATATGCAGGCAGTCGAGGCTGACGTATCGGAGGTCGATGACAGCTACTGGGATCCTGAAGTCTTTAGGGATATGTAACGTGTGGATGTCGTTGACGAGAACAGTTTCGGAAAAGCGTTACATGTAAGGAACACAAGAGTAATGAGACTGGCCTGAGCTCACAGTGAGTCCGCAGTGGCAAACGAGACGGATGCAAGGTACGATGAGCTCACCTAGCTTCACTAGAAAAGAAATCCAATAGCACTCAATATTATACTCAACCGTAGAATTCATACCAACATATCCTCTGGTGCTCACGTGACCGAGAATGCGCCAAGCCTTTCCTTCAACCTCAACCTCATTCTTCGACTTAACCTCCCAGACATCTAAACATGTTGGCAGTCAACACGCCAAATCCTCTGAAAAGGCATCCCGGCTTCTGGTACCGCCATCGTGGCGGGAAGTCACACAGAGCGTACCTCCCCCAACCACTCAAGAATTACAGGTACAGCGCTTGCTATTATGCTGCTCCTGCACCAATCTACGATCCTGAATCAGGACAAACACTATCCCTTCTAGAGACAATGTTGCCGCAAGAGATCTTGTGTCGCATTACAGACTTTCTCCCTTCAGAGGATTACCTTTCTATTCAGTTCGTTTGTAAGAGGTTTAATGCTGCGACTAAAAAAGCGGACGGCAGTCCCATGGAGACGATCAATGATTTGTTCTACCCAGGCAACCACGGCTATGCCGTGGCGATGGTAGAAGCTGACCTCCACGTCAATGTTCAATTGGATAAGCTGACGTGTAGTGAATGCTCCGAGCGCTTCGGTTTATACATCAAGGATATCGGCGGGTTCCACAACAAGAGCTTCAATCGCTTTGACCGGGAACGAAAGTGTATGAGATGTTCTCGGGACCAGTACCGCTCCGGCCAGATCCTCATGGTCCGTAACTAGCAATTCATCTGCTGCCCCGATTGCTGCGACTTTGTCCTGCTAGCAGATACCGTGCAGAAACGGCAGATTCTCACAGACTTCACAGCCCAACTTTTGGACTATATATGTGAGGACATTGACGTTGACCAGGAAGATCGCTTGCATCAGGACGCGTGGGGGTCGGAGTTGTGGTGTCAAGCTTGCTATAAGCGCTGTGTTCGTGGATGCATACAGCAGATAAGAGAAGCCCCTTACACTTGGACCTGACCTCAACCTAAGATGGGAGAACAGTAAAAATTGAACTCGATAAGAAGATGTGCAAGGTCCTGAACTTAGACCTGACCTCTACCAAGGATTAGAGCAATAATACAGATTTCAACTCGAGGAGACGATGTGCAAGGTCGCATCAGACTCTCGGAAGGTCCTGAACTCTACCAAAGCTTGGAGCAACCGTCAAGAACCTGATCCTTACGAAAAGGCGCGTCAAGTCCTATCTGATTTCCCAAAGGCAGGCACGATGACCTCCATACTAGAGGCTCAACCGTCTCTGCTTTCCTCGCCTACTGAATTTCTCAGCCGAATCATCGAGCTTTCTGCCAGCGAATGATCACATTACTACAGAGTAGATCAATCGTCTGCTCGTGGTGGTTGAGGGGCGAACTAGCAGTGCATAGCTAACGGTGCCTCATAAAGTGGCGAAGAGAAGGATGTGTTTATATGTTATCCAGCATAGAACATTCCTGATCTACTTCGCACTTGCTCGAATCAGTATCATGCATCTCATACCTGGATTTGATTGAAAAAACAGCGGAGACTCTACGAGAACAATTATCTATTTGGACATCCAAGAGAGGGTTTATATTGGAGATCGAGTTTTACATTACTACAAGTTGATTGCAGTCTACTCGTGGTATTTAATGTGTCCTTGATTGGGTCAGCAAGCTAGTAGTGCATAGCTGAAGGTGATTCATCTGGCACGGACGAAAAGGATGTGTTTTCCGGCACAATTGCTTTAGTCCTGCTTCTTCGCTACTTGTTCAGATTTGTATCCTAAACTCGAATGCAAGGACAGCGGAAATGCACAAATACTATCCCCGTATTGGTTGATTGAACTTTCGAGCATAGCTTACACAGCAAACCTCATTCCCCTACTTAAGCAACTCTCTCACCACAAGACATTCAAGCAATCACGCCATCCCTCCCCACCCTCCCAAATCCACCAAGCGCCCTAACCTGATCCATACGTCCACTCCGCTCTCCCAACATTACACCATCATTAGCAGGCCCTGCGTCTTCCCTCAGCACACCCACTTGCCCTCCACCATCACCATACCCCCAGCCCAACCCCTCCTTCTTCCCAGGTGGACACCATCCAAACAAATCCCACGCCTCTTTCGTCCACGGTCCTGTGCTCTTCTTCTCATCAGCAAGTCTTTTCTCCCTTGCAAACACCACTTCGTCGACCACGACTGATGGTTGTGCATGTGCGGTTTGATGCTCTTGGACTTTTTGTTGCTCTTTAGAAGCGCGGGCGGGATTGGAGATTGTGGTGGCGCGGGTTAGTGGTTTTTTTGACGATCGCTTTTGGGGCGAGGGCTCGGTCGGTGCTGTGGATGGTGGTGGGAGGAGGTCGATGTTGGTTGTGTCTGAGTTTGAGTGAGGAGGTACGGTAAATTGTTCTTTGGGCGGCTGGGCGTTTTGCATGGGCTTGTTGGGTAGTTTGGGGAGAGTAATTGCAGTATTAGGTTTTGCTGTTGTGGGTTGTGGTTGAGGACCTGGGCTTGGTTGACGAGATGGAGCTTTGGTTTTGGTCGTTCCGTGTGGTTTGGCAAGTAAAGGGTCCTTGGTAGGTTTCACTGCCAGTTTCGTTTGAGGTTGTTTGGACGTTAGAGAAGTGGCGGATTCAGTCGTGGCTGTGACAGTCGGCTTCATGAGGTTGTCAATGTCAGGATGTGGCCCATGTATGTCGGCCGTCTTTGGTATCGAGTCCAGCGCTGTAGAAGGAATCGGAGGCTTGACGATTGAAGCAGGGACGGATCGAGCAGATAACACATCTTTCGTCGGCCCTTGCTGTATTGGAGAAGGTGACTTTGATCGCGCAGTCAGAAACTCAACCATAGGTCGAGCTATTTTCGTATTGACTCTCTCAAGCGCAGGTGCTGGCGCCTCCGCCATCCCCAATTCGTCCTCCTCATCATGGACTATACTAGGTATATCTATATTTGGAAGTGGAGTCACTTTAGCTGGGGATACGACCATGGTCTCGAAAGCATCCTCATCATCATCGTCATCGGAGTCATCTTGGATGAATATGGACTGCTTGCTCAAGTGACTTTTCGTTTTAGACTGCTGCACATTCCTTGTAGGCCTACTAGCATCCATTGTACCAAAGGCAGGCGACGAATCAGCAGGATCCACAAGCACTGAGAGCTCTGTATTCACATTCTCCACTGGCTTTGTCTTCGAAGTAACAGCGTGATCTTCCTTTGTTGTCTTCGGAATCTCCACAGGCGTAGCAGGTCGAGACTTTGGCGCTTGCTGGAATAATAGCATCTTTGGTCTTGAAATGCCACCGAGCTTTAGTGCCTTCATTGGTCGTTTGGGCTCTACAGGTGCAGTAATGCCTTCCGTATCGTCCTCTGTGAGATCGATATTTAAGGTCTTTGAAGTTGGCTGCAGATGATTCTTGGTGCTGACTCGAGGAGACGAAGGAGGTAATTTCTGTGGTGTCACAGTTTCTATTGCTAGACGTCTTGGGTTTGTGGCAGGTTTCATCTTCTGCGGCACAGGTTCTGCTTCCTCTTCATCCGATACTTGTGGCAATTTGGTTGGTAGTACATCTTCCGGTCTTCGTGATGGTGTTTCTGGTGCACGAGCAGTTTTCTCGGCGAGTTCTTGTGGTTGACTTGTCGGTGCTCTGAACGTTCGGACGAGTTCTGGACGCACTGAACCCAATTGCCGACCACCTTCACTCTGGGCAAGCTTTGCTTGGACCACGTTAGACTTTGTTGGTACAGGTGCTCTTGGTTTCTTCACTGTCTCAGGTCTTGCTGGCGACGAGGAGTTGTAGACTCCTCCTCTCTCCTCCTCGTGCGGTCCTGCAGCCTGAGATAGCTGACTACCAGGCGGCTTGAATGCTCGCACCACTTCAGGTCTTAGAGGGCCCAGGGAACGACCATTGACAGTCTGCGACAGCTTTGCTTGGACGACGTTGATCTTGCTCGGCGCATGACTTCTCTGTGTAGTTTGAGGCTGAGATTTGGCCGGCCGTGGTAGACCTCCTTCTTCCGGACTCGAAGCTATATCAATCACTTCCTTGACCTGAAATCTTGCTTGGCCAGCCGGAAGAGCCGTCTTCTTCTTGGTAGCATTACTTGTAGTATTCATCCTGCTGGTGATCCTGGCATTAGCCGTACTGGCCGAAAGAGGTGACGATACAGCAGGACTACTATTGAGTGCGGAGCGTATACCAGGTCGTGACGTCTTGAGTATCTGATATAGTGGGACATGTTCATCATCCTCTTGCCTCCTACGCTTTGCTGCCGGTCCTTGCTCCCAATCATTCTCTGTCTCCCTCTGTACCAACTTCTTCTGCTGAAATGGTGATTCTTGAGGTATCTGTGCTCTTCCGGTCCAGCCTGTCCACTTTCTGGGGGTCTTCTGCGAGATACCAAGGCTCATAGATCGAGGCTGTAGCTGCGTGGGCATTCTCGCAGGTTGCCCTTCGCCCTGATCGATGCCTTTTGGAGTTCTCCTAGTGACTAGCGCAGACACGTCTGTCTCTTCCGTGGCCACTCTTTCTGCTACTTGCACTAATACACCACCTCTTTCTAGTTCCAGCTCGTCGCCATCCTCCAATCCATCAGGATTGTTGTGATAGGTGTCGCCGATGTAATTCTTCGGGACGTCATAGACCATGACACGATTGTTGAAAGTGTGGAATTTGAGGTACCCATCTCGCCACCGCTTTGCCTTTCGTCGTAGATCGTGAGTGTAGAGGCAGCGGTACTCGAATACGGGCGCGGTATGTTGTGTGAGTAAGGATGAGGCTGGCGTGGATCTCGCAGTCGCCATATATCACGGGTGCTGTACCATGCGTCTGCGCAAGCAGACTCCGGCGGACTATCAGCAACGATTTGTCTACAATGTGCTGGAAGAAGCTCGTGCTACGCCTGCTGTTTCAGAATTATGGTCACGCGAAATGGTCTCACGTCATCACGTGACTAATTTGCGCTAGTTCTAATTAGAGGAATATCAATATCAGAATATCAATCTTGGATTTGACATAATGTAATGAAGCTGGTGCCTAATGATACACCTTGTCGTGGTTCAATATGACCTGGAGACATGTGTTCGAGTGCCACTGTCTGCTAACGATTATCGAGTTTCACGACAGTTTCAACCCAATCCCAACACACTGCTCTCTGGTTTGAGTCACATAGCTCATGGCCCTAAGCACAGTAAGGAGATACAGCAGAGACAGTGTGGATTCCTTCTTACAATGCCGCAATGTCTCGAAGTCGCTTGCCGCACGTTACGCTTAGACTAAGGCTAATTAGAGCTTTTTGCTACTCATCCTGACGTCTGCTTCAGACCGAACAATATCCATCCTTGTTGGTCGCCCTTAACGCAACTCTGGCAGTGCACGGAACGTTTACCAAGCCAATACGTGGCGAGGTCCACTTATGGACGTGCTTGGCCTATACTGAGATGAATGTCCCCTCATCTTGACGAGGCGTATGCGTTATACACGACCTCTTTTGCTTGGAAAGAAAGTTGGCGCGAGGATTGCTGTGGCACTTTAGCACTAGCTAGACCCCATCCAGCTTGCTGCAATCTCAATAAGCTACCTGGTTGGTCCTCACTCCTCACAGCTAGATCTTTGCAAAGATATAGCACACCCCACCCTACCACATTGCATTACCTCTATGATTGGGATAGCAATAACTTAGTCCCAAGCGTGAGACTCGATAAAGCGCCAGCACTCCTCTCAGCTTGATCTTTGCGCACAAATGGCACCTCCGCTGCTAGATGTTATACAATGCTAATTGAGATGGTACCGCCGCAATTCTGAATGCGAAACTCGAAATAGCTCCAGCACTCCTCACGGCTAGATCTTGGCGCTCAGAGATCGCACGCCTGCCGCCACACTGCATTACACTTTTGATTAGGATGGGAAGGGCTCGATTCTAATCACATAACTCGAAAGAGCGGCGGCACTCCTCACAGTTAGATTTTGGCAAAGATTCAGCACACTCCGCTCCACCACATTGCATCACATCGATGATTAGGATAGTAATGGCTTCGTCGCAAGCGTAAGACTCGATAGAGCGCCAGCACACCTCACAGCTAAACCTTAGCGCTCAGATATGGCACGCCTGCTACCAAGTTGCAATACATTTCTGATCAGGATGTTACTCGCTCAGTTCTGAGCGCCAAAACCCTAAAAGTGTACCAGTGGACGTCACAGCTGTATCTGAGCGCTCAGATGCATAGCACCTTCTACCACATTCGAATATACCTTTTCTGGGACATTGTGAGTCAACATTCTGAGCGCAACCTCCAAACTCTCTGAGCACACTCCACATCCCAACTCTGAGCGAACATGGCGAAAAACTATATAACCCTCATCCTCCACCACTCTCTAGGATATTCAATCATCGACGACTTCAACTTTCACCAAGACTAAACAGCACACTTCACACACCAATCTTCACCAACAACAACAACCAACATGCAATACTCTCAGGTCTTCCTTACTGGGATGCTAGCTGCCTTCGCTCAAGGCAACCCAGTAAGAAAGCCCTCCGGCACTCCCACCACCACCTCTACCACCATCGGGCCCCGACAACTGGTGTGGCCCTCAATCAACACGACTTGGGGAAGTGTTCCCTATCTCTACACTGGACTGGGTCCAGTATCTGTGACCGATATGCCTCCCACCGCCACCACCACCCTCGACCGCCGTCAACTGGTCGCACCTCACAGTGGTTCTCTTTGGGGAAATCTAAGCAACATCGTTGCTCAGAATGTCTCGGTGTCCAACGGCACCCGCCCCACCATCGTCGCCGAGGCCGGCATGATGACTCTCGCCGCTCTCAACTCGCCCTGGAAGACGAATGTCCGCCACGATATGACAACCATATACGCCACTACCACCGTTCAGGGCGTCATACACCCTGCGCCCACCCAAGCTCTCATACCAAGCTGCTTCGACATGGACGGAAACGGGTACAAGGGCTACTACTTTCGCCTCAGGCACTTCGCCACAAAAGAAGAAGCCATCCAAGTCAAAGAAGCCGCTATAAGCTTCTGGATCGATCGCGTCTATCCCAAATCTCCTGGAGTTCCTGGCCCTTATCGCCCTCAAAGGAAGAAGGACGTGCTAATGGAGAACATCGTGCTTGAAGACGACGGCACATATGCTTTTGAAGTCACGTTGACCCAGTACTTCTTCGGCTTGCATATCGTCAGAGGTGAACAGTGGGAGAACGGATGGTTGGCAAAGGTTGTCAAGCAGGAGATGGGTGTACTTCCGTATCTTCTGCCTGGGCAGATGTGGAATATCAATGGGTGCTGGGATCCTTTGAGGTGTGAGGTTGATGGTGGAATCTGGCTGCTTGAGATGTATGGAAACCTCGATAAGAAAACTTGCATGAGGCCGTGCTTCGACTACGACAGGCCAAGGAAGACGGACTTCTATAAAGATGGGAAGCGATACTGCGTTCCTGTCCAAGAAATCTCTGTTCCACGATGAGAACGTGGAGCCCATGGTTTAGAGATGGAATTCGAGCCTACTTGGATGATGAGGCCTCAAGTCGAGAAGCAAGACGTGTGAGCTATAGAGGTGGAAGTAAGGAGGACGCAAACTGGAGAGAACTTGTGGTTTACAGTAGTTTCAGGTGTTTTTCAGCATATCCTTGGAGTTCATTTTGGCAATGTAATAGTAATGGAGACAATATAAACACTTTCATCAATATGCCCATCCGCGCGCCTAGACTGCTTGTGATTGCGTGACACTGTTCTTCGGGTACTGGTGGAAGCTTTTGCTACCATAGCTCATGATAGTTTTCGTAGTTGAATCATTAGACTTCTGCTGAGCTTCGAAAAGGACACGTTGTCGCACAAGCACTTTGATCTTGTCGTTGTACTTGGAGATTGACTACTCTGCCTTGTGGGTATGATATTGCAAAATCTGGTCCGCTTTATTGTTATACTCTTTCCATACCTGCTTCGCCTGGTGCATTCGTCTGCCCTCTCGTGGAGGCGCGGAGTCGGGGTAGACACAATGATCAAATTTTGTCCGTCCGTGTGAGATGTTGAAAATCGCATCCTAGGGAGGGTGAGCTGATTGGAGAAAGCGCTGGAGTCAGGCACATAGTAGAGATACGTTGTAATTTAGCCTAATACTTATTCGAATCTCTGAGGGATCACTTTGGAGATATCTATCGAATATCAAAAGTAGCTTCGACAACATTATGATGTGAGGGGCAACGCATCTAGAGCTTCTCCTCATCCCGCTCACCTTCAAGTCTCTTTCCATGTTTGTCCTTCCTCGCCGAACCCAAACTTTCTGCAAACGGACTGCGCTCTCTGAACCACGCACCCTTGTAATAGAACACCTGAACATGTTAGCATCACAAAACAGTGCAGTTCCAGTATTAGCAAGACTTACATAAATAGGAATAGTAACGACAAATGCCAAGCAAGCCAATATCGTACTGGGATACTCGAGTTGATACTTGCCACCTGCAGTAATGTTCTCATAAAAGGGAGTACTATACATAGCCGCGATACCAGCCAGCAAGTCACGGGCGAAACCATTCCCACCAGTTGCGGAAGCAGCGTATGGACCATACGCAGCAACCATGTAGTCAATCGTGGCCATGTAGATGGCGTAATTGGCAACACCGATCATGGCAGATGCAATCATAGGTGCGATCCAAGGAATGCCATATGCTGGACCCAAACTCGTCCAGGCGAAGATGAAGAGACCCATAAATTCGAGTGGAGCGGTATACAACAGCCACCAAAGTCGTCTCTCCGGTGCATAGACGTCCGAACCGAAACGTTTTCTGTTCCTGTTGTCATGGTAGAACACAGGAAGGAAGGACAGATAAGCGATGACATAGCCGATAAGGATGGGAATGAAAGAAAGACCGAGCGCGATTGTACCGAAACCCCATTGCTGGTAAACAGGAGTGAACCCTTCAATGAAGGTGAAGATAAGTGCGTCAGAGAATCCAGACAGTAAAGATAGACAGAGGACGATGGGTTCGGTCAAGAACATGCGGAAGGGACGGATCCAGATTTGGACAACCTCTTTGAAGTCGAGCTGATGGCCTCCCTTGATTTCGTTAGGACCGTACCATTTTGTATCACCTGCCTTTCTGCGCTTCTTGGCGATGCGGTCAAGCATGATGGTCGTGCGTGTTTCAGGGACGGTGAAGAAATGAAGGATTTGAGTTGCACCACCAAAGATGAGTTGCAACCAGAATACCCTAAAAGACGCAGTGATTAGCCAATTGAGTGACTGTTAGTGAGAAACAAACACGACTTACCATCTCCAGTCCAGATATCTCTGAGAGAAAGCTCCAACGATAGGCCCAACGACACTACCTCCAACACTGGAAAACACAACATACGCCACTGCATACTGCTGGTCATCAGCATCCCACATATCTGCTACCATGCCGAGTGTTACACTACCACCGGCCGAGCTGATACCACCGAGAAACCGGCCTACAACCATGCTTCCTAAATTGGGTGCAAGCGCACAGGGCAATTGCCAGATGTTGACAAGTCCCAGACTCAGTTGAAGCACAATCCAGCGTCCATATTCCTCACTCCAAGGTGCCCACAGCTCACAACCAAAGGCATAAGCAATCAAGAACACAGCCTGTCCTACTCTTGCTGCTTGAGCACTGATGCCAAATTCCTCAGTCATACCATCAACAGCGTTGCCGTATACAGAAGCATTGAAGTTCATGCTGACTTGGACGATGAATATGACGGTGATAATGTACTTTCCGACATGTCAGCGTGTGTTCACCGACATAGTGATTAAAAGGGCAGTGTACGTACCCATTTTTTGGCCGTCGAAAACCTGTAACCTGTTTCCTCCTCACAATCATCGCGAGTCAATTCACGCCTGCCGTCACCTTGTGTCTTGCGGCGACTGGGCTCGGGTCTGCCTTTCTCGCCCTTCTCACTCACCTCATTGGTAGAGGAAGCGGAGGTCGAATTAGCATTATAAGTTTGGCTGATTGAGGTGGACTCATTTAGTGTGGCATCGTCGCTGCCGGAGCGCCGGCTAGCAGGGAAGAGATCCCTGAGAGTCGTACGCATGTTCGATAGTGATCAGTGTAGTAGATGCCCAAAGACGAAAGGTAATACACGGTTCCTTTCTTCTCGATGTTCTTGAAATCAGGTCAAATCACCCGAGATGGTGCGCCGAGATACTCTTGGCAACAAGCAAGCCTTGATGATAGCTTAACTCGATATCTTAGCACTTCTCCGAGCTTCGTCTGCGCAGTTACACAAGAATGTCAAGACAGAGGCAAAGGATGATATAAGAAGAAATGGCAGCCTTATTTTTCTTGTAGATATCCTCGTGACTAAAAGCTCTCCACTGCTCGATGCCCGCGCGAACCTTGCTGGTTTGAATGACGTTTTGTCGTCTTTTACGCCGTAATCATCATTGTGGCTTGCCGGCAGGGGTCCATCTAACGGACATCGCCCGCGGTCGTCGCTTCTTTAAGCTTATATTTAGCCGCATGAGGAAGGTAGAAAGCATGGAGCAGCATCTAGCATTATTGATTGTAACGGAAGACATCAAGCATACGAAATGTTTTCGGGCAGCGCAATAACTCATAGAGAGCAGCGGCAGCAGATCATGAAATACTGTCGAATTTGCGCAGAGGTTAGTCTGAGTATCCTACTTTTACTGGTCATGCCTATAATCAATCGACCTTGATGCTCAATATCCCTCATCAGCATCACAATCATTATTCTATCGAGTAAATGCGTAAGTATCGTTGAGTCTGCCATTACCACACAGACTGTGGCTTCTTTGCTTCTTTGTCACACCATCGTGGGCAGCTTGAAAATACTCCATCAAGTATCTTTCACCCACGAACCGTCCGCCATTCGCCCTTCCCTCTGTCCAGTCATACCCTCCTCACGCCACGTCTCAACCAAACCACTCTTCGGATCTTCATCAGGCAGTCCTCTGCTTCTTCTCAGTTTGATGATCTCATCTCTCACCCTCTTCGTACAAGCCTCCCTCAACTTCCTCGCCTCGTCACCATTCATCAACTGTTCATTCGTCAGCACTCCCAAATGTCTCCCCACGTCATCATCATTCTGCTTTGCCTTCTCAACCAAACTCTTCCACTTCTTTCTCATCTCACCGAAATCACCTTGCTCAGTATCGATTTGCTGCCCAAATGTCGTTACCAATTTCTTGCCAGGTCTGGGTAGCACTCTTGGAAATGTGCGACTTTCGTGGTAGACTTCATCACAACCTTCAGTGTATATTGGCACGACTATGGGCGCAGGCTCAGACTCGAGGATCAAACGTGCAACGCCCCACTTGAAGTATCGCATGATCTTGTCGGGATGTTGGTGAATCTTGCCTTCAGGAAAGATGTGGACCCAAGAATGGCGTGCATTTAGGTAAGCGGATGGTGAATGAAGGTGATCAGCGTGGTTTGTACTGTAAAACAGGGAGCCATTTGTGAATGGGTCGACGAGATTCTCGTGTGGAGGAGTGGGTTCTACTGGCGGTGCTGGCTTGTCTGAGAAAGGGTCGCTGAAGGGTTGAGCTGAGAGGAGGCGAATGGCTTGGGTCATGGACGGTTGGAAGAGGCCACCGAATTGAGAGTAGGCGCTGCGGTGTGCAGGCAGGGTCTGGCCGTACATGAAGAACTTTGATGTGAATCTGGAATTCTGTTTAGTGGATGGACTTGAGCTTGAGTGAAAGACAATCACGTACGCGCTTTGATAGCATAGATCGTGACTCCCAAGACCCCAGCGCATGTTCTCTGCATTGAAAAGGTATTTGAAAGGTAGAGCTCCCCATATCAGAGGGTCGTCAATGCTGAGAATGTATGAGTTCTGTTGCCGAGGGCGTGAAAGGATTGGTATGTACATACTTACATGCTTGTATGGTTCGAAACTGTCTGACTGTTAGCGCATATCTTTTCTCCAATTCTCATCATTTCTTACCTGTCAACAATCCTCTCGTCCTGCCATTTATGTCGGCGCGCTCATCGAGCAACTTTGTGAAATCTTCCAAGCCATGTACTTCTGCGCGACTGAGACCATACATGAAACTTCTAACAAGTATCCCTACTGTTCCCATAACGAATTTATTCGACAGGCGCCATCCTAGGGTAGGTTGTGCGGGAGGTTCGAGTTGTGATGAATCTGATTGTTTGCGCGTAGCATTGTATGGAGCATTGGGGGATGGAGGGGTAGCCATGTTGGCGTAGCTGCTACTGCTCTACAGGTGGTCGAGCGTAGGTCTATCAGAAAAACATGACCATCATAAAATGAATCCAAAAGACGAGATGAAACAGCTGTGAAGATGGTCGTTGAATTGTGAAACAAGAATGGGATTCGTGCCATGGAATTGGATTTGGATGTGCCTGAAAGATCTGCATCGTCATGGAAGCACGTGTTAAGTGAACTCAATCAACAACTTCCATTAAGATATTCTTTCACGAATACAACAACGTCGCCATCATCATGTCCCACAGCAAACGCAACACCTCCCTCGCCTTCTTCACATCCTACGAACGCTCCCTCCTCCGCACAGCCTGGGGGTCCCAAGCCACACGCCTAACCCGAGACTCTTTCCTATCCTTCGGCTCCTGCCAACTCTGTCTCCTCCCAGCCTCCGACCCAGTCGCCTGTTCAGGCTGTCCCGCACTCTCAGCTTCTACCACACAATCAGACACTCGTGCCATCGTCCTCGCCACCGAATTAGCCAGTGAAGCTCGCGCAGCATCAGCGAAACGAAAACCTCCACCAAGATCGATAACACATGTATTCTGCCGCGAATGCGCCATCGCAAACCTATTAGCTCAGAAGCAGGAGATCAAGCGGATGGAGCGCCAAGCCGAGGCTGCGAAAGCTGAAGCAGAGGAGATTGAGAGGATAGAGGACGGAAAGGCGCGGGAGAGAGCTGTGGAAGACTTCGAGCGCGTGCAGGCTGGCTTGAATGTCAAGATGTCGGACGGACGCGGACAACGGCGGATAGTGGGGAGGGAGGATGGCAAGATCATTGTGGAGGAGGAAGTCACATCTGGCAGAGGTGAGCAGGGCACGAAACGAAAGTTTGAGCTTGATGAGGCAGAGTTGTTGAAGATAGCCGAGGAGGACAGAAGCAAAGCCAGGAAGATGCTGGATAAGGAGAAAGAGGTGGCGCAAAAGGATGTCCCTAGCTTTTGGCTACCTTCGCAAGCGGCTGCAGTTGGGGCGAAGCAAGATGCGCGGAATAAGGTCAAAGAGAAGAAGATGCAACCGTTGTGTCCTGGGAGTACGGAGCAGTCGCCTCATGTTATATCGCTGAAATCTTTGACGCCTGTGCATTTCAGCAAGGAGACTGCTGGTGCAGATGGAGTGACAGCAAAAGGCGTTTCTGTGGAAGGGTCAAAGTCGGGAGACGATGCCACCAGAACTTGTCCATCATGCGCGAGGGCGCTGTCGAATGCGTCCAAGGCCGTGTTGTTAAAACCCTGCGGGCATGTCCTGTGCAGACCTTGTGTTGATAAGTTCATGCTAGGCGGTGCAGATACTGGACATGCATGGGATGATGGCGCGGGAGAAGGACCGACATTGAGTTGTTACGTTTGCAGCGAGGATGTCTCGCCGAGAAATAGTACGAAAGCAGAGAAGAAGAAGAAATCGAAAAGAGGCGAAGACGAAGAAGATAAAGAGAGAGGCATGTTTGATATTGCATGTGAGGGCACAGGCTTTGCTGGAGGTGGCACGAACTATGTGAAGAGAGAGGGCGTAGCGTTTCAGTGCTGATAACAATATTGATAATTCTTCGTCGTCCACATCAACGTTGTAGTCCGTCGTACACCTCGGTATGTTCCTGAGTGTGCTTTTCTCCTCCAAGTAGTCTGTCGTTCTGGCCGTTGTGCAGTGCCTGTCTATTTGCGCTTCTCTCCCTCGACTTCAGTACCTAGATCTGGTATCGTCGACCCCAATCTACTGTCCACAAGATCGTTTGTTCTATGATCTCTATATTGTCCTGTGCATTTTGCTCCTGCGAGACCTTGATATCCCATGGAGCTCCTACGGTCGTTGTGCTAGTTGGCAGCGACCTGTTGCCACCGTAATTGCATTGTACACGAGGCATTGCTGCGGTTGCTGCTGGTGTTGATGCTGATGCTGCCGCTGCTGCCGCTGCTTATAGTGCGAACGTGAGCACTCCGAGTGTCACTCATGTGTGAATGCATCTATACGTGCACGTTCAGTTCAACAATGACGACCCAGGATGCAATGCACTGCCTACCAAGTCGTCCGACCAAATTGGGAGGCAAATGCCGCCCTACCTGCTAAGCGAAGCAGTGGAGAACGCGCGCTGGTACTGAT
>Ga0160428_1000690_pt1 | contig 33497 bp, 38 predicted proteins | sample SolpanmetagenomM_FD_108198 | JGI IMG/M metagenome (GOLD analysis project Ga0160428, IMG submission 108198) | Solar panel surface microbial communities from Lawrence Berkeley National Laboratory, California, USA - M | ecosystem: Engineered > Built environment > Solar panel > Unclassified ... | reverse complement strand
CACTATATATCGACTTTGACTTTGAAGAGGCACAGAAGAAGCTTGGAGAGGCAGAGGTCGTGCTCAAGAGCGACTTCTTCACAAACACATGCGTAGACGACTTTGTTGAGGCTGCGAGACACTTGATCTCAGAGTCGTATTGCAAGATTCACCAACGTATCGATATCAAGTAAGTTCTGGAGCTTGGTCGACAAGAATTCACACAGCAGCTAACAACTATCAAGGGATCTCTCCACCCGACTGGGTCTTAATCAAGACGAAGGTGAGAAGTGGATCGTCAACCTCATCAGGGACACCAGAGTCGACGCAAAGATTGACTACAAAGAGGGCACAGTTGTGATGAACCATCCACCGCAGTCTGTATACCAACAAGTCATTGAAAGGACAAAGGGAGGATTCTTCAGGACTCAAGTGCTTAATGCCGCTGTTGCTCGATGATAGACTATTGTATTGAGGCAGGATCATGGAATCTTTGCAACGATCTGCAGTGATGAAGCTGCTACGACAAAAGCCATTGCATTGGGGTGACTGTAAAACGGCTGAGGCGTTGCGGGAGTCTTCGAAGTGTGCTACAGACATCGTTCTGTTTGAGTATAGTAGACACATACAAAGACGGCAGTGATGAAGGCTGGATTTTTTGATCCGAGTTGATCCGCACTGCAGCGGTACCCTAGTTGATCCTACCCAACTAAACAAGATGAGATAATTCCTACTCGCAATTGTTCCCTCGTTCACTATCACCTCAATTCTGTCTTCTGTGATAAGGTAGGTACGATGCCGCTAGTGTTCGGCCGAACGTAGTGACATTATGTGACTCACTGACCTTCTGTTGTGATAAGTACATATACACTCTCTGGGACATACTTGGGAAAAGACCTATTCTGTGATATCTTGCAAACATGTCAGCCTGAATAAGCCAGTGCAAAGCAAAAACAAAATACGACTCTCCAACACAGACAATCGACGGACTCCAAAGTACAATCGTTCACAGCACAACCTTAACCTCAATCAAACATCCTACTCCTACAATATCACATACATTCCCCACCGTGGAGCTTCCTCTCGCATATCCAGCACAACCATGACACTGTCAACTTCACCCTCTACCTCAAACTCCACCACCACCACCACCCTTCTGCCTCCAACACCAACACCAATACTCATCCTCCCCCATCATCACCTACACCTCCGCCCCTTCCTCCCCACCGACGCCCCCTCCCTATCCCGCCCACGCAGACAACCCCCGCATCACAGCCAACATGACAAACGCCTTCCCCTCTCCTTACACCCTCGCCTCCGCCCACTCGTGGATCAGCTTCTGCACGCAAACTGAAGCAGGACGGATGCCGCAGTTTATGGAGAGTAGTGAAAAGTGGGAGGAGAGGTTATGCGCGAGTTGGGCTGTTGTGTGGACTGGCAGGGAGGGAGAGAACGGGGAGACAAAAGGGTGTAGAGGAGGTTATAGGCTCAATTGGCCTAAAGTGCAACAATGTGAATGAGATTTGTGGACAAAGTGCCGAGATAGGGTATTGGCTGTCTGAGGAGTTTTGGGGAAAAGGGTGGATGACAGAACTGTTGGCGGGGTTTGTGGAATGGGTTTTGGAGGTCGTTTCCTGTCGACCTTGTAACGTCGATACAAGAGTCTGGATCTGGATATGGGTCTGGGTCTGTGTTGAAGGATGGAGCGGCGGAAGTTAAAGGGTGGTGACGAGGATAAGGATACTGGTGCAATTGATACCACGAGCACCACAAACACATTGAACACAAACACCCCCACCCCACCATCCATACCCTGGAGAGCACGCGGCCTAGACCGCCTAGATGCCAACATCTTCGCCTGGAATGCCTGCGTAAGCTCCAAAGTACTAGAAAAATGCGGTTTCCAAAAAGTAGGCCTACTTCGAGGCAAAGTGTGGAAAATTGTTGAGGGTGTGGAGAGGAGGTGTGATCTGGAGGTTTGGGATTTGTTGAGGGATGATATGAGATAGGGTGGGTGAGAAGACTAGGAAAAATGGGAAGGGTGTTTTGATGGAGGGCAAGTGTGATATGAAGCGTTGGGATGAGGTGAGTGCTGGGGTTTGCGCTGGATTTTGGGAATGTCATTTCAAACGTGCGAGAGGGAGTACGTATGGTGGCTACGGAGACAGTCTACGAGTATAGAGAAGGATGGAGTGTTGGGAGTATAGTGCTGCTGACTGAGCCTGGTTTCCTGAACAAGATCAGTTTGATCCAGGCATGGATACAAAAGCGACAAGCGCTACGATCGAGCTCCAAGAGGCAATTTAGAGAAAGCTAATATAGACTCGAAGTAGCTATGTACTTCTATAAATGAGGATTCCGAGGGACCAGATTACTGCCATGCTGAATCAGCTGAATTATTTCAATTCAGATATCCAAACCATCATACTGATATGGTCGCCATGTCATACATGCCATGTCCATCACCTACTCACCTCGCCTCATCGAATGCTAGATGAGGATTGACTCAATCAAATGTCTTCGCGCGCTAAATGGGACAAAGTAGTCAGACTTTCAATCATATCATGCAAGAAGAGGAAGAGTCTCCAATCTATTCATGACAAACATACAAAATCTGCTACCATGCATATAGCTCATTTATTTCGTGAAGAGACCAGCCAGACCAGATGCAAATGCTACATAAAAAATCCACACACATCTTGCTCATACATGCACAAACATCCTCCATTCCTCCCAACCTCAACACAGGACAGCAAACAGCACCGTCACTGCCACCACAAAAGCGCTAGCACTGGCACCTCCTTTCCCAGCATCATTAGTTTTCTCAACAACACCCTGCACAAAGCCACCAATTCCACCGCTCGAAGATCCAGTTCCAGCGTCAGTAGTCGAGCCCGTCCCTTGCACATTGCCACCATCGCCAGATCCTGGGTTGAGCCCAGCGCCAACACTACCAGGCACAGTGTTGACCCCCGACGTGGCATACGCAATGCCAGAACTCGTGCCTGTGGCTTTGTGGCCGGCGCTTGCGCTAGACGAGCTGGCGCTGTTTGGATTGTAGCCGATGTTCTCGCCTGTAGCGAAGAAGCTGCCGAGGACTGTTTGGTCGTTTGTGAGAGCCACGGAGTTGTTGGTGCCGCTTAGGCTGGTGTAGGTGTAGGCCGAGGAGCCGGTGATGTTGGCGCCTGGCGCTGGGTTGTAGCATTCGACTGTTACGTCGAGGATTTGTGCGTAATAGTACCCGTTCACCATGTATGGACTGTTGTTCCATTGGATTTCACCACCAGCCCATGCAACGGTACCTGGTGCGTTACCGGGGTTTCCTGCTGGCCAGAGTGATAGCATGATGCGAGATGGTGTCTGCGGGTATTGATAGACGCCTGTTGTGAAGTTGAGAGTGTCTTTTGCGTACAGTGTCCGCAAGATCTGGCCGTCGACGATCCAATCAAGATGATCTGGTTGCCAATCGATTGCGTATGTATGTGTTTCGGTATTTGTGCTTGCGGCTGTAAGATTGGCGCTGTTGGTGTAGTTGAGCGCACCAGTCCAGTACCAATTCGACTGGACGTGCTGAAGATCTGTGCCAACGAATTCGAAATCAATCTCGTCTCGTACGTTGCTTTGCACGATAAAGGCTGTAACGACACCCGGTCCAGCCGAAGTCTTCAATGTTGCGCTAACCTTGCCGTACCAGACGTAGTGTGTGCTGCTGAGGAGGGTACCTGCTGTGCCTTCGGCCATGGTGAGGAGTATGGAGTCGTTTTCGTAGACGACTGGTGTACCTTCGGAAACCCAGTTGACATTGGTGGCATCGCCTAGAAATTGTGTGTTTGGTGCAATGTCTGCTAATGTATCCATCTTGAAATCTGCTGATTTACATGATGGTTGTGCTAGACAGGATTTGACGGAAAAGGAAAAGAGAGGGTCGCAGCCGCCTAGACAGTATGCGCCAACACCGCATTCGCCGTATACTAGAATATATTAGTTCCGATGCCGGGCTCTCTCTATGTCCTGCCAACGTACGTGAACAACATGGCGCGGATTCTGGACATTTGTTGTTTTCATCGCATTTTGGTGCTGTGTCTTGTTGTGCGTGTACTATGCTACATGCCGCTGCCAGGCATGCTATTATTCTTGCCATTCTTGCCATTGTGTGCAGTATTGAGAGGCTTGGCTAGTAAGGAGTGTTGAGTGTGCCCCTCTCTTGCCTATGTCAATGATTGTATGTTTGTTGTGGCTTATCGTTTGCTGTTTTAAGCAGTGTTTTTGTGGCGAAAGAGCGTATGAGGCGAGAAGGAAGTGGTTGCAAAGGCGTGAAACACTGTTGGACAATAAAGAATGTAAAGAAGGTAGAGAGGAAGTAGTGCGATGGAGATTTATGCCAAATTCATGTTTAATGTTCAAGGATGGCGGCGAGGTTATTTTGAGGACCGTTGCTAGCGGCCACGAATCCAGGGGCAGAACGCGAAAGCACGTGTTCACCATCAACAGCTCCAACACGCTAAGAAAGCTTGTCTGTAATAAGGTGTTGCTTTGCTTCTGCAGTGTCGTCTTTAGCAGCAGTCTTCAATTCCTTTTTCAGGCGTCACATTGCTCATAATAGCACGATGATGCCCGTATCCTTTACCTGCCCGTCACTCACAATAATCATGAGTTCATATTTTCATACCAGATGAAGCTTCAAAACCTGCGCTTCTTCTTTGGCGTTGTCTTGACTTGAGACATTTCACGCTCGAGTTCTCTTCTTTTTCGAACGACTTTCTCCTCTTGGCTTTCCTCTGGCATCCCAGATTCGGGAGTTGGGGTCCGAGGTCTCTCTGATCCAGCCCGTACTGTATCTCCTTCCCTCATTTGACTCTCTTCCTGCTCTTCAACTTGTGATAGACCACTTTGTTGCGTCTGTGTATTTTTCAATGGACTGATCTGTGAGTCACCTTGCGTCGCGCTAGGACGACGGCCACCAATCCTACCCAGTTTCCGTGGTGTTCGTGGTTGAGAAGTTGAGACTGGCTCAGTACTCACAACGTTTCGATCCTGCTCAGTACTTTCGGCTCTTGTGATCTCCGGCGTATTTACACGACGGGTTCCAATCCTTCCAATTTTAGGCTTTTGTACAGGAATTGTTGGTGGAGCCATGGGCTGTTTCTTTGCCTCGGAGGCTGAAGCGGAAGTGGATGAAGTAGACGTGCTGCTAGCTCGCCGGAGTGGTGGGCTGGGTTGACGAGAAGGAATCGATGGAGAGACTTGCCTCCCACCTGTACGATGTAGGGATGGCGAAAGCTCCGTACTTTTTCGCAGGTCATCAGCCATCTCAGCCGCATCCACTTTCTGTGCTGCTGCCGCCTTTCGCTTTGAAGCACTGATTGTTCCAAGTTTTTTTGTAGACGCAGGTGTGGTCGTGGCAGATCTTTTGCTGTTCGTCGACCTTACTGATCGATCTTTCGGTGTCGGACTCGTCGTACCTTCATCATCAGTAGTCTCGTCATCGGATCCTACTGTTCGTTGGGCTCTCGCCGCTTTCTTTCGAAGCTTTTGTGGTGTTATCTGATGCTATAAGTACATTAGCAAAGGTTTTGTGCATGTGTATAGATATAACAAAATATACCTGGAAATCGTCCTTGGTTTCCTCTCTGCGAACCTTTCTCTGTGGCTTCTTGTTGGTCAGAAGCTCAGGTAAAGGCGTGAATACCGAAGTATCAAGCTCTTCAAGAAGACCTTTGACTGCCTCAGTGTTACTCTCCTGAAATGCTATACCACTCATCTGCCGGAAGTCTACACCTTTGTGTTTAGTAGAGTCAAACTTTGTCCTCCAAGTCGTCTCGTTGAAAGGACCAAGTCCTGGCACGTTCGGGGCAAGTGCCTCTCTCTGATTTCGCTTACGCTTCAGCATGGTTCCTTGGCCGAGTTGCGGGAACAGTGAAACCAGATCCACACCTAGTGATTCGATCTTATCCATCATCTTACTCATAAGACCATCTTTAGCCGCTAGTAATGTTACCAAGTTGTCTTTTTGTTGCTTGCGCATATATGTCGAACAGACTAGTGGTACCATGACTTCAGACTTGACTTGTTCGCGCGATCCAGGCCCAAGTCGAGATGACCACTTCAAGTGAGGTAAAGGAGTAGGTAAAGGGCTGATCAAGTCTAGCTTAAAGTGATCTGGACCATCAGCTATTACCGAGAGGGAAGTCCCATCTTTCCCACACAAGGCAGCGTCAATTTTCTCGAGCAAGATTTCGAGCTGGCTATCATCTTCGAGAGGGTCGATACTACACTCGATTGATCGAGCTCTTTCACAAATTTCAGATTTACTGAGTTCTTCAGCCCAAACTTGGCTCAGATCTGTGAGATGAATCGACAGCAGGTCTGATGTGCAGCTATATCTGAGCAGTACGGCTGTCTCATTTAAGCCAGCTGTTTCCGGGATCGGTCGCCAGATGGCAGTCATGGCGGTGAGAAGGGGAATTGCTTTACATTAACCTGCTTTCCCGCCCTTTGTGAGGAAGAATTTAGAGAAATCAGGACGACGCGTAACCATCTTTCAGATCATAACGACGATCACAGGTAGGACATGCACCTCACGAAGAAGCCAAGGGACCATTGTTGGACTAATTTGTCAGTGGAAAGAGAGGTCGAGGCCTGCCTGCCTGCCTGCCACTTCCGGCTCTTGGCGTGCTTTCTTGGCGGACGTCCGTGCGACCTGACCTGACCAGCTTTTCAGCCGACTTCAATTGACTCAAACTCTCTCCATCTGAAACAAATGTGACACACACATGATGTATTTCCTTATACACTTTTTTTGCTATATGGCTTGATATTTAACAAATATGGTGCTGACGAAACCTCACAGCTCCCGCATGCGGGTAGCGGATCCTGCCTGGAGTCAACCCAAACCTCGTCTATATGATCGTCTTGTTGGATACTGTGCAGGATCAGCTGCTTTCATTCTTATTTGCTTCGTGCTAAGTTCATGGATTGGTATTGGTGGTCATGCGCCTCCATATAGGCCATGGGCGCCGGATTATCCTCCTACCAATGAAACTAGACCACATCATTCAATTGATGACTTGGTCGCGACAGCCGAAGCACAATACCAAGATGTCATGGCCACGGCGACATTCAACTTGGCTGATGCTGAGAGCACTTATATCGCCAGGCGAGGTCGTCGTCCTCCACCACGTTTCGATATCTGGTTTGATTACGCTCAACGGCATAATTCCATTATAGTAGAGGATTTCTTTGACAGAATATATGATGATCTCAATCCATTTTGGGCTTTACCACCTTTACAGATACGCCAACAGGCGAACAATTTCATACATCGCATCAGTATTCGCAATGGTGCGGCCGAGTCACGCTCGGATCAGCAGAGAGTCTGGCTTGACTTGTGGAAAGATGCTATTCAGTCTATTGCACATCATCTACCGGATCTAGACCTTGCAATCAACGAAATGGACGAGTCGCGCTTGGTTGTGCCTTGGGAGATTATCAATGATTACGTACAGCAAGAACGCACAACTAGACAAGTTGTGAACGCTTCTGATGCAATCACCGCATTCGGAACTACAGTCGTGTCTGATACAGAGGAAGTACCTAATTTTGATTACGAATTTCGTGGCGGTGTCGAATATTGGGAACTTGCAGTGGTCGGATGTCCTCCAGACTCACCAGCAAGAGCAGGTTACATCCCAGAATATGACTACACACGACCACCACCATTGTCATCAACAAGGCCACCACACACGCACGAAGGATTCGTCTCAAACTGGACCCTAGCCAAATCCGTGTGCGACAATCCATCATTGCAACAACTTCACGGCACATTTGTAGAACCAGTATCAATGTCGACATCAGCCAAGCTTTTCCCAATGTTCGGAGGCAGTAAGCTACCAATGAATAACGAGATCCTCCTCCCGGCCGCCATGTACTGGACAGATGATCCGTTCTATTCTGGCGGCGCCTCACACGGCAACTTGTGGCCGAGAAAGTTGGACAAGCTAATCTGGAAGGGAGCAGCAACTGGAGGCCGCAACAGACTTGAGAACTGGACGCGCTTCCAACGACACCGGTTTGTAGCAATGGCCAACGGTACCAGTGTCAAGCTTGCTGAGCAAGGTAGTCCGGACGCGCCACCAAATATCAAATCGCCAGATCTCGAACAATACAACGTCTCCGCTTTCCGTGAACACCATCTTGGAGACTGGCTTTCGAGTTTCTCCGAACCAGCTTTTGGTCATCTTCTCTGCTTTCCAGACCCAAACCCTCCATTCTGCGACTACACAAACCATTTCTACACAGTCGAGCAAGCTATACCAATGTCGGAACAATACAACTACAAATACCTCCCTGACATCGACGGAAACTCCTTTTCCGGTCGCTACAGAGGCTTCCTAGGCTCAACATCCTTACCCATCAAAGCGACAATCTACAACGAATGGCACGACTCGAGGCTGATACCCTGGAAGCACTTTGTGCCGATGGACAACACGTTTGTTGACTTTTATTCCATCATGGAGTATTTCTTGGGCTACAGAGGCAGGAACGGACATGATGATGTGGCGGAGAAGATTGCATCGGCGGGCAAGGCTTGGGCTGAGAAGACGCTGAGGAGGGAGGACATGCAGGTATATGTCTTTAGGCTGTTGTTGGAGTATGCGAGGATATGTGATGATGAGCGGGATAGGCTGGGTTGGGTGAGTACTTGAGCTCTCGTTGGAAATTAGAAACGAGAATGGTTGAGGTCTTGATCTCGATTGGAAATGGGAAATGGGCGAGGCTTGAGTGGGTTGGATAGGCTGGAATGGGTTGGGAAGGTATATGACATGACGTTTTTATTAAGATGATGGTTTGAAGGTTCGAATTGAGATAAATTTTATATGAATCATCAAATAGCAGATAATCTGTTCCTCAGAATGCTTGTTTGTAAAGGCAGCTACACCAAATTTACTCTATAAGTTTTCCTAAATCGCCTCCTGGAGCTAATCGTAGCGCTTGCCACTTCACTTTTCATGTCTGGCATTAACTAACGCTCTCCAGAATCAGCATTGTAGCATTACACTTCAATGACCCAGCTTCATCTCCATGCTCGTAGCTCCCTGCAGCCATAGTACGCCCTCTCCCACATCTAAATCTCCTAAGATCCAGCTCATCCACAGCACTCACCTCCAAAACGCTTCCTATCACATTAAACACAAGAGACGAATGGGAATGGCCAAAGAAGAGGAGAACATGCTAGATAATGAAGATGGAAAGAAGGAGATCGGCGATATATATTCTCATCTTCTATATGTATCCACTACCATCGTCCAAGTCGTTGGACTCGTCTTCGTTGGTTTGATTATCATCTGTGTCTTCATATTCATCTTGGTCGTCGTCTTCACTAGCCTGTTCCTCATCCTCATCGGTTTCATCTTCCTCTTGGTCGTCATCTGCCTCGTCCTCATTCACGGCAAGGTCATCATCGCCTTCGTCCTCGGAATTGTCGTCCTTGTCTTCAGCTTGTCCAACATCGTCGTCCACCTCATCGTTGTCACTTCCAATGAGCGCTGCGTGTCGAGTGTTACCATATGTTGAGGGTGCATCAGCCAGAGGAGCACCACCGACTTGTGCGGCCTGTGGAACAGCGGTCGTCGTGTCCAGCGCTCTCAACGCTCTGAAACCTGCGATAGTCGTCATTACACTGCTCGCCATACTAGCCATGTTATTTCCCAAGTCCACAAACTCCTGCATGATACCCATGGCCGTCGTAGGTGAAGCATTATCTTTGGCTGGAGGCGCCTCACTAGTGTCAGGAGTACTTTCTGAATCCTTGACTTCTTGCGTGCGTGCTTGACAGGTTTCGAAGTGGTAGAGCTCGACTTATGGTGGCGGGGCGTTTGCGTCGTCGTCTGCTTTTTCCTCGCTACACTGTTCTTGGTTTGAACTTGTCTGTCATCCTCGGAGCTGCTTGAGCTTGAATGATCACTGGATGCAGACGCTGTGTTAGCTTCGGGCTTGACCGTGGGGCGAGCTTTAGTTTTCGTGGAGCCAGTCTGAGCAACGTATGTTTTGCGTGTCTGTTTATGCTCAGTGGCCTCTCTCTGTTGGCTTATCGTAGCATCAGCGTGTTTGGTATTCTCTGCAGCACGAGCCGGTTCGTCTGTGGTCTGTTCAGGTTCAGCTCTTTGCACATCTTCTTACTTCAGGCCCGGAAGTCCTACCTTGACCTGCAGCTTTGCCGTATCGCCTATATTTGCGGGAAGAGCATTGCGCTTTTGCAATGTTTTCTTCATTATGTTGACTCGGCCGAGTCGCACCTTTACATTGCGCAAAGCAAGTCAGCACATAGTGTAAAAGAGCGTACAGCAAGATTTACTCTCGTCAGTCAGAGGGTTGTGACGCTTGACTAAAATCTTGTTACGATTCTCGATCGCAACATAATTGAATAACGATGAGAGTTCTGATGAAGCGCTTCGCACAAGATGTTCAATAGCTTGATGGACGGTGTATACTCTTCTCTTTGTATGCCTCAGCCCAAGATATGATAAGCTCGGGTGTGAGCCTGCCAATCTCTAGTCCTTCATGGGCATCACGACCATCCGTTGTAGCATCCAGGGAGTAGCACAGAATGAGTATCGTGTCTATTGCTATCTTCAAGATATACTTTGCAATGACAGCGATGCGCATTGTGGACAACTTCAATGTCACCCATTTGGCCACGACTTTGAATTCCGCCGCAAATACTTCCGCCACAGATTCAATGTCAGGCCAAATCCTTCGGCAGAGGGGCATCAGTACCTTCTCATACAGATAACCAACACCAAAGATATCAAAAACCTGACGTATGACAAGGTGTCCGATGGTGTGTTTGTCGGCCGTTGAGGCCATCGGTATCAGAGAAGCTGGTATTGCCGATCGGGTGGCATATCCATAGAGGCGAACAGATTCAGTGATAGCTTGTTCTATCTTTGTAGCCACACCAGGTGTTGCTGCACATTTTTGTTGTCGAGGCACTTCGCTGTACGATCCAATAACTCCTGGATATTATGCACATCCTTCGGGTCTGGTGGTCTTATTAGTACATCATTGTAAATATTGGCTGTAATTGGTTTACCTGTGGTAGGGACGAAGATAATGGCTTCGTAACGAACGACGTCAACCTCTAGAAGCAATGTTTCAATGTCCTTTTGCCTTTTCAATGATGCATCTCGCACTTTTTTATCGGCGATCTCAGTGAGAGCATCCATAATCTTCTTCGGACTAGCAATTTTCGCAGCTTTGAATGATTTGGCCCATATGTCATCGTCGAACACGTCCTTTCTCGTGCCCAAAATGATGACAGGGACTCGATCGGCAGTCTGTGACACGAGCTCGAAGATCTTCTTGGTTCCGCCTTGTAGAGGTTGTGTATCTGAGGTGTCCATGCAGAACCTTCAATTGCTTTCAGCGAGTGCGTTTGCATGCGGACGATAAGACTTACCAAATAGCATGTAGCTTCTCGGAGTAGTCCAGGTGCTCCTCACAACGAGTCTTGATGAAAATTTCGATAAAAAGTCAGTTGCTCACTGCTCCCAGCTTGGAACCCTTCAGAATCATGAATGAGCACATTCGCCCTGCTCTTCGCTTGCAAGGCAGAATTGACGTCGTGTATGCCTTTATGAAGATCGGAGTGTGCGGTCTGCGACTGGATTAGTTGGTGCTGAATGCCTATCATGAGGTACCATATACCTTGACTTCCCCAAAAACACTGTCGATCAGAGAACTCTTGCCAATACCGGCATTGCCACATACTAATATCCTGACCACATCGGCCGGCCGATCTGCAATATCGTCTGGAGCTTTTGCCCATAGCTCTATTTTCCTCGTATACATATTCTCCCACTGGTTTGCTATCTTGGGCAGGAACCCAGAATCTCTTATACTATTTTCCAGCTGGATGTAGTTCTGGAGTAAAAGATAAATGGAAGGGTGGAGAATGGTTCCCTTTCGGTTCTGCACTCGATATTAGTTGGAGCAATCTTGGGCTTGAGAAACTTACCATCAGGATAGTAACCTATGATGTCCTTGCCAGAGAATGGCTTCCGTGCTCTAGGTAGCACCCAACCTGTGGCTTTTTGATTCAACTTGACAGCTACTTGGGGATTGACATGATTCAACCGCATGTCCTTAAGCTCTGTGGTAATGCCATTGCGAGCAACAAAGAGCAGGCTCTCAGTGTCTGTTACTGAGTTGCACCTCGTCAGCTCCAATGGGTTCAGCATCAACTCGAGTTGACCGGTCGGCTTTTGGAATCTGTATCTAAGTCCAAACTTCTGACTTTCCAAGATCATCCATTGTAAGAGATACAGTGACAGGCCATCTTGTTGGTTAGCACCACCTAGGTCATTGTGGTCACCAATGAACCAAGCCTCAATCCTGGAGCGACCAGTCGCAGGCGATGAAGGGCTTTTCCTCTCAAAGCGTTCAATCTGGAAGGGTCGACGAAGTTCGTTCAACGCAAGCGCATGCCGTACATGCTCGCTGTTTGCAAACAAAGAAATGTCATAGCATGAATCGTTGTCGAAGTGTGGCCTGACGTGTCAAAAACGCCAATGAACTTGATAGGGCTCGATGGACGCGATTTCTTATCGCTGGAGTGTGTTAGCTGGAGAGATGGCCTCATCAAAGGAAAATGCTCACATTTCAAGCACCTACGAATGTTAGCACTTTGACATGAATAACGTCCCTTTGATTTCGTGATTCTCACATGAGAATTGCTCTTCCTTCAACTCGAATTGACGACCAACTTGAAGTCTTCATCAAAACCTGCCCGAGCGAAACTTTTCAAAGCACCATAGCGATGCAATAGAGCCGCAACAGCTCGGACGACAACTAAGGCAGAGTAAGGTGATGAAGTGACATTCGTGATGATTGAGACTGACATGCACCACGGCTGAACCCAAACAGCCAGATCTCATTTCCTGTGTCAGCCGGTAGTTCGCAGCATAGCTGCTGGTTTTGTCAGAGACAGTTGGCTTCTGTATGGGGACAACTCACCTTATACACCTGTCGGATCTGCTTCTCAACGCCTTCACCAAAGGAGTTACTGATGAGTCTCTTAGTGAAGGATATATTATCGCTTCCCCTGGACGCATAACTTGTCAGCTAGATATTCAGGCAAAGCATGCGGATTATGATGACATACCCTATACCCTTAATGCACACGACTTTCTACCATGGACCTGGATTAGTACTAATGAAGGCAAAGTAGCAGATTCAGACGAACCTGGAATATCTTTTGGTCACTATGACCACAGGTGCCATGCTGGATAGAGGCGTATAGTCGGTATATGCTGCTCGGATTTCCTACAGAGCCTTGGGTCCCAGTATTGCCATCGACACGATATTGTATTGTTCACCCGGTGCTTGTTCCTGTGCCGGTGGAAGGAGGATCTGGTCTCTTCCACAATCCATAAACAAGGATAATAAGCCTTGTAGGAGGTACCGACATTGCTTGATCAATCTAGATGATCCAATTTTTGAGTGTATGAACAAGCTGATTCTGTTCGCACAGGACCGGCAAGCTCTTGTGTTCGCATTTTGACCAGCAGCGAGTCCATCTGAAAGGTGCGGGGGCCACATTGCATGTAGCTTACTGGTTGGTATCTTTGTCACTCATCTTGTGCGAGGTACGAGTGGGTACACACCAATGTTTGACCAACCTCATGACCTCTCCCGAAAGGGTGGACATCAGTCGATGAAGGCACATTGAAGATAAGGCGAAGCGTGCCTGAGGTTGTGTTAATACCTTGCTCAGAGTTGTGAAGTTTTGATCAGTGTTGTCAGAAGAAACCCATTTCAGTTGTCGCCACCCTAATATGACGGGATCGCGCCTTTCGCTTTTGGTGATTACCGTGCAGCAACTCGCAATGATATCTTACTTCAAGACTCAAGCAATCGAGGAGTGACTTCATAATTGTCTGATGAGTGCCATAGCGGCCAGTGTATAGGTCCAATGTCAAGGTCATTTGACACAAAACAACCCTGGCGATTTTCAGATCAGCTGAGATGATAAAACTTAGCGGCTTCATAACCAAATGCATCTTGACATTATTTACGCTTTACAGGCTCTACCTTACGACCTCTTCGCACCTGACTTCGCCGTCCCCTCAAAACCAGCCCTCTTCTTGGGTGCTGGCTTCTTTCCGCCTTTACTACTACCCTTCGAACCACTCTTCTTCCCTTTACTGCCCTTATCCTCCTTCCTCTTCCTCAGGTTCTCATCTCTTTTCTTCTGCCTCATCTCCTTGCCCGCCCTCACACCCTCAATTCTGCCATCCCACTCCTTGCCACTCTTGTCCTTCAGCTTCTCCTTCCGCTTTAATGTCTTCTTTAGCAGATTGGCGTCATCCCGAACCTTCACACCTTGCACCTTCTTTCGTGCAGTCAACCATCGGTCCTTCTCCTCAATCTCTTTTCGCTTTTCCGCATCCATACCGGATAATCGCTCCTTCTTCCGCGTGACAGCATCCAACCTAGTCTTGATATCACTTGTACCTCGTCGCGCCTTTGAGTCCACAAGTCCACCTAATTTATCATCCACCCGTGCCCCATCGTCGAATGCAATGCGACCAAAACTGAAGCTGTTCTCCTCTTCCACTCTGGGACTCATAATTGCTGGACTCCATAGTGGACTTCCGCTACCACCACGTAATCTTGCTGCTTCAGCTTCGGCATCTTGAGCGAGGCGTGTCTTCGCACGTAGTTCCTTCTTCGTGGCTTTTCGCGTCTCTGCTTTCAAGCGACGTGCTTCAAGCAGTTCCTGACGATTGCGAGCAGGATTGCCGTTGAGACCATCAGCTTTACGGGCAGCGCGAAGAGCTGCAATACGGGCTTGAAGGCGAGATTGAAGGAGTGCGGGGTCTATGGGTGAAGGGAGCTTGGTAGGTCTGGTTGTGTCTGTTGTTGTTGCAGTGGTAGATTCCTCTGTTGCAAGTTTGAGAGCTTTGGTGGTTGTGGATATGGAGGCCTGCGAGGGTGGGACGATTGAGGATGTAGAAGAGGAGGATGACTCGCCGTCGAATGTTGGAGAGTGGTCGGGCGTTGTTTCTGATCCGTCTGCGGAGGCTGAATCGGAATCGTCCACATCCATGCCCTCGATAGTGATTGGTTGCATGTCATCTTCGTCCTCCCGATTATCTTCCTCCACATCTTCGTCGCTGACTTCGTCTACAAGTCCACTGAAGTCGATTTTGGCAAGGTCAGCATCGCGCTCCCCTCCTGCTACACCATCGTCTTCCTCTTCCTCTTCTCCATCATCATCGTCTTCATCATCCTCGTCAACATCAGACTGTTCTTCCTGTCTTGTACTCGTCAAAGGTTGGTCCTTAATTTGTTGCTCTCTGGGCTTTTGCTCCGATCTTACATCTCTGCTTTTCTTCACTTGCTTCTTGGGCTTATTCGTGGGCTTATTGGTGGGCTTATCCGTTGTTGAGTTTGCCTCACCAGTCGCCGCCTCTGGCTGTACACCTTTCGCCTTGATCTTCTTCTCCTTCGCTCGTTCCTTTTGTTTCCTCTGCTGCTCCAACTTCTTCTGCCGCTTCTCTTTCCTCTTCTGAACGTATTCAGCTCTCTTTGCGAGCTCAGCCTCGGTCAGCGGAGCATCATCTTTCTTCTCGGCAGGTTCCTCTTCGCCGTCAACCTTTTGCTTCTTTGTTGCCTTGCTAGACTTCTTCAAGCCCTCTTTAGGCTTCTCCACGTTTTCAGCATCTAGATTAACCTCCTCGCCATCTTCGCCTCCAGCCTCTCGTTTCCGTTTTCGCTCATTCTCCTTGTGTACGTCGAGAGCGGTCTTGTTGGCTGCTGGATCTAGCTTCGCTTTCTTTGCTGCTTTCTTCTGAGCTTTTGTCTGTTTCTTTCGTTGCCATTGATCCTGAAGCGGTTATTAGCACGTGCAGAAAGCGTAGAGAGCTTGTGGTATTCATACATCGTTGTCTTCGCCATAATAATACTTTGCTGGTATGATAGACATCAAGCCCTCGAATGCCTTTGAATGGCTTTCGAGCCTGGCCTGGCATAGAGTCAGCACAGATAGTTCGAGATGGTCGTGTGAGAAGCGCTTACCTGCAGATCTGCGTCGGCCATTGCGGAAAAAGATGTGCGATATCAGTTGTAGAAGGCGTATGCAGCTCGACTTGCTTGCCACTTGAGATATGAACACAAACACACGGAATTGACACTGGTTTCAGGTTGGATCAACTTTGTTTCATCTGCCATGATAAAAATTGTGAACTTTGGGGGTCACAACTGTGAACCGTGGATAAGCAGTCCCGATCAGGCATTCTACGATGCCGCCTCCACCACCTCTTCGTTGCCTTGAACACAGCCGCTGCCTTGCTTGTTGGCTTCGTCAGCTTCACTTCTTTATATTGTGTAGCATTATGAACCCCGCTGGCGCTCCGTCCTCGTTATGCTGTGACAGTAATACTTTCAACAGGCCTTTGTGATGAATATCATCTCAGCAGTATCTCGTACACGTTGATCAATATCTCTTTTTTGGATGTCGCCTGTAGTTGCTCACGCTATAGACTCTTTGCAATCGAAGGCTGCCAACAATATCTATGCTACACCCGCCACACAACCGAGTGTTCACGTCGACCTGAATGCTGCGTTAGTATTGTATATTTTCCGTGTCCCCGGAGGTCAGGATCTGTGCCTGAGCACATTTAAACCGCATCATGATGTGGTAACAGGTCTTGACATCCTGCTTTCTGCATATTACGTCCGCTGTAATGATGACAGTACTCTTCAAGTTTTGAGAGGAGGTGACTGCGTGGCTTCAATTTTCAACGATCAGATCGAGGTCAAGCTGAGGATAGAAGATCCGGCAGATACCAAGGACGAAACAGTTGTGACTCGCAAACGAATTGACAACAAAGAAGGCAATTATTTCACAACCTCGATTCAAGAGGTCGAACGCGTAACTGGCCACAAGAAGTCCTTCAGTTCAGCCATCAATAGTGATGGTCAATCGCCCTATACTGGCCTGAATATGGACCAGCTCGCTTCGGCCGTAGCCAGGTCTGGAAGCGAAGTTACGCAAGCAGGACCAACGTCAACCCAGCAACTCAAAGAAAAGCTGCGTACAGCCAAAAGATCGCTGGCAACTTCCGAGTTCAAAGATCAGCGAGGTCAGCGTTGTCTGTTCTATTCAAGTGTCACGGGGCAAGACTTAAAAGTAAACATCATGATTCTGTCTGTACGGCTGATCGTTCACTAACCATCACCGTAGTGCGATCAAATTGTTTCTGGAGGATCAACCAGCAATACTGGCCTACCTATAAGTGAGCTACGCTTCAATTTGCCAGCTGTGACGGACAGAGCCAACAAGAAAGATAGCACGAAGGACTCATCACAGGATAGTATCAGCAATTTTGATGGCACAGACCAATCGTCACAGCTCACTTCTCGTCACAAGCGCTTTTCCGCGCCACTAAACAAGCTGGTCCGAGGCCATTCTTCACATAAATCTGAAGATGTCTTGAGCAATGCCCCTTCATTTCCAGCACCTATGCGGGACATTTCGAGCTCTCGAATGTCTCTACCCAAGCCAGACCCAGGTCACTCGTTTCAGATGTCCGGCTACATGGATAATGAGGAAAACAACTGGTCGCGATCTCTTTCACCCACAAGACCTGTCATATCCAGTAATTTTTCGGACGAAATGGCACCTCCACTACCAGTGAGACCACTGCAAACAGTGTGGCCCCTGCAAGCCTCTCTACCGCCTCCGCCACGTCATCAAACGCGAAGCGAATCAGCAGTCGACACTGGAAAGTCCTTTGGCATCAAGCGTAAGGCCATCAATCGTTCAGGGAATTCACCTATATCTCTTCTAGCCTCACCACCAAAGCACGACTCGGCAAATTATCCTTTCCCCAACACCATCCCACCCATACCCAAACTACCTGCGCACAACGATCCCTCTCCTCCCTACAACTCATCACCCGCACTATCACCAACTGAACTTCCCGCCTCACCCCTAAGTCCAGGCCGTCTCGACCTAAGTCTAGGTCAGGAGGCACTGGGTGGTGGTTTCCGTGGTCAGCAAGCGAAGCTAGGAAAGTTGCTCGTCTTTGCCGATGGTACCAAAATGCTTGACTTGGTCGTGGCCGCCAATATTGCTATGTTCTGGCGTGGCTGGAAAGCTGGTAGAGCAAGAAGTGGCAGTGCTTCATTCGGCTGATTTCGGAGGTTTGGCATAATTCACTCGTTGTGGACTTTGTTATGCTGGAAGTGTAGCGTGGTGATGTTACAGGATCATATTTCGCCGAGGATCGCACCGTCATTGATGAAAGATTGCAAAACCCCGCGAACAGATCACCGCAAACTCGGGCTTACTGCAGCCACCCTGATTCTGCAGCGACACCGTGTCAACAGCAGTTTTCCTGTTCCGTTGTGACCCTCCCATGGATAAACCTTCACAAGTCTGAAGCCACTGCAAAACAGCGCCATATCAATCGCTCTGGTGCAGAAGATACTTTGGATATCATGATGCTTGAAACGCAATTATGCACAAAGCGAGCCAAGCAGGGTGATGCTCCCTTCAATATCGGACAAGTCTTCAACAATTGTCAACCCCGAGAACGAAATGAAGACAGCACAAACGGAGCATGCTGAAAGGTGGTATCAGCCAGCAAGAAGAATACGAATACCAAACAGGAGAAGGCTATTATGTATATTTCTCTATCTGTCTACGTGTACAGCTCGCGGATGAATGGAAGAGATAATAAGTCTAATATAGATAATGTTACAAACGATCCGTAGATACTGTTACAAAACAATGCGTATAGCGACCATCCGTCACTATATCCTTCTCTCTATAACCCTCGACACATCTCGTCATCCTCTCTTTCTTCTCCTCTTACCTCACCCCTTCTTCCGTCAACGATTGTCAAGAGTTACTATACCTAACACGTCCTCTAATCGTCACATCCCTCGTTCCTTATACGCCATCCATCAAAACATACATCTGTCCAAAGACTCCCCCTCTCTCGCCGGTCCCCCCATCCCATCCCATCCCATCCCAACCTGCCCTTCCCTCTCCCACTCCTACCTCCACCTCGCCTTCGCCTCAACTTTACCAACCACTCCCACCACCATTCTCGCTATTCCCACTTTCAACACTTTCACCTCCACTAAAGTTCCACCAGCTAGCAAGCTTTGACCAGTCGATGCTGTTGAACCACCATGTACTGCCAGTTCCTTCGTTTGGGGTCGTGGAATGACCTTGGTTTTGGTTTGTGTAGGTTGGTTGGTTGTAGGAGGGTTGGCTGGGTGGTTGGCTTGGGGTGTTGCTGCTGGAGGTGGTGCGTGTTGTGTTAGGAGTGATGGTGGAGGTGGTGGAGGATGAGAGCGAAGAGGTGGTGAGTGTAGAGGAGGTGAGTGAAGAGGAAGTCCTCGTTGTGCTGATTGCGCTAGTAGTAGCGGTGCTCAGATGTGGTGGTAGTCGTCGAAGTAGTCGAAATCGAAAAAGAATTAATCGTCGACGTCGTACTCATACTCCCGGTCAAGCTACTGGACTCAGAACGAGAACTAGAAGTAGAGGTCGGCTTTGGGGACGTGAATGATGCCGTGGAGCTACTAGATATCGTAGCTGGAACAGGCGAGATCGTCACCGTAGACATCCTTGTCGTCGTGCCAGTTGTTGGATCAACAATGGTTGTAGTCCTTGAACTCGAACTCAGGCTGTAGGTGATTGTGATTGTGATTAGCCTCAAAGAACTATAATAGTAGAGAAGATGCTAACCTACCCATATGAAGGTGGATGAGGCGATGAGGTTGAGGTAGAGGTAGTTGCGATGTGGACGAATGGCGTTGACCAGGTTGTAGAGGAGCTAGAAGCAGATGTACCAGGAGAAGTCCTTTTCTCGCTGGTAGACGTAATGCTGCTGGTTGTGCTATACAACCAAGGTCAGTCCCATACCAAGTGCAATATGGGATAAGTAACTGGAAAGTCTCACCTATTCCTATAAGAAGATCTCGTCACGCTATTGCTACTCACGCCCGAAATCGAACGACTAGCACTCACACTCGTGCTCGCAGTAGTCGGATCAACAAGAGTACTAGTGTTGAGTCTCTTCATCGAGGTAGTAGTACCGCTAATGCTACTGCTACTCTTCTTAGGTTTCGTTTTCGTTGTCGTTTTCGTCTTGGTCTTGGTCTTATTCGGTCGCACGACTGTAGTCAGACTACCGCTCCCTGTTCTGGTCGTGTTCGTACCACCAATACGGGAAGAGGAAGATGCTGACAATGTTGTCGCGGTCTTGACAGTGGAAGTCGTCCCATAATTGTAAGACGTGTACGTTAGGGTAGCGTTGCTTCCATCAATCACGGATGAAGTTGTGGTATTACTTGAGCATCGTGTCGAGATAGAAGACGTGAACGTCGCATTGTAAGACGTAGAATTGGTCAACGTAATAACTGTCGTGCTCGTTTGTGTCGTCAGCACAGGAAAGGCCGTCGTGCGAGAATCTGTCTGCGTGAGTGTGATAATATTTGTTTTGATGACTGTAGTAACAACTGTTATGACGTGATGGCTGTGTGTCGATGTGCTTGAAGTCGTGGTGCGGTTGGAACCAATGAATACGGTGCAGGGCGCGGTAGTGGTAGTATTTCTGAAGGTACGTCCCGGCACAGTCTGTGACCGATGGAGAGCTGTGTTGTTGATCATGGAAGAGAAAGATGTGCGTGAGATGGAAGCATTGGCAGTGGTACTGGTGCAATTGTTCAAGTGTGGGAGTATCGTGCTAGTTGTAGCTGATAATGTGCCCGTGTGATTTCTGGAGCCTGACATGGTCGGACGAGCTCGGCTTGACGACGTGACATTACCAGTACCATTATCGGTGCAATTATCGAAAGGTGGTGAGGCTGGCATAGTTGGTGCAGGACTACCTGTTCCTGTACCAGTCACGTACCAACCGCCTGTGGCATTGCTCCCAGACCAATGATGGCTGCCACTACCCCAGACTCGTGTATAGTTGTGAGAAGATGAGATAGCTGCCGTCGATGAGCCTGATACAGTACAAGCTGGATCCGTACAGTTGTCCAATGATGACGAAGATGTGGTTGGACTGCTTGACCCAGTACCAGTCACGTACCAGCTAGCAGTAGCATTACTCCCTGACCAGTGGTGACTGCCGCTTCCCCAGACTCGGGTGTAATTGTGTTGTGCCGGGATTGAAGATGCAGCAGAACTGGCAGAACCGGTGCCAATTGGTGCAGTAGGAAAGTGGAAACCTGTGCCAGTAGTGGCGCCCAAATAGTAGGAAGTCGTTGAATTGGCGATTGGAAAGGGTGGTAATGGTAAGCTTGAAGGCAATCTGACACTCCTGGTTGATGTCGAGGACGAGGTAGAGACGGTGGTAGGGTCGATCACTGTACTAGTGGAAACTGTTTCAATATTGGTGAAGCCTGTGACCGAGCTGGACCTTGACCATCGAGTGCGAGGGAGACCATTGCCATCGCTCGTCTGAATGGTTGAACTTGCAGACGTGGCAGAGTACAGTGTAGTGACATAGGTTGTGCAAGTCGTGACCGTGATGACAGTAGGGTCGCCAGTCAAGACTGATGAGCTGAATGTACTGTCGGAGATTGGCGAAGCTGTAGTCGTGCTAGAAGAACTAGTGGTCGAAGGATTAGACGCCGAAGTGGGTGAGCCTCCATAAGCCACAGGAGTCCTGACGGGTCCTGCTACTGCCTGAGCAGCCAAGCCCACGAGGACAACGACGGCTGTAAGATACATTTTGCTAGGAGTTGAGATAGTCAAGGAACGACGCAGGTTGTTGGTGAAACAATTACAAATCACTGAAAGGAGTGGACAGTATACAAGAACGAATGTAGGTATGAATGATTGACTGGTCTATGCTTTTTCATGGTGGCAGCTACACCATCTATCTTATACATGAAGCCGCATACTCAACAATGCCCAGGTCAAACAAGGAGTCTTGACAATCACTCTTGAAACGTGAGGTCGAGATGAAGCCGTGATTAATAGTGAAGAATGTGTAAGTCGACAGCAAGGGTGGTGAAAGGATGAAATAAGGATGTCCTTGCTAGAATTAAGGAATCCTTGCCTGTCTTGTCTACGACACACGATTGGAACCTGTGCATGCCTGTGTATTTCGCTCACAAGCGGCAGCTCTGAATCATAAGGTACAGCATCACCGCACGTAGTTCAGCAAAACAAAGAAAACCAAAGACGAGTCAAGCCTCGGAGAAAGCAAACGTCAAACGTCGTGCGTGATCGCACCAAACTCACCCCTGGCATCACCAGAACGCTCACCCAAACGTCGTCGTTGACCCTTCCTACATCAAAAGGCTTTTATGAGACAAGCGTATTGAAACAGACACGTCTAGCCCTCTTTTCGATAAAGTGTCTGAGAGCCCTCGGCTTAGAAGCTTCTACCTCTGTCACCACGTCCTCTGCGAACTTGGCCGAGTTTGAGTTAATTAATCCCTCGGAGAAAACGTGTTGCCCTTGCAGCCAGACAGGATATTAGGTGTTGACTCCTGACCTCTCACGACGCACTCTTATTAAAAAATTCTCTTTTCCTTTGCACGCTTCCCCCAGCCACCAAAACCCAAGCTAAGGTAAAGCCGCCGAGAAAAGCAGTTTAGGCTGGATCGTGCCGTGCCCACTCAGCGTCCACCACCCCCAAACACGACGCTAAAACCCTAGTGAGATCACCGATTTGGAGCTTTTGGTGATCCGAAAATTGCATCCATCGCCGATGCTGTGCGGAACATGCGATTTTCGTGATTGTGGTTCGCGTGTTCACTGATCCGTACTAAGAGGTTGGGGTTGTTGTTATCAATGCGACAAGACGGGCGTGGAAATCTGTTACCATGCGAAAAGCATATGGCAATTGCGTACGGGTATTGAGCGAAGCAAGGTCGTGATGATGATGGAATGTGTTCAAAGCCGCAACTTGGTTGATTATTAACACTAGCTATGGTAGTGTCGAAAGACTTTTTCCTTCCTCCTCGACCCATCCATGTTCGTTATATCGTGATGCAGAATGCTGCAAAGAAGGTCGACCTGCCCAAAACTCCTCTTCATGATTGCCGTCATGTGTTGCTTCCCTTGTGTACTGTACATCCTAACCTGTTTCCTCCATATGCATACTGTACAAAGCAGACGATGTGTCAACGGGATCCAAACCGACGAACTCGCATGCTCATGTAGTTGTAGTGACGGTGTTGTCGTCCCAGCTCGATGCATCGATGAAGCTCGCCCACTCCGCCTCGCCCGGCGTCACAAAGCCACTGGGCTGTGCCATTGGTGATTGATAGCCATATTGATTGAGTTTGTTCATGTCGCCCATGCCCAGGTTGAATGTCTGTGTGAATGAGCTGTTGAATGGAGGGGTAGATACCGAGTCACCAGACATTGTGGTGGCTGATTGTGGTGTGGACCAGTTGAATTGGTCTCCAGTGAGAGCACCAGGCGCGAGTGTCTGGCTCATACCGTCGAAAGAGGGATGCATGTTGCGTCCCTTGTTGTTGTTGTTGTTGCTGTTGAAGTTGTTCGGATTGTAGCTGTAGAATGGTTGCTGTGTCTTGTCACCCATGTTAGAAGCCATGGGATTGGAGAAGAGCTCGTTCATGGCAGGACCGCCAACATTGGCGCCCAAGAACATCTGTGTCTCGGCAGGCAATGTGTTAGAGAACAAACTCATGTCCATGTTGTTCATTGCCTGGTTGTTCCACATTCCTTGACTGAAGGGAGAAGTCATCATGTTCTGCTGAGCAGATGGTGAGTCGGCAATGGGCGAGGTCTTGTCAGTGGATGTCTGTGTTGTCTGGGTGGTGAGGCTGGGTAGCGAGGTTGATGATGCTGTACGCTGAACGTTGCTCAGGCCAGAAGACTGTGCTTGAGTCTTGGGTGATGGTTGGAGAGATGCTGGTTGGGCAGGAGCAGACATACGGCGCTGCTCCTCTGCGGCGGTCATAGTAGGTGTGGGTTGCTGCTGAAGTTGAGGAATACTCTGATTCTTCAGGCCGTTCATTGTAGGCTGTGTCGAAGCTGTGCGATTGTGCATTGGCCTGTATGGCTGTGTTGGCATCTGCATGTTGAAAGGCTGAGAGTATGGTGACTGTCGGATGTTGTTATTGTTTTTGTTGTTGGGTAACATTGGCGGCATCATCTGTTGGTTGTGGAACTGTTGCTGTTGCATGTTCTGTTGCACCTGCTGCTGCCACATGTTTTGTTGCATGTTCTGCTGCATGTTTTGTTGCATGTTTTGTTGCATATTCTGTTGCATGTTCTGCTGCATAGGGTTGGCAAATCCTTGACCCCAATTTTGACCCATGGAAGGATCAGCAAATTGTTGGTTGAACTGATTGCCCATTGCTTGGTTCATGGCATTGTTGATAGCAACATGGTTGGTAAGGTATGCAGCCAGTCGACGATTGAATGTGGGATCGGTAGTGTTGAATTGAGCGGTAAGACGTCTGTATTGCAGTGGTAGATCATCGTCTTCCTCCTCGTACATCTCTTCGTTGATGACATCTTGCTCGGTCACACGAAGCGAACGACCAGTCCTTCGCTTGTGAATCTCGGATGCTCTCCTAGCTGATTCGATGCGTGCTTCGAGACTGCGGTCACTTCGTCGCGATGCGGCGATGTATGCACTGGAATTGAAGTTTAGTAAGCTGTCAAAAGCAGAAAGAGCGACTCGAAGACATACCGCTCCTGGTTCTCCTCGTGTGTTCTTTCCGTCTTGATAGGCTTTGTGAGTGGTAGAGACCTGATGGGAGGCATTTTGTGTGTGTGAAGGGTGGTGTGAAGTGCTGATTGGAGAGGTATATATAGCTCGTCGAGGTGGTACTTGATCAGACCAAGCAAGATAGCGCGAGTCGTAAACTGATTGGAAGTATAAAATGTAGCTGTGGTTGTATCGCAAGCTTGCCAATTGCTATTGGTGAAGAGTCGGTCTAGATGCGTGGCAGCTGTATGGCAGCCAAGTATGGGCAGAAGTCGGACTGCGCGTCAAGTGTCTTGATGTCTTGTGCACAGAAGGTCAACAAGGAGGTGGTTGGCAGATATACGCAGACTGGTAAGCACAAGCTAACGAGTAGACTGTTTGTATATGTCGCCGTGCGGTGTATGGGATGACTATCTGGTCTGGAAGAAGAAGATAACAGAGAATAGACGAGGGTTTGAATGCGATGAGACGTGAAGAGACCAAGTTTGCACAGAAGAGTTGGCAGCAGTCGAGGCTGATATGTGTGATAGGGAAGGAGCATGGTGGATCCGGAAGCAAAGGAAAGCGAAGAGACGGGACAAATCTGTCAGATCAGATCAATCCTAATCTACGCTAAGGGCGAGCGGTAGCAAACAAACACGGTCCATCGACCTCCACTATCTCAACCGTCAATCGTCCTAACTGTTCCCAAAGCAGCGCCTGGTTAGTCAAAAGTACCCATCTCGCATTCCAAATCACGATCCTACCACGCACTTTGCAAATCTGTGCCAGTGTCTAAGAGCGCCATTAGACGTCATTCGCACTGCAATGGCCTTCTAGCCCAAACCGTGTCTTCTTATCGTCTCTTGCAGTGCCAGTCTACCATAAAAACTAAATAGCCGCGGCACAGCAAAGAAGTGGCAACTGAGCGGATCTTCTCCTTGCGGCAGGATTAGGAAGGTAGTTGTTGCGCGCTACAAGAGCAGAGATGCAGCACGTTTTTAGCTGCATCACCCGGCTCAGCCGTCATGCACTGAAGAGGGGTGCTTTGAGCGTACTCCCGCCCAGAAAAAGCGAGTAATGGCAACGTCGTCCGGATCCAAGACCCGGAGATAGAGTTCAGGAGAGTCAGGCCCCGTTTCGCTGGATCTTGGAAGATAGCCCACCCAACCAAGATTGGCCTGTGCAGCATCGCACGTCACTCAAACCAGAAATCAAAAAGCTGAGAAAACAGCTAAAAGATTAGCATGAATGTCATCAGTACAGCGCGTGGGGAGTGTGGAGCGGAAGCGCTTCTTGCCGGCGAGGATCATGAGGAGGCTCAAACCTTCGTGCAAGTTTGTGGAGGAAGCTAAGTTGACCTCTGACGACCCGGACCGCTTTCATCCTCCTTCTAACTTCATAACTTCACAGGCCTTTGCGATGCTTGAGCAAACCAGCAGCAGAGAGGTTGCCCCGGGTGTGGTGAGTCAAAACGGTTCGTACCTGGTACAAAACGATCTTACTGAGATCAAGATCCACAGTTGAGTTTCCCTCACACTTTTTACGTGATGAGTGAGACCTGTCCCGCGTGACTGACACAAAGGTAGCTCTTCAGAATGACGACCATCTGTCTGGTAAGTAATTGAGTACCTAAAGCTCTAGATGAGATACCTGAAAAGGACTCCTGAATCGGAGCTGCACCTGGACCATGCGCTCAGCAGTTCACGTTATAAAAAGCCGTTGAGTGGCCGGAGAGATGCTCCAACCAATCGAGCTTTGCCAATTGCATACGGCCACAACTCCTGCTACAGTTTTCGCCGCGTCGGCAAAAACACCGCAACCTCTGTGGGAAGACGCCTTCGCCACTATCTGTCGGCATTGTTCCCTTTGCCTGCGGCCAATCTTGCGTCGGCAAAAACACCGCAACCTCTGTCTGTGGAAGACGCCTTCGCCACTATCTGTCGGCCCTGCTCTCGCCGAAGCCAAGGCCGAGGTTAATTTCAGCCTCGTCACTTGTAATTGCCCTTGTCATGAGGACAAGGAACAAATAGCAACGCCACTTTCATTCGCCGTGTTTCATCACACTGTGCTAACAGCTATTTCTAACAGCGGCCTCGCACATCATCTCACTTAAGTAGTGACAGTACCACGTACACAGTCACAATGCGCTGCAGGGTTAATTTGTGGGCTGCCACCACTGTCAGATCAATCACGTATCACATTGATGCCTTCCTGAAAGCTACGGCATGAGCGAAACCCTTACTACCTCCCGTCTTTCACCAATCAAGCACTCCACGCTGCACTCCACCTTGCCGGTCGAGGAGTACTCCAGAGTGGGATATTCGTCAGCTTGCCTCGTGCGGAGCCTCCGTCGTCAGCTTCAGCCTGATGGTTCTCCATCTCGTGGCCACGGAGCATATCTCCTGTCGACTTGACTTCATCACTGCTTCCGCCAGCTCCGATTGAACACTGCTCCAAAAAGCTGATCGCGCGCTTGTTCCTCCAGGCTCGGTGTTCATAAGTGTCTCTGCCGCGTTGCGGGGATTGCTTGTATCAGCTACCTGAACTTTGCCTCCGGTCCCGAAAAAGCCTTACACAAACGTACCAAGATCTGTCTTTCATTCTCAGTACAGGGCAGCCAGGCACAAGCATGGCTGGCACGATCCGATCGGATTTACTTTAGGTGGGGACCCTTTCTCGAGGTACTGAGTGACCTTGTGGCAAAGCGAAAGGCCAGGCGGCTCTGGTATGCCGCATACTTCATCGTGCATCTGACGGGCCCACGTCCGGTCAGTACGTACGGCAGCTGCAGAAGACTACTGAATGGTCTGAGCACAATCTACGTCGTCGTCGTGGAGCTGAACAACTGGACTGACCAACACTAGAGGGTTTTTGCAGCTTTTTCCTGACCTGAACTAGACGCGTTGATCGGTTAGCTTGCTTAGTTATAATTATATAGATTTTAGCCTACTTTAATGTATAACGATCCTTACTTATTCTATGTATCTACTTATGTTATTAACCTTTAGAATTCTATAAAAAGCTATTACGCACTTATCCTAGAATCTACTAACTAGCTAGGCTACTATACTCCATTTGCTAGTACACCCAGGTCAGGAAAAAGCTGCAAAAACCCTCTACTGCACGTGTGAGACTACGACACAATCTCTTCGTGTGCGATTCCCCACAAAACATCCTCTATTATACTAATCGAGTAGATGTGCTATTGTGCTTCATCATTGCCTCCTCAAGTTTAAGACACCTGCAAAATGCGTATTATCGTTACACCTAGAAATATTCGTTCTTTCCAGATCAAATTAAGGAGACAACATCCGAGGGACGAATCTCTGCAAGGTAGAGAAAGGAGACCGCCACCACAGCTACGAACAAGCTAGATTCGAGATATGAAGAATGTACGACCTCCAATGTTACAAAGGCTCAATAATATCTCCAGGACATAGCAGTAGTTGACTTGACTTCTTTGGTGGTAGCCCGACAATGTCAGTACACTCACTTGAGTGGCAAGATTGTAGCTTTCTCCAATTACATCTCCACTTACACGTGAGTCAGAATAAGAGATCTATCAAAGGTGTGTCATTAGGGTATATTCCTCGCCTTCACGTCTGAGAGCGTCGTAGGTCGTGGTCGACGAAGACGAGTAAATATAGGAGGCTAGCAAAAGACAATTAACAATGAAAAAACAGCAATAGATGAGGTCGATCATTGATGTCTAGGTGAGGAGCTACTCTACTCCGCGCTATCTATCGTCTTCCTTGACCGACTGTTTGTCCTTCCATCATTCCAACATCTATCTTCGAGCTGATCCTTTCAAAATTGCTACCAATTCAAATCAATTTCAGAACATTCGTGTTGTCCGCACCGCATGTATCACCGCTATCGAAGACCAAGACCAAGAACTTGTACCACGAATTCGTAGATGCTAGTCGTGCCAGAGCCTTTAGCTCATGGTATGCGAGGAGGATTCGAAGCAAGAATTTATGGGAAGGTGAACAGAAGCTTGAGGGCGGACTGAAAAGATGCCACTGCTTACTGACACTTGTCTGTGTCTAATAGTCACTCCGCACCATCTTCGTTGCCAATTCACTGAGGCCACAGCCCCGTCTGCATGACCTTCACTCGACATGAGAAGGGGGGCGTGAGTGGCAAACTACTCTCACATTAGTCCATACTTTCTCCTTAACAACGACGACAATACGGAGCCCTCATATTTCACTGAGGCCATCTAAAATGCTCTTGCTTACTACGTTGTCTCGAAGCCCAAGTTCTCACACTCGCAAGGCTGCTTGCCGTCTTAGGCCCCAATCGTTGCGTCAGTGCCGTTCTCGAAATCAATCCATATCCTCCTACTTACTCATCTTGATCGCGATTACTCTAATTCCATGTCAGTAGCTTCGAAACAGAGGATCTGTATATCGTGGATTTTTGCATACATCCGTGCTTCGACCGACGACAAAAACATACATACTTATGACTATAAGGCCGTCTCAAATCCCGGCATCATGGCGAAAGCAACCTATCTAATCAACACCACCAATGTATTCCACATCGCTCTCACATATCACAACCATCCTACCTCAATCCCAAAATGCCGCAAGCAAGCTCATAATTTAGCAGAAAGCCTTTTAAACAGCAGTGCTCCCATGCTTACAACAACAACGTCAGTTTCTGGGCATCATACTGGGCATTATACTGGGCTCGCTCGCGAATACTAGAGGTTGGTTGCGGTCAAATGATTATATTGTAATATTGGCGGAAGCCACTGGTCCTGACGGCTGTGTAGACTCTGTGATGGTATGTACTTTGTTTCTTGAGAAGAAGCTGATTTGGATTGCGTGGGTGCGTGATGAAGCCGGTGATGTTTCTGGGTTTTACTGAAACTTATATGGAGTGATGGTGAAAACGCATCCGATGATTTAAAAGGAAAAGGAGAGTGATACATATGCGACGAAGAAACAGCCCCATCGTGGACGTTTTCAGATGAGTTTTATCATCCACGAGCCGGTATTACACATATCTCAATTTCCCAAACACTTGTCATTCTGAGCACAGCCACGAACGCAGTCAACCAAGTAAGCTTGCCTAAATATCCATACAAGCGCTCCCTACGCCCTTGCACGATGGCAATTCCAGCCCCTTAGGCTCCGGGATGACCTCCACAGTCAACTACCCCATCAATCTCTTGTCCACAACACCCTCCTACAACTTCATCGTCCAGTCTCACCGCGTCCGGTACTTTGTCCATACCAGCCAAGCTCACCCCTCACGAGTCGTCAACGTTACACTTCCTACGAAAAAATAACCTCTGCTTGCCTTACACTACCTCACGTCATGACTGCATTGCCGCTCTCTGGCGGCCATCGAAATCAAGCCCAAGACCCTGAGCGTGTGACCAGGATATCCGCACGATCCCGTCATGTGCCGAAAGTGCGTGAGAGGGCGAGTTCTATTCGGTGAACGAAGTCAGAGCTAGGACTCGCATGCTGGGTATTGGGGAGTCGGGGGCTTTTCTCAAGTGGTAATAGAGAGTAGCTACTGGAGGATGGGGTTAGTGAGCAGGGACGTCTTGGCGTTGGTGGCTATGTTTGATGTTGTTGAGGTGGGTGTGTAGGGGCTGGGAGTGGATGTCGAAGAAGTCAAGACTGTGGATTGGTGTGGTGGCGTGGGTTGTTTGAAGGAGAAGAGCTGGTGTTTGCTTGCAGGTCAGTAGAGCAGTACTTCCAGTAGGTGAAAGGAAGCTCAAGTGGCTATCAAAGTAAGGCAGCTATTGGGAAGTAGCGCGATGAGGAAGTATGGTTCAAACGGACGATTATGAAGGATCTGAAAACATCTCACATGGTTTCCCAGCGGGCTATGTAGCCTTTGTTCCCTGTAGGACCAAAATGCCACGAGGAAATGTCTGAAAATAACTATGCTATTGTCTTGTCTTGTCTTGTCATATCAGTTCATATCATTTTGGTTTCTTTCCTTTCCGTCACTCGTTTATTACTTCGCTCGGAAAGAGCCTGGACGCGGCGCATACTACTGCAACGAACCATGCCGGCCACCATAAAAGCCAGACGACGCCAGCAGTGTACGTGGCATGTACCGTCCAAGCTTCACTCGCCAAGCTCAACAAGGCACCCACGTCACCCCACCCAGCCTTTCCCAGTACTGCACTGGCGATATATGTAAGTGTAGTTGGGCTGAAAAGATGCAAAACGAGCAGCGTGACAACCGCCAATGTCTTATTTTTCTTAGCTGTAACTTTTGTAGAAGACGTTGGTATAAGTAGAGGTGCTTGCAGGAGCGAAAGTGGAGATGCTGCAAGTCCAACAAGCAGGCCTAGTGAGAAGTTGAGGGTCGAGAGCGTGGCTAGCATGATGCCGACTAAGAGGAGGGAGATGCACGGGATAAGTGTCATTGCTTGCATTGTCATAAGTTTCTTCTTGCGGAGGAGGTATGCCGTGCCATATGGTAGTACTGTTGTGACCAGAGTGATTGCCACAAATGTTGTGTTCATTGCATGGTTACTGAAGAGCGTCACATTGCTGGTAGGTCCAGTTGGAATGCGCACGTCTGGTACACCACCACCCAGAACGTAGAGTGGTGCTAAGCCTAGGCAATGTGCGAAGAAGACGAAAGCCGTTGGGAAAAGTAGAGCACGTTCTTCGACTGCAAGAAGCTGCTTTGGCACTACAGTGATCATGCCACGATGTTCGAGCACTTCTACGGTGCCACTTGCTTTCTCGTCGCTGATGTCCTTTTCGGATGTGATTGGAGCGGGTTCCGATGTGATGGCTGCCACTCGCGGACGACCGCTCTGCACCCAAAGTGCAATGGACATGATTGAGAAGTTGATGGCGACCAGCATCGCACTTGGTAGATACGTTCCTATGCTCACGAAGCGTCTGGCGTTCATCAACAAGTAGAAGAAGAAACTTTGGTGCAAGTGCTCCAGCAAGTTGTTGAGACTGCGGAACGTGCTCTCAACAAGTCGACCAAGGCTGATCTCATCATGCCATCCATCACCCACAGTCTGCAATGTAATAGCATCAACATGATACGGGATAAAGCTGCTATGCGGACCAGAAGCATGTCCTAGTCCTTGCACGAGCATACCATGTAGCATCGTCTTCATTCTTTCCTTGTAGCTATCGTCGTGATTCCACATTCTCTGAATCGCAGTACCAATACCCATGTAGTCTGAAGCTATCACTGTGACTGTGTTGATCAAGTCCAGATTCGGTAATTGTCCATTTACGCCATCGTATACAATGTGAATCTTGTCGTAGCGATGACCGCCTGTTCCCGCAGGATAATCGAGCGCTACGGCGCCTTGAAGTGCTCCGCCGCGGATTTGTAGGTCGTCTACGAAGCGTGTGTCGTGTGTGGAGTGGTAAGCGTCGACCCAAGCTTGAGGGCCGGCGGTGCTGTCTGGTGTAATGACGAAGAAGATGTCTTTTGACCAGAGTGACCACCCTGTGTCGTTGTTAACAAGACTCTGCACTCAAACGAGTATTGTAAGACGTACGGCTGAAATACCGCGCCAATGTCAACACCAATGCAACACCGCTCTGGTTCAGGATATTGTCCATGTTCCTCCAAGCAGCCATCAGCACTATCGCTTCCGTAGCATCTGCTCGTGGGCCACGGAGCATAGCGTACACATTTTCGCCAGCAATCTGCTTGTTTGCTGTTTGGTACTGGTATTTCTGGCGAGCAACTTTGAGACCAATAGGCTTGAGGAAGCCTTCTAAAGCATCTGACACGCTGATAGCAATTAGCCTATAGCTCATATGATACACATTTTCTTCCTCCTTACATCTCAGGACTCTGCTCTGCTAATCCAGCAACTTCATGCCTAAACGCTCGAAAGACGTCGTGCTCGCTGCCTCCAAAATATGTATGGACCTGACCAGGTAGGATGGCATTTTCGGAAACGTAGGTTCGCCGCGAGTACTCATCTAGTGGGAGGAGACATAGCCATGCTACGCCGGCGATAATGCATAGGAGAGAGATGTAGGGAGGCAGGCGTGCTACTTTTGGGTGAAAGCGCAAGCTCAGCAGTGATCCTATGGTCTGAGTCAGTAATCACTCTTGAGATTGGATCAGGACAGGAAGCTTCATACATACTCAGCAGGCCCATGTCTGTCACTCCATTATACTATATCATAAGAAAGATGAAACATGATTCGAAACTATGAAACGCGTTCGGTGTTGAAATATCCCGAGCATAGAACTAGAGCTCTACATATGGAAAGGGGTTCAGGGAGCTTTGCAATGTCCTCTGATGTTGTCAGGCCGCCATATTTGCAGTAGAACTATAGCCAACCCTATAACAACAACAACCTCTTTTGCGCATGAAAGAGAATGCCGTCTAATGCGGTCAGCCTAAGTCTACCTAATCCTCAACGAATACGCGTCTACATCGTCCGCCTGCCCTTCTTCACCCGCATAATAGTCGTCGCCTTGATCCTGTCCTGGCTGGCCAGCTTAATAGTATCTTCACTCGTCACAGCCGGCGCTCTAATACCCAGCACCGTCTCCATCTTCGCCGGTGCGTCTGTCCCTCTGCTCCAACCAGCACTCCACTAACATCTCCCAAAGCATACCGCCTCAACACCTTCCCCATCGTCCACTCAGGCATCCTCTCCACCCTCTTTAGTCTCCTAACACTGACCCCCCTCCTCGAACGCTTCGAATCCCAACACGGCACCCTCGTCTCCGGCGCCCTCTTCCTCGGCCCCTTCGCCACAATCCCGGGCGTCCTCTACATCCTCCTCGTCTACATCATCTTCCGCCACGACACCTCCATCTCCGGCGCTTCAGTCT
>Ga0160428_1000687_pt1 | contig 33573 bp, 27 predicted proteins | sample SolpanmetagenomM_FD_108198 | JGI IMG/M metagenome (GOLD analysis project Ga0160428, IMG submission 108198) | Solar panel surface microbial communities from Lawrence Berkeley National Laboratory, California, USA - M | ecosystem: Engineered > Built environment > Solar panel > Unclassified ... | reverse complement strand
TTGAAGATCGGCACCAAGGGCGGCGGAATCTTCAACGGTCAGCCGATCGCTTATCAGACGGTTGACGGCAGGCGCCGCAACGTCGCCGCGCGCTGGGTGGTTCGGGACTCCCGAACCGCGACCTTCAAGTTGGGAGCCTACGACGCGAGTCGACCGCTGGTCATCGACCCGCTCGTCTTCGGCACCTACTACGGCGGCGAAGACGGCACGGACGAGATCCGGGCCGCCATCGGCGACGAAGGCAAGGTCGTGATCGTCGGCAGCACCGACTCGCCCGACTTTCCCGCGATCTATGGTCCCTACGGCGACAGCTTCAACCCGGACTCCCGAGACACGTTCGTCGCCCGACTCTCGAGCGACGGTTCCAGCCAGGACTACTCGGCGCTGATCGGCGGCAATGGCGACGACGTCGCGCAGTTCGTTAAGTTCGATGGCGAGGGCAACCTCTGGGTCGCAGGCACGACCTCAAGCACGAACTTTCCCCAGAGCTTCGCGACCGCAGGCAACCAGGGCGCGAACAGCGTGTTCGTCACGCGCTTCGCCCGCTTCGCCCAGACCGTCTTCAACCCGATCACCCCGACGCTGAGTTCGGCGGTGTTCGCGATGAACAATCCCGGCGGCGCGCTGTCGGGCTTCGACGTGCGCCCCGGCGCGACCGGCACGATCCGCTTCGCCTTCACGGGCGTCACGAGCGTCGCGTTGCCCACGGGAATCGTTGCGAACAACGGCAGTGCGACGGTCGCAGGCCGTGCGGCGGGCCACTTCTTCGAAGGGCACCGCACGGGCTACATCGTGCGCTTCAGCTACGATTCGGAGACGAACGCGTTCACGACGGACACGACCGCGAGCCAGTACGTCCAAGGAATCCGGCGCAACGAGGTGCGGGGCGTCGTTCTGGACACGGACGACAACGCGTACATCGTGGGCACGGTCTACCGAGCCGACCCCCTGTCGAACGACACGAGCCCCCTGAACATCGATACGTCGGTGAACTCGGGTGGCCAGCCTAACAGCCGCTTCTTCGAGACGACGGCGCGGTTCCTCCGCCCGAACAACAACTCGACCGACCCCTACGTGACGGGTCGCGTTCTAAAGGCGACCGACGTTTTTATCCGCAAGTACACGCCGGCGGGCAGCTTCCGGAACAACGGAACGCCTTCGGCCTCCCAAGGCTTCTCCGGTGTGATCGGTGGCAACGGCGACGACGAGGCGGGCGGCATGGCCACCTCGGTCGACATCAAGGCGACGAGCACCAGCGGACCTTCGTCGACCCCGTCGACGATCTACACCGGATCGGCGATCGCGCTCGGACCGAGCAACTCGATCTACATCACGGGCACGATGCTCAGCTCGAACAACTTCCCGACCACGTCGGGAGCGTTCCAGCCGAGGCTCACCGATGCGGCGAACGTGTTCGTCACGCGCATCAATGCGCTCGCGACGAACATCGACGCTTCGACCGGGCTTGCGGTCACTTCCGAGCCGATCGGCACGGATCCGTCCTACAACCCCAACTTCAGCCCTCCGTACGTCCTCGAGCGGACCTCGGCGTTCGCGCCTTGGGAACCGACGACCGTCGTTCCGGCGGGCATCGCCGTCGACGTTCGCGGTTACGCTTTCATTACCGGCAACCTGCGCGCTCGGCGTGTGATCTTCCCAAGCCCGACCCCCGGTGATCCCAATCAGCCGACGGGTTCGGTGCTGTCGAGCATCTACTTCCCCGCGACGAAAGAGGCGATCGACGCCCTTAATCCGGCGGATCGAACGTACGAGAGCCCCACGGGAGCGGAGTACCCGACGACGGAAGGATTCCTGTCCGTTCTCCCCCCGACCCTCTCTTCGCTACTGCTTCAGAGCTATCTCGGCGGCATCAACGACGAACTTGTGTTCGCCCCCGCGATCGACCCGCCCTCCGGCGACGTCTATGCGAACGGCTGGACCGACGGTCTTCGTTATTACATTCGTGTGAGCAGCACCGGGACCGTGACTGAGCAGATTCCGGGAGGTCGCGACGGATTTCTCCCCAACGGTTTCCCCAACCCTCCTGGCGACAGCCTTCTGACCTCGCCGCGAATCAAGACGAACGAGAACTTCCGGGGCTCTGGAATCTATAACCGCTACGGTTACGGCTTCTGGGGTACCCAGGGCGTCGCGAGCCCAACCTACATCCAGGTGCTCCGTGGCAGCGACGGCTTCATCACCCGGATCAAGGCGGGCCAGCCGGGCCCGAGCCGCCTCGCGTCTCTGGTCTTGGACCCGGCGACGGTCGAGTCCGGTGGAACCTCGGTCGGAACGATCACCCTCACCAACACGGCTCCCGAGGGCGGGCTCCGGGTGTTCATCAGCGCGGACGACGCGGCGAAGGTCACCTTCTCCGGCTCCGCGGTCGGAACCGATCCCGAGCTCGGGACCTACGTGACCGTCCCGGCCGGCGCGACCACCGCGACCTTCACCATCAAAGCGGTGACGGTTCAGGCGGATGCGACCGTCGTCTTGACGGCCCGGACGGCCCAGGTGGCCGACCAGATCCAAGCCACGCTCGTCATCAAGGCCCTCAGCTTCACGCTGACCCTCAACCCGAGTTCGGTCGTAGGCGACCAGACGGTCGTCACGGGAACCATCACCCTGATCAATCCGGCGACGGAGGATCTTGTGTTCACTCAGACCTCAAGCGACACCACCCTGGTGCCGATCGACTCGACGAACGCCACCGTGACGATCCCGACGGGAAGCACGACAGGAACGTTCACGCTTCGCCCGAAGACCGCGCTCACGTCGAAGGTGGTCACGATCACCTCGACGTCCAACGGACTGTCGAAGACGGCCAGCCTACAGCTCAGAGCTCCGGCCCTGATCAATCTGGTTCCTTCTCAGACGACGATCCGTAGCAGTACGGGGTACCTGGACCTGTCCCTGTACTTCGACTTCCCGACGGCGTCGGGCGGCACGGTGACCCTCACCATCAGCCCGAACTCCGTGTTCGCGGGAGCCCGGACGTTCACCGTACCGGCGGGCACGTCGATCTACCAGATCCATCTGGTCCCCAATCGACTGAGCCGCAGCCAGAACGTGACCATCAGGGCCACGTACAACGGCTCAACGCAGGCGACGACGGTGACCGTCACTCGGTAGCGTCGCCCCTTCTTCCCTAGGGAAGCGAAAGGCGGGCCGGAGAGGGAGACCTCTCCGGCCCGCCTCGTTTATGAGGGCATGTTCTATCCCAGGTACAACGAACCGTGCCGGCAAACAAGCACGTCGTGGTCGTCGGCGCGGGACAGGGCGGACTGAGCGCCGCGATTCACCTTCGCCTTCGGGGACACCGCGTCCTCGTCGTCCACGATGGTCCCGTCGGAGGCAAGGCGGCGGCGGTGGAGACCGGCGGCTATCGCCTCGATCCCGGCCCTTCTATCGTTATCCTTCCTCGAATCTACAGAGCCGTCTTCGAGGCGGCGGGACGTCGGATGGAGGACTACCTTCGATTCAGGCGCCTCGATCCGATCTCGCGGGTCCTTTTCGAAGGCCAAGCCCCGATCGACCTGCCCGCCGACCGGGACGCCTGCCTGCGTCTGCTCGGTGACATCGACCCCGCCGACCGGGATGCGCTCGCCAAGCTGATGGGCGATCTGGACAAGGTCTCGCCCCACATCGACGCGAGCGTCTTCAAGCGCCCGTACCACAGCCCACTCCAGATCGCGGATCCGCATCTGATCGCCACCGCCGCGCGCTTCGACGTGCGCAAGACCTACAAGGAGTTGGTCGACGGGATGTTCCGCTCGCCGCTTCTGCGCGCCTTCTTCTACGGGTTTCCATCCTATGGCGGCCAGACCTACGATAGCAAGGCTCCCGGTGCGCTGATGATCCCTTACCTCATGATCCAGGAAGGCGTGTGGTATCCCGAGGGTGGCGTCGCCGCGATCCCTGAGGCTTTCGCCCGTCTCGCCCGCGAACTCGGCGTTGAGTTTCAAAAAGGCAGGGCGACCGGCATTCGACGGCGTGGCTCGCATGCGAACGCGATCGTGTTGGACGGTGGCGAGACGGTCGAGTCCGACGCTTTCGTGATGAACGCCGATCGAATGCAGGTGGCGGGTTGGCTAGGCCGACCGACCGACGTGCCCCCGAGCCTCAGCTACTTCACGGTCCATTGGGGAGTTCAGGCGGAACTCAAGGGTCTGGAGCACCACACCCTCCTCGTTCCGAAAGAGTTCGAGAAGGGATTCGAAGCCCTCTACCGTCGGCGCGAGTTTCCCGAACCGCCGATCGTCTACCTCAACGTCACGCCCGCTCCCGCCGGTAAGACCGCCCTCTTCGCCGTCGTCACCACGCCCGCCCAGGAAGGTCACCTCGACTGGAGCCGCGACGAACGACGATATCGCGATCTCGTCGCTCGGGAGATGGCGCGCTTCGGCTGGGACTTGGACGCCTATGGCCTCGATTTCGAGCGGATTCAATCGCCCGACCTATTCGCGCGCCGGGATGGCTCCTATCGAGGATCGCTCTACGGACCCGACGAGTCCCACCGGCTTTTCGGCGGTCTCTTCCCTCTGCGGTGTAAAGACGAGGAGATCAAGAACCTTTTCTACTGCGGTGGCTCCGTCCAGCCGGGCGCGGGTTTGCCGATGGTGACTCTCAGCGGTAAGTTCGCCGCCGACCTCGTCTAGCCCTTTCAGACCAAAGTCTCCTGGGACTATCGTCCTGATCGCGCCTCCGTACCCGAACGTTTCGCCTCCAGCATACTTAGATTTTTATAAGTATTTTGGGAACGCTCACCGCCGCGCTCGTCCTTCTCTCCACGCCCCAGACGGGCCGATACGCCGTATCGACCACGATCTAGCCTTGGTCCACCGCCACGTTCGACCTGTCGGTCAACGGCAAGGACGTTCTCCGCCTTCGACGCAAGGAGCGGGTCGACCTCGTTCCGCATCTCCGTCCGGGCGAGAACACCGTCGAAGTACGGTATCGCACGGATGACGGGAAGCCCAGCTTCCACCAACCGGCGATCCTGGTCCTCGAATCTTGGGATGGCGCTCGGCGGAAGACGGAGCTTCGTATCGTCGCCTCGCTCGATAGTCCCCGTGGCGAAGTGAGCGTCCGCATCCAGGGGCTGTAAACACCTATGGCCAGAAGGATCCCGACCCGGTACACTTCCCCTTTAGAATGAAGGTCCTCGTTATCGGCTCCGGGCCCATCGTCATCGGGCAGGCGGCCGAATTCGACTACGCGGGGACGCAGGCTTGCAAGTCGCTCCGCGAGGAGGGCCACTCGGTCGTCCTTGTCAACTCCAATCCGGCGACGATCATGACCGACCCCGGCGTGGCCGACGCGCTGTACATCGAGCCTCTCAACGTCGACTTTCTCGAACGGGTGATCGCCCGCGAGAAGCCCGACGCCGTTCTCCCTACCTTGGGCGGCCAGACCGGCCTCAACCTCGCGACCCAGCTCGCCGACGCCGGCATTCTGGAGAAGTACGACCTAAAGGTACTGGGCACCCCCCTCAGCGCGATCAAAAAGGCGGAAGACCGCGAGAGTTTCCGCTCGCTGATGCGCGAGATCAAGGAACCCGTTCCAGAGAGCTGGATCGTGGAGACGGAAGCGGAACTCGAGGCTATTCTCGGTGTCGTGCCCTATCCCTGCATCATCCGTCCCGCTTACACCCTCGGTGGCACGGGAGGCGGCATCGCGGACACGCCGGAAGAGCTTTGGGAAACGGGGCGCAAGGGCCTCAAACTCTCTCTGCGAAGCCAGATCATGGTCGAGCGCTCGCTGCTAGGTTGGAAGGAGATCGAGTACGAGGTGATGCGGGACGCGATGGGCAACACCATCACCGTCTGCAACATGGAGAACCTCGATCCGATGGGCGTCCACACGGGCGATTCGATCGTCGTCGCCCCCTCCCAGACGCTGAGCGATCTGGAGTACCACATGATGCGCACGGCGTCGCTGAAGATCATCGACGCCCTGGGCATCGAGGGCGGCTGCAACGTCCAGATGGCCCTTAATCCGGACGGCTTCGACTACTACATCATCGAGGTCAATCCCCGGGTCTCTCGCTCCTCCGCCCTCGCGTCGAAGGCGACGGGCTACCCGATCGCCCGGGTCGCCGCAAAGATCGCCGTGGGCAAGACGCTCGACGAGATCGAGAACCAAGTGACAGGCACCACCAAGGCGTGCTTCGAGCCGGCCCTCGACTATTGCGTCGTCAAGATCCCGCGCTGGCCCTTCGACAAGTTCGCGACCGGCGACCGTTCCCTCTTTACCCAGATGAAGGCGACGGGCGAGGTGATGGCGATCGACCGCTCCTTCGAGGCCGCGTTCATGAAGGCGATCCGGGGCCTTGAGATCAAGCAGAAGGACCTTCGCCATGCGAAGATGCAGGCCTTGGACGACGAGGCTCTGCGCTTCGCGATCCGTAAGCCGACCGATGAACGGCTCTGGGCTCTCGCCGACGGCCTCCGGCGCGGCTGGGGCGTCGACGAGGTGAACCGCATCTCACACGTCGACCGTTGGTTCCTGCGCAAGATTCAGACCCTGGTGGACATGGAGAGCCGCCTGATACGAGCCCGCGAGTCGCGCGGCGCGAGCGAACCGATGGCCGAGCTCATCGCCGACGCGTTCCTTCTCGGCTTCCCTTCCCCCGCGATCGCCTCTCTGCTCGGTGTCTCGCCGGACCTCCTGCGCCTCATGGCGGAGCAGAGCCGGTTCAACAAGGAGGTCGCCGTCTATCTGAAAGAGCAGAACGTGCGCGGCCCTCAGGAGGCCGCCCAGGCGGTGGCCCGGTACGTCGAGGCGCATCCCGAATGGCAGCGCTTCAGCGCCAATATCGAAGCTCTTGTCCCCGCCTCGTCCGATCCCGAGATTCTTGCCGAGGCCGATTACGCTCTGCGTACGGCGGTGGAGATCGAGCGGCAGAAGGTGATGCCCGTCTTCAAGATGGTCGACACCTGCGCGGGCGAGTTCGAGAGCCGGACGCCCTATTACTACGGCACTTTCGAGCAGGAAGACGACGCGGCGTAGAAGTAGGGTCACAGCGAAGCCGCCCCTCGATGATCGAAGGGCCATCAAGGCGCGCCTTGCCTTTTCAGCCCCCCCCCCCGGACAAGCACGAGCTAATCCGGGGACGGATCTGCGCGAGGGCGGAGGAAGCTCGAACCACTCCAGCCTGATCGTCTCGCTCACGGGAACGTGCCGCAACGCTCTAAAGGACCGCGGACCCTGTCGGTTCGTGGGGCGAGAACCAGAAAGTCCTGCCCGCCCAACGACCTCGACCGCCGGAAGAAAACCTATGACAGCCCGACCTTCGTGTTCGAGGTTCTTTTACCCAGCGCCGAGCGCTTCGACCGAACGGAGAAGTTCGACCACTACAAAAACCTCCTTCGCTTCAGGACTATGTGCTGATGAGAGCGAGAAGGTCCGGGTCGAGGGATTCTCCCGCCTCCCGGACGGCGGCTGGGCTCAGCGTGTCTGTCTGCCAGAACCGCAACCCACATCCCTTCCTTGGGCATAGACCTCCCCTTGGACGAGTTGTACGAGAACGCGCTCTTCGAGGACGCATCGCCGCTTATCGAAGATCCCGAGTCGTAAAACCCTAGGTGCCCGTTCTTACCCGCCTGCTCGGCTACCTTCGTCCTTACCGAAGGCGGATTGGCTTGGGCTTCTTCTGCCTCGTCCTCGATGTGGTTCTCGAGCTGTCGCCCGGCTTGGTCTGGCTCCGCATCGTGGATGGCGTGATCGCACACCGCGACCTCCGCTCTCTTCCTGTGCTCGTAGCCATCCTGATCGCCATCAACCTAGGCGAGGCGGCCGTTTCCCGCGCCCGCCGACTCCTCATCGAACCCGCCGCCCAAGGTCTGGTGCGTGATCTGCGGCTCGCTCTGCTGGAGAAGCTCTCCCGGCTCCCTGTCGCCTACTTCGGGGAGGCACAGACGGGCGATCTCCTGAGCCGCGTTGGAGCCGACGTGGACGCGATCCAAGAGATCGTCCTTAACGGCACCGATTCGTTGATCGCGAACGCCCTGCGACTCCTAGGAGTCGTGGTCATCTTCGTCTCGCTGAGCCCTGTGCTCGGCCTCGCGACGGTCGCCCCTATCGCCATCGTCGGACTGATGATCCTTGCGTTCAACAAGCAGGTCCGACCGCTCTACAAGGACGCGCGCCGCCAGCTCGGCGCCCTCAACGCCCGGCTCTCCGACACGCTCGCGGGTATCCGGGTCGTGAAGGGCTTCGCCCGTGAACAAGAGGAGCGCGCCGCCTTTTCCCGCCTCAACGACCTTTTCGTGGAAACCCAACTCCGTGCGGTACGCACCCGGGCCGATCTCTTTCCCTGGGTCGGCTTCGTCGCCTCGTTCGGCAACGTCGTAATGGTCGGCTTCGGAGCTTGGCTTATCGTCCAGGGGCGTTTCACCCTTGGCGGGCTTGTCGCCTACCGCAACTATGGCCGCTACTTCTATGGCCCGATCGACAACCTCGCTCAGATCAACGACATGCTCCAGCGTGCCGTCGCGGCGGGCACACGCGTGTTCGAGGTGCTCGACGCTCCGGAAACGGTGACCGACGCTCCGGACGCGAAAGCTCTGCCCAACGTCGCAGGACGTTTGGAGTTTCGGGGCGTCGGCTTCGATTATGGTCGGTCGGTGGCGGTCCGTGAAGTTGAGTTCATCGTCGAGCCGGGCCAGAAGGTGGCTTTGGTGGGCGAGAGCGGCGCGGGCAAGAGCACCCTCTTCGCCCTGGCAAGCCGCTTTTACGATCCGACCGAGGGTGCCGTGCTCCTTGACGGCTACGACCTACGCGAGGTGACCCAGGCCTCCCTGCGTCGCCAGATCGTCTCCGTTCAGCAGGAGGTCTTTCTCTTCGCCGCCTCCGTCGCGGAGAACGTCCGCTATGGGCGGCCCGACGCGACGGAGACCGAAGTCGAATCCGCCCTACGTGCGGCCAACGCGTGGGATTTCGTCGAGCGTCTCCCGGACGGGCTCGAAACCCTCGTCGGTGAACGCGGCGTCAAGCTGAGCGGTGGCCAGCGGCAGCGGCTCGCCATCGCCCGCGCCTTTCTGGCGGGAGGTCGCCTCATCCTGCTGGACGAGGCGACCTCAGCGGTCGAACCGGAGTCGGAACGGCTCATCTACGAGTCGCTCGCCCGGCTCCTCGAGGGTCGAACCGCTCTCATCGCTACCCACCGTCTCTCCACGATCCGGGGGGCGGACCTGATCCTCGTTCTGCACCGCGGCCAGATCGTCGAGCGTGGGACCCACACCGAGCTGGTGCGCCTGGATGGCCGCTACGCGAGCATGGTGCGAGATCAGGACGCGGGCGACGCCCTGGTCAGGTAGGCGCTATCCCTTCGCGCCGTAGAACGCATCGATGTCCCGTTTGAACTTCTCGCGGGAGCCCTTCTCGGTGTAGAGCATATGGCCCGCCGGATAGAACTGGAATGACAGCCGAGACGATTGGTCGGGGCGCAAGTCCATGTGGTTCACGGTGAACTTCTGCGCGAAGAACGGACACGCCATGTCGTAATAGCCGCAGGCGAACAGAACCTTCATATGGGGGTTCTTCTGAAGCGCCTGACGAAGCTGGGCGCTGGTGTCCGGGTAGCCGTTGCCGCCCGCACCATAATCCCAACCGGTGCCGTAGTTGGTGATTCGGTATCGCTCGTCGACCCTGACCCCAAGCTCGTTCGCAAGATAGTCGTTCACAAGCATGTTGTAGGGTGGGGTAATCGCGGCGTCGCTGGGGTCGAATTCCGGCCCGGCGCCGTTGTCGGTCGCGTCCTCGCCGAGAATCCGGCTGTCGAGGCGGCCCGTGACCTTGCCGTCGTCACGCAACAGCTCCTTGAAGAAGGCGTTCGGCGTCACCCGCAGATTGGCCCGCATCACGTACGTCTCGCTCAGGCCGATCAGATCGCTCATTCGCTTGGCAACCTTCCTCTTCTCCAAGTCGGTGAGCGAAGTACCCGCCATAAGGGCCAGCGTGTAGTCGCTCGCCGCGAACTTCTCCGCGTCGGCGACCGCGGCCTCAACGGTTCGGTACCGGTTACCGAGCTTCTTGTGGTACCAGGCGGTCGCCGCAAAGGTCGGAAAGTATCCGACGAATGGGACGTCGTTGCCCTGACCGTTTCGAAGGGTGATAAAGTTCTCGACGCCCGAGATGATGACGGCCCCGCTCAGGCCGATGCCCCGATCCGTAAGGTAGCCGCTCAGGCCCGCCGTGCGGATGCCGCCATAGCTCTCCCCTGCGATATAGACTGGAGAGCGGTTGCGGTCGTAACGGTTGAGATAGGCGCGGACGAACTCGCCGTAAGCCTGGATGTCGCCTTGAAGGCCGTAGTATTGCCGCGCGAGTTCGGGAGTCGCTGGGCGACTGTAACCTGTGCCCATCGCGTCCACCATCACGACGTCGGTGCTCTCCAGCCACGTCTCCTGGTTGTCCACGAGCCGGTAGGGCGGGACGGGCATCGATCCGTTATCGTTCAGGGCCACTCGGCGCGGGCCGAAGACGCCCATGTGGAGCCACGCGGATGAAGAACCAGGGCCGCCATTGTAGGCGAACGTGACCGGGCGGCTTCCTAGTTCGGTGCCATCCTTCGTGTAAGCGACGAAAAAGAGATAACCCTGAATCTCGCCGTCGTCGTTACGGATCGGCATCGATCCTGCGGTCGCGGTGTAGGCGAGAGACCGACCGGCCACGTTGATCGTGTGCTTGGTCGAAACCGGCTCGATGTTGATCGGTCGATAGAGGCTGGGCGAGGAAGCGGAAGCCTGGGAGACGGGAGCGGCTTGACTACGAGAGCCGCCCGGCTGGCCACCGGGATTGCTGCCGCGCTGACCACCGAACTGGGTGAATGTGGCAGCGCTAAGCATGAGAAGTGAGAATAGGCCCATGGACGGGCCTATTCTACACACCCATTAGGAAGAGCTATCCTCAGCCCTTCGTCTCAGACTTGAGGCGATCGATCTGCTTGCTCGCATCGGCCTTCGTCAGTTCCTTGGGAACCTCTTCGTTCGCCGCCTCGGCGAGCGTATGAAGGTAACTGAGTTGCGCTCCGGTCGCGGGCTCGTCGCCTGTCGTCCAGTCGTCTGGGTTCTTCTGCGTGTTGTCGAGACCTTCGATCTTGTCGCTCACGGATAGGTTGACGAGCGTCTACGCAACGAGGTTCCCAAGCCTTTCGACCCATTCTCCAGGAAACGATGCCCTACAATAAGGGCGTGAGGCGCCTGCTTCTCGTTCCCGCCACGCTCGCCCTTACGGGCGTTACGATCGCTCAGACCTTTCCTCCCGTGCCGAAGTCAGGGACGGTGTTCGACGGCGCGAATCTGCTCTCCGCCGATCAGGAACGGACGATCTCCAATCTCGCGCGCGACTTCAGGCGGGACACCGGAGCCCCGGTCGCGGTTGCTACATTATCGTCGCTCGAACGCTATGAGGCGAAAAGTCTCGGAATCCAAAAGTACGGCGCGGCTCTCTTCAACCAGTGGCGTGTCGGCTCGAAAAAGGCGAATGGCGGCATCCTACTCGTCGTCGCGAAGGCGGACCGCAAGGTCTGGGTCGCCCTGGGCTCCGATTGGGGTCACAAGTACGACGCCAAAACTCAGAAGATCGTACGTGGAACGATCACGCCTTCCTTCAAGCAGGGCAAGTTCGGTGAAGGCATCGTCAAGGGTTGCCAAGCCCTCGTCCATCTAGCGGATTCTCTTGGAAATGCCGCTGGAAACCAGGAATCGACCGGGGAGTCCGTCATGGACCCGGATCCGTTTGGAGCGCCACCGCCCGAGGCGATGCCGTTCCAAGGGAGCAGTGAGTCGGGCTTCTTGGGAGGCGGTGTCCTGTGTTTCGTCCTCCCCTTCCTTTTGTTCGTCTTCATCGCCATCGCCGCACGGCGCCGAAACGCCTATCGGCCCTACGGACGAAGCTTCGGTCCGGGATCTGGCGGTGGTCCTGGTCCCAACGCACATAGCCGATACGACGACCCTCGTGACGACTCGGGCGACTTCCTGACCGGCATGATCGTCGGACAGGCGATGTCGCAGCCCTCTCCCGTCTACGATCCCAATCCGTTCGACAATGGCCCTGGCTACGGCTCCAGCCCGAGTTTCGACTCCGGCAGCTCGGACTCCAGTGGCTCGAGTTCCGGCGGTTTCGATTCGGGAAGCTCCGATTCGAGTAGCTCGGACTCTGGAGGCAGCTTCGATTCAGGAAGCAGCGACGGCGGCGGGGGCGGTGGGGACTGGTAGAGAGCCGGGAGAAGAGATAGCCCGGCCCACTTTCCTGACCCCTCTCTTTCCTAGCTCCCTTCCGTCGACTTCTTCTTGCTCATCTGGACCAGGACGTCGTAGGCGACGGGATCGAGCATGACCTTGCGGATAAAGAACTTCACCTTCGTGTCGGAGTCCATCTCGTCGACTTTGAGTCCCGGCTCCAGAGCCTCCGGCTTGAGCGACTTCTCCATCGCCTTGATCTGGCCTTCGTTCAGGGTCGCCTTACAAGCGGCGAAGACGGTATCCACCGCATCGTTCGCGTAGAGCGCGCGCCGAAGTCCCATCGCGCGGTAGGTGTTCGCGACGAGGGTCTGCGTCTCGCGCGCTGGGTACTTCTCCTTGCCCACTGCGTCGTCCACCGCTTTGCTGATCGCGGCATCGATGTTGGCGAGGTCTTTATCCTCTTGGGCGCGCAGCTCCTTCTCCTTCTGGCGCATCTTCTCGATCGACGAGAGGATGGGGCCGAACTGGTCCTTCGAAAGGGCGAGCGGCACGATCTGGATCAGAACGTCGAGCTTCTTGATCTTCAGGATGATCTCGTCGCTACGCGTCCCGCCGGACGTGACGTTCTGAGCGGGCTGAGCCTGCGCGGTGGCGGCGAGCACAGGGAGGAGCAGGAGGGCGAGTAGGGGCTTCTTCATGGGCGGGAGGCGTCCTCTCTATCGGACGACTCGGAACGTTCGCGCGTTACCGCATTGAGGACGAGGGGCACCAGCGCGAAGGTCTGGAGGGTCACGAACCCCGCGCCCACCAAGGTGATCAAGGGCCAACCCCACCATGTGAAGCCTTGCGGGGTCAGACCGCCCAAGCCCAACGCGCCCATACCAAGGGCAAGGAGGGCGATGGACGAGAGTATCCCCGCGAGCGCCGCAGCGGTACGCCGTCCCCGAGGAACCTCGGTCATGCGCGCTAGAAGGGCCTCTCGGTGGCGCACCAGTGCGTAGACGGTGGCCGCCCAGACGGCCATCGACACGGCGAGCTGGGCGAGGAACACGCTGGCAGGGTACCTTGGCCCCCGATGACCGTGGTCTTTGGCACCGTCTGCCTCGATCGGGTGCGCCGGCTTCCCCACTTGCCATCCCCTGGCGGCTACGTCGAGGTGCTCCACGAGACGGTCTCCCTGGGTGGCGAAGCCGCCAATACCGCTACCGCCTTGGTCGCCTGGGGTGGAGCCCCGATCCTCGCGAGCCATCCTTTGGGCGACGGCGCCGAAGGCGCCGACTTACGCGCGCGCGTGCTCGCCCGAAAACTCGATCTTCGTGAACTCTGTTGCGACGAGCCCGCCGAAGCCCCCATCTGCGACGTGCTGGTGACTCCGGACGGCCAACGCACGATGATCGGACGGGGTTTCACCGCTCTCGACCTCGCCATCGACCTGAAGAGCCTGCCTTTGTTCGCGAGCGGCCTTTTCGCCGCCGACCCGAACGTTCCCAAGGCAAGCCGCCAAGCCCTCCGCCTCGCGGCGAAAGCTGGCATGACGACCTATCTGATGGACTTCCATGACGGCGACGACCCGCTCGTTCCGGGAGCCTACTGGCAAAGCTCGACGGACTGGATCGGTCGCTGGGGCGACGAGAGGAGAAATCTTGCCGTCGTCCAGAATCTCGTGGACCAGGGGCTCTACGCCGTCCTGACCGATGGACCCAACGGTCTCGTCGCAGGGGGCCCGGGGCGTCCGCCACGGCTGTACCCCGCCTTTCCGGCCCCCGAGCGTATCGACACCACGGGCGCAGGCGATATCTTCCGAGCTGGAATGCTCCATGGCCTTAGGCACGGTTGGGGCTTTTCGATCTGCCTCCAGTTCGCGTCGGCGGCGGGCGCGCTCTCCGTTCGCCATTCCGGCGCCTCGGCTCGAATCCCGACCCTCGCCGAGATCGCCTCGCACATAGCCACCAATCCGAACACGGTCGCAGCTTACGTCTGAGAGCGTCGTGGGCTGGTGAGTCGTTAAGCCCAAGAACTCTTCTTCCGATCCTTGCGACATCCGATGCGCCTCGTTGCGTAGAGCCTTACGTGCCCGTCGATCCGAAGCTCGCCGTCCGCTACGCCAGCCTGAGAAAGGAGGACCGGGAAGCCCTTTTCGACCTCGTCCACCGACACGAAGGCGTCCTCTCCCTTGATGAGGCGAAACTCGACGAGGCTCTCGCCCAGGCTGCCGGAGATCGCCTCGACTTCGCGGAGCGCCGAGCCGTACTCGCGCGGGCGGTTTTCGACGGTCTGCCCGGCGACGAGGACATGGCGCGCAGGGACGCCCTGATCGGCGCCTACGACGCGATCCATCACGCCCTGCGTGCGCTTCACATCGGCTTCGCCGGGTGGGATCCCATCGGCCATGCCGAGACCCTCGAAGAGACAGGACGTCTGTTCGGAGAAAACGGCGATCTGGCGAAGCGGTTCGAGTGGCTTAAGCTGGGCCGTCCTCTCCAGGACGTGGTGGCTGACCTGCGCACAGAGCGACAGGCCGCCGAATGGGACGTCCACAACGAGGACGAGAAGGGAGCCCCACGCGTCGACTACAAGGCCCAGGCGTCGGTCGCGGTCGGGCTCGCCGAGGGCGTCGTCCGCACCGTGCGCGCCGCTCTCTACGATCGGCGCGCGGGAGGGCTCTAGTGGCCCTTTGTCTTGAGAACTTCCAAGGCCTTCGCGAGCTGGTTGTCCGTCTTCGGATCGCCTAGGGTGACCTGGACCTCGTTCGTCATCTCGACCTTGACGTCGGGTTCCAGGCCACCGGAGATCATGACGCCATCCTCGTCCACCTTCCGACCGATGTAGCCTGAGTTCGGAAGATAATACTTCGCGATCGTGACCTTCGCGCTAGAGTTGTCCACGAGCGGAAACACATTCTGAACCGACGCCTTTCCGTAGGATCGAGTCCCCACGAGCGTCGCCTTGCCGTAGTCCCGCATGCATCCGGAGAAGATCTCCGCCGCGCTGGCCGAGTCGCCGTCGATCAGAATCGCAACGGGATAGTTGAAGCTATGAAGCTGTCCGCTAGCGCTGTGCTCGACCTGCTCCGAGCCGTCTCGGAACTTCAACCGGGCGACGGGCTTGTCCTCGACGAACCGACCGACCATGTCGTCCGCCGTCGTGAGCAGACCGCCGGGATTACCGCGCAGATCGATCACCAGCCCCCGAATGTTCTGGGCTTCCAGGCGAGCGAGAACCTTGTCGAACTGCGGCGCGGTCGGTTCGCTGAACTGGGTGATCGTCAGGTAGCCGAACTTCGTTCCCGGCACGAGATCGCCGCTCACCGTCGGCGTGGTGATCCGGCCACGCTTGATCGTGATCGTCGCGGGCTTCGCCGCCCCACCCGTCGGACCGCCCTGAATTACGCCGAGCCGCACGATGGTGTTCTCCGGCCCTTTCACCCGCTTCACGATCTCGTCGATACCCACGCCGACGACCGACTTTCCGTCGACCGAGGTGATGATCGCGCCCTTGCGGAGACCCGCTTTGTAGGCGGGACCTTCCTCGAACACCTCGGATGCCTTGGCTCCCAGAGGATCGGGACCGAGGCGAGCGCCTACGCCGAAGAAGTTGGCGCGCGTCTCATCGTTGAATGCCGCTGCCGCCTGGGGAGGCAGGAAAACGGTATGCGGATCGCCGAGCGAAGCGAGCATCCCGCCGATCCCCGCGTAGCGCAGGCTCTGGGCCTTGATCGGTCGCTCGTACTTGGCGAGGATCAAGCCGTAGTTCTGGCGGAACACCGACTCGGCGCTCGCCTTCGCGGGCGCCGAGCGCGCCCCAGCGAGGCGGGCGAGCGCGTCGAGCGAGGGAGCCTGTCGGACCTGGACGTCGTGCAGGAAGAAGCCGAAGGCGCCGCAGGCGAGAAAACCGACGGGAACGGTCACGAGGGAAACAAGCTTGTTCACGAAGGGTTCTCCTTGAAAGCGACCTTGGTCGCGGAACCGTCGGCCTGGTACTCGCCGGTGACGAGGGTGTAGCCGGTGGCGTCGGGAAGCTGAACGACCTCACGAATCGCCATGTCGCCCCCAACCGGTCCGCCGACAAGCGTCGCTAGGTGGCGCAGGTTCAACGCTCTCGCCAGGATCGCGGCTGGGCCGCGTGTCGTACGGTCCACCAAAAGCGTGATCTTCGGCGGGCGGGCGTTGCCGTCTACGACCGTGAGGGGCATAGGAGCCTCCTTCTTCTGGGTCGTGACCAACCCATACTCGCCGTTGGGAGCGAGGATCGCGAGGACGCCGCGCATCGCCTCGAAGTCGCCATCGACGTTGTTGCGCAGGTCGAGCGTGATCTTCGTCTTGCCTTTGAGCGCGTTGCGCAGACGTCCGGGAGCCTCGGAATCGAATCGAAGGGTGTAGGCCCCTCCCTTCACAGCGAAAGGCGACACCGTACTCGTTCCCTTAACGATCTTCGTCGTCCGAGCGACCCCGTTCCGGCGCCAGATCACAGTCACCGTCCCGGTCGTGCCGAGCGAAAGGCGATCCTTTGCCTTAGCGGGCATGAGCGCGCGCTGAACCTTCTTCTTCAACTCGCTCTGCATCTTGGCGACGGTCGAGAATGAGATCTTCTTCGCCGCGAAGTCGTCGCGCGCCTTGTTGAAGCGGACGATCTCCGCGTCGTCCACCACCCAGTGGCCGTCGATGTCCGCCACCACGTCGCCAGGCCGTACGCCCGCCCGGTCGGCAGGACCGCCCGGAACCACCATCGTCGCGACGAGGTAAGGCAACCGGCTTGTGAGAACGGCGTCGTGCGGGTCGTCCGAGGGCTCGTCGTTCGCGTCGGCTTGCTTCGGCTTCTTGGCCGCCAAGCCTTCGTAGCCGAACTCCGCCCCGATACCCTCGTAGCGTCCCTCGCGAGCGCTGAGGAACACCCGGAACTCGTCTTTGTCCATAAAGACGCACCGGGGATCGCCCAAAGAGACGACCATGCCACGCACCGCTCCGGTGGCGAGCTTCTGATCGTCCTTGATAGGCTCGACGTACTCCTTCTTGAGGAGATCGGTCATCGCGTCGTAGAACACGCCGAGCGGAATCTGACCCTGCCCAGAATCGCGGCTCGCGACGTAGCCGTCAGGGCTGGACGCGCGTGAAATACGCGCCCAGGCGTCGGTGCGGCTTCGGAGTTCCGTTCCTCCTAGGAAGAGAAGGGCTCCGAGGGCGCAGGATCCCGCAAAAAGGAGGGTGGGGGCGAACGTTCGTTTGGGCATCGCGCGAATGGTTTAGACTCCTGCCTACGCCATTGTGGCCGGACTTCTCTCGTTTACGTACGAGAGTTGTGCCGAAGGTCTCACTTCCCCCTTCGGCGCCCGAACCCGCGCTCGCTAGAGCGCCCAAATCCCGATCTGGCGAAGATGAGGTTTCTTGGCATCATCGGGCCCTGCAAGGACGGGTACAGTTTGGGGATACATGCAGTCGGTTGAACTTTCGGCGAAAACGGTGGCGGAGGCTAAGAAAGCCGCCGCCCTGAAGCTCGGGGTGGCGGAGGACGCCGTCACCGTGACGGTGCTCGAAGAGACCAAGGGACTCTTCGGCAAGAGCACGGTGCGAGTCCGCGCGGAAGCCGCCTCTCCGGTCGCGGCCCCGGCTGCTCCCGCTCCGGTCGCTTCGTCTCCTGCGGTGACCGTCGAGGAGACCACGTCCCCTTCGACCTCCACGACGGAACGACCGGGTCGTGGACGCAAGCCGAAGGCGAATGAGCCGGAGCCGGAGCCAGCTCCCGAGACCGTCGGACAGCCCGAACCTGAGGCCGCCCCGAACGCCGTCCCCGACGACGCGGCGCGCGGACGCCGCGGTGGTCGCGGCCGCGGACGCAAAGAAGAGGCTCCGACCATGGAAGCCGCTCCCTCCGTTTCCGAGTCGGCCGAGGGCGAATCGACCGGCGCGGGCGCGACCCCCGAAGACGCTGAGAAGCTCGCAGGCTTGCTCCGTGAGATGCTGGAAAGCGCCGGAATGCAGGTCAACGTCACCTTGGGTGAGATCAGTGGCCGGTACGTCAGTCTCAAGCTTGATGGAAAGGACGCCGCCTACCTCGTGGGCAAGCACGGCGAGGTTCTAAACGCCTTGCAGTACCTCGTGAACGTCGTGGCTCACCGCCGCATCGGCACCGAGGCGCGCGCCACCCTCGACGGAAACGATTACCGCAAGCGCCGAGAGGACGTTCTGACCCAGATGGCGTCCAACATCGCCGCTGAAGTTAAGGAGCGCGGCGAAGAGGCCGTTCTCGACGCCCTTCCGGCCTTCGAGCGCCGCATCGTCCACAAGGCCCTCCAAGAGATCGAGGGCGTCGTGACCTACAGCGAAGGCGAAGAGCCCAATCGCCGGGTGGTCATCGCTCCCGCAGAGTAGGTCTCAGGGTTCGTTAGGTCATCGAAAGGGTCCTAACGGCCTTTAAGACCCTAACGACCGAACGCCTCTCCATGAAAACCCTCTTCGACAAAGTCTGGGACGACCATGTCGTCGCCGAGCTGCCCGGAGGCGGCACCCTCCTGTACATCGACCGTCACCTCGTCCATGAGGTGACCTCGCCCCAGGCGTTCGATGGCCTTCGCGAGGCCGGTCGGCCGGTGCGCCGCCCCGACCTGACCTTCGCGACCGTCGACCACAACGTCCCGACCGACGGACGTCCCATCGACGAACGCTCCCTCTCCGGCAAGCAGCTGGCGGCGCTCTCGCGCAACTGCGAGGCGTTCGGGGTACCGCTCTTTGCCTATGGTGAGGCGCGACAGGGCATCGTTCACGTGATCGGCCCCCAACTCGGCATCACCCTGCCGGGCCTCACCATCGTGTGCGGCGACAGCCACACCAGCACTCACGGCGCCTTCGGAGCCCTTGCGTTCGGCATCGGTACGAGCGAGGTCGAACACGTCCTCGCCACCCAGACCCTGCGCGCCTCTCGCAAGCCCAAGAGCCTCGGTATCCGCGTGGACGGCCACCTCCCCGAGGGCATCACGCCCAAGGATCTGATCCTCGCGATCATCCGAAAGCTCGGCGCGAGCGGCGGTACGGGCTACGTGGCCGAGTACTACGGCCCCGCGATCTCCGCGATGGAGATGAGCGGCCGCATGACCGTGTGCAACATGTCCATCGAGATGGGCGCTCGCGCGGGCATGATCGCGCCGGACACCAAGACGATGGCCTACATCGCCGAGGGCGACCGTCCCTTCGCCCCCAAGGGCGAGGCGTACGCCGCGCTCCTGCGCAAGTCGCTCACCCTCAAGACCGACGATGAGAGCGCCTTCGAGCGACGCGAGACGATCGACGTCTCCGCACTCCGGCCCCAGGTCACCTGGGGCACCACCCCCGCGATGACGGTCGATCTCGACGGCCCCATCCCTGAACCCAAGGACGCGGGCGAGGAGCGCGCCCTTCGCTACATGGGCCTCAAGCCCGGCGCCGTGATGCGCGACCTGACGGTGAACACCGTCTTTATCGGCTCCTGCACGAACTCCCGCATCGAAGACCTGCGCGACGCCGCTCGCGTCGTGCGGGGCCGCCGCGTCGCCTCCGGCGTCCGCGCCCTCGTCGTGCCTGGAAGCGAGTCGGTACGACGCCAAGCCGAGTCCGAAGCGCTGGACGAGGTGTTCAAGCAGGCGGGATTCGAGTGGCACATGGCGGGCTGCTCGATGTGCCTCGGGATGAACGGTGACATCGTTCGTCCTGGCGAGCGTAGCGCCAGCACCTCCAATCGTCCCTACGAGGGTCGTCAAGGTCCAGGCTCACGCACCCACCTCGTCTCTCCCGCCACGGCGGCGGCGACGGCGGTCGCCGGCCGCTTCGCGGATCCGACCGAACTCGTCTAACCACCACGCCGGGAGCCCCGCGGGGCTCCCGCGATCCGTCCACAAGGCTCCTGATGATTCTTCCACCGCCGCTCCTCAGGGACGATCTCGTCTACGTCGCCAGCTACTTCACCGGCAACGGCGAATCGGGAGTTCTGTTTTCCACGAGTGAGGACGGCTTCGACTGGAAGCCCTTGTCCGGCCCTCACGTGCCACCCACCGTCGGTGGGAGCAAGATCGTTCGCGATCCATGCTTCTTCCCCGGTCCGAACGGCGACTGGCACATGGTCTGGACTACCGATTGGCACGACCGCGACCTGGGTGTAGCGACCCTTGGGAAGCGCGGCGGTTGGAGCGAGCCGCGCCTTGTTCCGAAGATCGCGCCTGAGGGAGCGCAGAACACTTGGGCTCCCGAAGGCATCTGGGACTCGAAGTCGAAGCGCTACGTCGTCTACTGGTCGACCACGATCCCCGGCGCGTTTCCCGAGACGGAGGTTCCGGGCGACGATGCCAACCACCGCTTCTACCAGGCGACCACAAAGGACTTCCAGAACTTCTCGCCGGCGCGGCTTCTCTGGAATCCCGGGTTCAACGTGATCGATGCGACGATCGTCCCTTACAAGAAGGGCTACCTAATGATCGCCAAGGACGAGCGCAAGGTCCCGATCGCCCACAAATCTCTTTTCGCCGCCACCGCTCCGTCGTTCGACGGCCCCTGGGCTGTCGTCGCTCGCGACCTTGGTGGCAAAACATGGATCGAAGGCCCTACCGTCGTCGATCTCGGAGATCGGGTGCGGGTCTACTTCGACGTCTACACCGCTCATAAATGGGGCGCGCTCGAGTCCGCTGACCTGAAGACCTGGACCGACGTAAGCGACCGCGTTCGTATGGTCCCCGGCGCCCGCCATGGCACGATCCGCCGAGTGCCCCGCTCGTTTCTGGCGCGACTGAAGGGCGGCTAGGACTTCGTCAGGGTGATTCCCTGCCCCTGGCTCTTGTCCTTCGCCTTGTTCGTCGTCAGGGTCTTGCCATCCGCGCTCAGGGTCAGCACGCTCGGCTTGTCGAGATCGTTCACCATCGCGTCGATCGGTCTGCGCCGGGCGGCGGGCACGGCGGCGAGGCTCCGCTGGAGTTGCGCCTTGATTTCGGCGACCGGCTTCCCGTTGACCCTCGTGCGAGTGAGGGTCACATCGTCGCCATCCATCGCCCACGTGCCTTCGAGGGTGAGTAGGCTTATCTGCCCTCGGTAGCTCTTATCCCCGGCCATCGTGAGTTGTCCCCCCGGCAAGGTCCAGTTCCCAACGACATCGTTCTCCCGGCTTCCTTTACAACCGGCGAGCGCGAGAACGAGGAGGAGAGGCAAGGCTCTTCGCATCGGTTCCACTTTACTAGACTAGGGTTTTCTCAGCCCGTAAGGAGCCCCGCGACCGATTCTTCGGTCCGCTAGACGCGGCGGATCGTCTCCTCGTCTCGTTGTCCGGCGAAGTAGCGATCCAGCACATCGGAGAAGACCGCGCGGTCGGGAGCGGCCAGGGCGAACAGCGTCATGGACGACCGGAGCTTCTGAGCGTCGATCGAGCCGAAGATCGATGTCGCGTCTTTCGGAGGAAGGGCGAGGAGCGCGCGAGCGCACTCCTCCAGCCGAGCCCCGAGAACAGGGTGCGCGAGGTACGCCTGCGCCTCCGGCAACCCGGAGATCGCGTAACGCTGCGCCATCGAACTTCGCCCGAGACCGGTGATCTGGGGAAAGACGAACCACATCCAATGACCGGTCTTGGAACCGGCACGAACCTCCTGCAGCGCTCCGGCGTAGGTTCCGCCCGCGTCCTGCGCATCCAAAAATCGCCGAAGATCGAAGCGGTCTTCCATGCCTCAAGGGCGAAGAAACGACGCTGAGGGTTCGATCAAGTACGGCAAGGGGACGTTGGAACGGCATACAGAAGCCTTCTAAAAGTGCGGTGCTTCTCTTAGGCGCCCTGCGCGAGGCGGCGGGTGGCGTTCCAGTTGCGGACGGTGACGGGCGCCCGTAGCGTCTTCGCGACCCTATGGAAGGCGAAGACGTTCAGTTCGCCTGGCTCCCGCTCGATCAGACTGTAGACCTCCCGCCCGACCAGGGCGATCCGCTCGCGTTCGCGGAGATCCGCCTCGACGGTCGCCTTCCTCGTCGGCCTCGAACCAGACGTTGCCGCTGTTGATAGATGTCCTAGCGTTCGCGAAGCCCAATCGTGCGAACTCGTCGGCCAGATCCTTCATCGCGATGCGGCGCGTCTTGCCGACGTTGATCCCGCGTAGGAGAGCGACGTGGGCGGTCATGACGTCTTCATCAGGGCGAGCCATTCCTCGCAGGTCAGCGTGTAGGCGATACTGTCGCTCTCAGACGCTTGGCGACGCATCCCGAGCCGCTCGATCAGGCGGGAGGAGGCGGCGTTTCCTGCGTCGCAGTGGGCGGTGATCCGCCTCAGTCCGAGCGTCTTGAAGCCGTACTCGACCAAAGCTTCGGCGGCTTCCGTCGCGAGCCCCTGTCCCTGATAGTCCGGGTGGAACGCGAACCCCAAGTCGCCCTCGTCCTCCGGTCGTTCGTGAAGGTAGAGCCCGACCTCTCCGACCATTTGCTCGTCTTTGCGGTGGACGACGGCGTAGCCCTGCCACTTCCCGCGCTCGTCCCCCTGCGCGGCGGCCCGCTCCGCCAAGTAGCGACCGACCTGCTCCGCGTCCATCGGTGGCTTGCCCATCGTCCGTGCTACCTCGGGATGGGTGTGGAACGCCAGGTAGTCGGCCAGATCGGACTCGGCGAAAGGGCGTACGAGAAGGCGAGGCGTGGTAAGGCTTTCGATACCTCAGTTTATTGCCTCGGCGCGATTCCGATCGCGGTGCGAACCGTCAGGCGGACGATCACCATCATGCCGTTCCACGACACGGGTCAGGCCGGGGCGACGTAGTACGGGTAGGTTCAGAGACCCGCCCTTGTCTGTGCCTAAAGCGAAGCATGCCCCGCAAGCGACAACTGCCCCAGACGATTCTCGACAAGCTCGCCCTGCTGCCGACCGAGCCCGGCGTGTACCTGCATAAGGACGAAGGCGGGAACGTGCTTTACGTGGGCAAAGCGATCAACCTGCGGAACCGGGTGCGGAGTTATTTCCAGGAATCGGCAAAGCACGGCCCGCGAATCGCGCGGTTGGTGCAGAAGGCGCGCGATCTGGAGTGGATCGTGGTCGGCACGGAAGTCGAGGCTCTCGTTCTCGAGTGCAACCTGATCAAGAAATACCGTCCGCCCTACAACGTGCGGATGCGGGACGACAAGTCGTATCCCTACATCACGATCACCGACGAAGAGTTTCCTCGCGTCCTCTTCACCCGTCGGGTACGCAAGGACAAGGCGAAGTATTTCGGGCCGTATACGAGCGCCTTCGCGGTGCGCGACACCCTCGGGCTGCTCCATAAGATCTTCCCGCTGATCCCATGTGGCAAGTCGTGGAGCGGCGCGCCGGTCCAGCGCCCCTGCCTTTACTACCATCTCGGACGGTGCCTCGGACCCTGCGCCGGGCTCGCTGACCGGTCTGAGTACCAGGGCGTTCTGGACAAGGTGGCAGCGTTCCTCGACGGCAAGGAGGACACCATCGCCGCCGACCTCCAGCGGGAGATGGAGGAGGCCGCCGAAACCCTCGATTTCGAGAAGGCGGCCAAGATCCGCGACCAGGTGAAGGCGATCGAGCAGGTCATGCAGCGCCAGCAGGCGGTGACCGACAAGGGCAATGACCAGGACGTTATCGCGGTCGTCAAGGATGAGCGCGGGGCGGCGATCCAGATGCTCTACATACGGGGTGGCAAGCTTATCGGCCAGCGGCAGTACATGCTCGATGGTGCGGCCGATGCGGCGCCCGGCGAAGCAGTCCAGGAATTTGTGAAGCAATATTACGCGGAGGCGCCGGAAGTGCCCCGGGAGATCCTGCTTCCGGTCGAGATCGAGGAGCGGCTCGTCGTTCAACAGTGGCTGCGTGGGCGCAAAGGCAGCGCGGTCACCGTTGAGGTCCCACAGACGGGCGACAAGGCGCGCCTCGTCGATCTCGCGGCGGCGAACGCGGAGCAGGCCCTCAACGTCTTCGCCCAAGAGCTGAAGAAGAAGGAGGAGTGGGCCGACGAGGCGATGGGAATGCTCCAGGACGCGCTCGGGCTCGACAGCCCGCCCTTCCGGATCGAAGGCTACGACATCTCGAACATCCAGGGCACCGCGCCGGTCGGCTCGATGGTCGTCACCGAAGGCGGCGAGGCGAACAAGGACGAGTACCGGCGCTTCGCGATCAAGTGGCATCCCGAGACGCCCAACGACTTCGCGATGATGAACGAGGTCCTTACCCGCCGCCTCAAGCGATACGTGGACGGTGACGAGAAGTTCTCGAAGCTCCCGGACCTCATCATGATCGACGGCGGCAAGGGCCAACTCGCCTCGGCGCTCAAAGCCCGAGACGACCTCGGGCTCCACGTCCCGATGGTCGGCCTCGCAAAACGGCACGAGCTGATCTACGTGCCTTACGAGGCGGAGATCCTTCAGGCGGGTGAGGAGCCCGACCTCAAGAATCTGAAGACCTCCCGTACGAAGGCCTACCTCTACCGGGAGGTCGAGCTTCCTCTCACGTCGCCGGGCCTCATGCTTCTGCGCAAGCTCCGCGACGAGGCGCACCGCTTCGCCCTGACCTACCACCGCAAGATTCGCGACAAGCGCATGAACGGCTCGGTGCTGGAAGAGATTCCTGGCGTCGGCCCGCGCCGCCAGCGCTTGCTTCTGCGCACCTTCGGCTCCATCGAGGGCATCCGCCGGGCGTCGATCGAGGAGTTGGCGGCGGTCCCGACGATGACCAAGAGCCTCGCGGGCAAGGTCCGGAACTATCTCGCTGAATCGGTATGACGCTTTGGGACGAAATCCGAGAGCGACGGAAGTTCGGCGTTGTCCACTGCGGTGTGGTAGCAGGTCGCTACGATCGGGACGCCGCCGCCCGACTCTTCGGGCTTGATCCGGACGCGCTCGTCCAGACGCCGACGCTCCAGGAAGCCCGCGCGACGTTGCGCCTTCTGCTCACGGAGGACTTGCCTACAGCTCCCGGATCATGTCGTGGGAGGAGACGGATCGCCTGATCGAGCGATTTGCGGCCGAGACCGGGATGGACGAGGCGGGCACCCGGCTCTTCGGCAACCTCGACGATCCCGACCCGCGTACTCCGACGACGAAGTTGGGATGTTGGATGCCCGCGACGGACGCGACGTTCGATACTGGGATTCTTGCGATCTCTTCCAACCGTTGCGCTTGTCTTTGGATCGAAGACGAGGATTGACGGGCCGCTCGACCAGGGCTCCGTTCATCAATCGATTGAGTTCACCTTCTGCAAGCCGTAGTTTCACTTACATAGACAGCGTACTCGGCGTCTAAAGGGGTAACGTCATCCGCATTCCCGCCGATCGAACGGCGTTTTTGTGATCGATTTGATCCTTGAGCAACGCCCCGCCACCCTCGAAGATTTTCTCCTCCACCGTGAGGTTCTTGCGCCGTGGTACGGTCCCGGCGTCCCCGATCTTGAGCGCGCCTGGGCGGGAATGCTGGCCCAGGAGGGCGTGTGGTCCCTCGTCATTGAAGACGTCGAGGGACCGCGCCGCGCCGTCTCGCTCTCTCTGAGCGCCTTCGTCTCCGACCGAATGGCGGACAAGCTCGAGTCGGGAGAGTGTCCTTGGATCGCCGGGGCGATCGCCTCGCGCCACCTGTCGCGGGGCGACGAGCCGCTCTCGCTCGACCGTATCCGCGCGGCCCATCGGGGAGGCGGACTAAACCTCGTGGCGCTTCACACCGTCTCTCCTATCCTCCCACCCGGCCACGCCTCGACGGGTCTCGTTGGAGACCGGCGCGCGGCCGCCTCCGGCCACTCCATGCAGGGCTATCGTCTAAAGCGCGTCCTGCGCGAAGTCTTCAGTCCCCAGGCCCTCGGCTCGTTTACCGCCGGCGGATGGCGGCTTCGAAGCGACTATCGGAAGCACTTCGAAGATGAAGCCGAACAACCCAGTATCCACCGACCCTTCCTGATGGGCCTTAGCCGGGACGAGGCCGCCAACGATCACATCGGCGGTGCGCGCGTCGCCTCGCTCTTCGTCGACTATCCCAACCGCCTCGCCTTGCGCCGCGTCCACCGCGAGTTGCTCACCTCCGCTTTGGAGGGCCTTACCGACAAGGAACTGGCGGATCGGCTTTCGCTCTCGCCTTCGGCGGTGAAAAAGCGATGGGCAGCGGTTTACACCCATGTCGAGGGCAAGATTCCAGGAATGCCCAGCGATCGAGGCCGCGTCGATCGCACACGCGGTGCGGAGCGACGGCGCCACGTCCTGAACTACCTGCGCGAACACCCCGAAGAGTTCCGCCCTCTTGTCGATTAGAGTCACGACGTGGCTGGGCTCTCGCCTAGTACCAAAGTACAACAAGTGGGATCGTAAGGCGGCTTTCGAAACATCCACGGTATTTATGCGGTCTACTGGGGGCGAAGATCGGAGCAAGCCCCGGTAATCCGTACTCTAAGCTTACGGCGGGGGCCGATCCTCAACACAGGACGGACATGGATCCAAGCACGACCCAAGCACACATCCGAGAACTGGAGAGCGTCCGTAAGCAGACCAATCTCTGGCGCCTCGGTGCGACCCTCGTCATCGTCGTCACCCTCGTCGTCTCGCTCTGGCTTCTCTACGCCGACGCGAAGGCCCTCGCCTCTCAAGGCCCGACCCAAGAACGGTTCGTCTCGCGTCTGCAGGAGGGCATGAACGAACGGGTCGTGCCGCAACTCAAAGAGACGATGGGCAACACCCTTACCGAGATGCGACCCGTCGTTCAGGCGGAGTTCGTCAAGCTCAACACCCGTGTCCCCGATATCACCCAGGCATCGCTCAAGCAGGTGGACGAACTTCAAAAGTCGCTCCCGGCCAAGGGTCAGAAGGTTCTTGACGAGACGTTTGGAGCTGCTCTGCGTGACGAGGAGCCGGAGATTCGCAAGATGTTCCCGGACGCGACAGAGGAGCAGGTCAAGGGTCTCGTGACTAGCCTTACGACCGCCGTGAATGAGCGCGGGCCGAATCTGGCCGACGAGCTTCTTACTCCCCACCTCACCGCGATGCAGAAGATCCATGAAAACCTGCGCCGCATCCAGGCGAGCGATCAGGGAGGTTCCGGCGCCGAAGACGACTGGGCGATGGGACTTGCCGTGTTCGACGTGATCCGCGAGGACGTCAAAGGCCTGGAGATCAAGCCGGGCGAGGCTGCGAAGGCCGTCTCAGCGGCGGCGCAGAAGGTGGCCGACGCGGCCAAGAACGTGCAGGATGCCGCGACCCACGTCAAGGGCGAGGCCGACAAGAAGGCGAACGAGGGCGTAAAGTGAGCGACATCCCGACGAATCCCGGCCCGGTGAACCCCGAGCCCATCGTAAACCTGTCCGGCGAGGGCATCGCTGAACGCTACGTCGCACAGGAGCTCGTCGAAAGCCGCGCCTCTCTGAAGCGCACTCAGATCATCGGCGTTGTCATGACGGTCCTCGTCGTGGGCAGCATGGCCTTCCTCACGTCTGGATGGCGCAGCAACCTGGAGCCCAACGCGGCGGCGGAGATCGCGACCGGTCTCGCCTCTCAGCGCGTGGACGATCTCACCCCGCAGTTCGCCGACTACGTTCGTACGGAGGTGCCTAAGGCGATCCGCAGCGCTCCAGACGAACTGATCAAGCGGCTCCCCGAGTACCGAGAGAACCTGGAACAGAGGGTCGAGACCGACCTGCGAGCCCGATCCGCCGACGCGACGAAACGACTCCACGACGAGCTTTTCACCTACCTCAGCGCTCACAAGGAAGCGGTAGGCGAGCTCCTGAAGAACGCCAACGATCCTGCGAAAGCCGATGAGATCGGTAAGGGTCTTGAGGACGAGTTCCGCAAGTTCCTTAAAGAGGAGAAGGTGGGCGACGATACGATCCAGGCCAAGCTGGATAACACCCTCAAGGCGCTGAGCCAAGTCGAGCAGCGCACCGCGCACCTCGCCGCTAACCAGGGCCTCACGCCCTCGGAGCAAAAGGCGCGTCATGCGGTCGCGATGCTGATGAAGCGGATCGACTTCGCCAAGGACGCCTCCGGACCCATCAAGCTTCCGACGATCGACCCTGAGAAGGCTCGGACGATGATCAACGATGCGGTCGACCAGACGAAGGCGAAGCTGAACGAGGCGGCGGATCACGCATCGACAGCGATGCCCGCGACGGGAGGCACAATCGCTCCCAAGACGATGGGAGCGGTAGGCGCCGCGCCGAAAGTAGCGACGCCTTCGGCCAAGCCTTGAGTCTATTCCGCCTCGATCTCCGCGATCTCGTCGGAGTTCAGGCGGAACGTCGTCGCTCCGGATATTCCGGCGACTTGATCGGGTCGCCGGATTCCGACGATCGCCGCCGTGACCTCCGGGCGGCGCAGGGCCCAGGCGATCGCCGCCTCGCCTGCCGTTCGTCCATGGCGCTGGCCGACCGCCCTTAGGCGGTCGGCCAGCGCGAGGTTCTTCGTGAGGGCAGGCTCCTTGAACGCATCCGCCCGGCCTCGCCAATCGTCCGCAGGTAAGGCGGCGATCCTCTCGCGACTCATTCCACCGCTGAGCAGGCCCGAGGCCATCGGTGAGTAGACGATCGTCCCGATGTCGTGCGCGGCGCAGTACGCCAGGACCTCCGCCTCGACGTCCCGCCGCAGGAGGGAGTAGGGCGGTTGGAGCGACGTGATCGGCGCGATGGCCCGTGCCCGTTCCATCTGGGCGACGCTGAAGTTCGAGACGCCGATCCAGCGCACCTTCCCTTCCTTCTGAAGTTCCGCGAGAACGGTCCAACCCTCTTCGATCTCGTCGTCGGGTTGCGGCCAGTGAACCTGATAGAGGTCGATGACGTCTGCCTTCAACCGCCGGAGAGACGCTTCGCACTCGCGGCGGATCGAGTCGGCCTTGAGCGAGGGGACCACCTTCCCTTCCGCGTCCCAGGTCCGCTCGCATTTGGTGAAAACGTACGGCTTCTCCGCCATACCCTCCAGAGCTCGGGCGACGACCTCCTCGCTGTGGCCGAGCCCGTATACGGCGGCGGTATCGATCCAGTTCATGCCCGCGTCGAGCCCCGCGCGAATCGCCGCGACGGACTCGTCGTCGTCCTGCGGCCCCCAAGCGAAGGCGTAGCCGCTGCCGCCGATGGCCCAGGCGCCGATGCCTAGGGGCGTGATGTCGAGGTCGCTGTTTCCAAGCCGCCGGGTGGTCACGGGCGATTCTACGCGTTCGCGTAGCGCGTCATCAACGCGGGCCAGGTTCCCTCGAGGATCGCCTCGCGGATCTCGCGCATCAGCCGCGCGTAGAAGGCGAGGTTGTGAAGCGTGGCGAGCCGCGCCCCGAGCGGCTCGTCGACCTTGAACAGATGTCGCACGTAGGCGGCGGAGTAGCGCTCGGTCTGCGGGAAGACGGATTCCTCGTCGAAAGGACCGTCGTGTTCCGCCCACTTCGCCCCGGCGGCGTTGACGCGCCCGTTCAGGGTGTAGAGCGCGTGGTGCCGCGCCATACGGGTTGGCAGAACGCAGTCGAACATGTCGATGCCGCAGGCGACCGCATGGAGGATGTCGCCCGGATGACCGACGCCCATCAGGTAGCGGGCCTTGTCTTTGGGCAGAAGGGGCGCGGTGTGGGCGACCACGGGCCGTTGCATCTCGGTCGGTTCCCCCACGCTGACACCCCCGACGGCGAAGCCGTCAAAGGGAAGGCCCGCCATGAATGCCGCCGCCTCGGTACGCAAATCGAGATGGACGCCGCCTTGGACGATGCCGAAGATCGCCTGGTCGCCCGTCCGGGCCATCAGGTTTCGCCCTGCCCACAGGTGGGTCCGACGCATCGCACCGACAGCCTCCTCGCGAGTGCAGGGATAGGGCGGACACTCGTCCAGCATCATGCTGATGTCCACCCCCAAGGCCGCCTGGATCTCGATGGAACGTTCCGGGGTGAGGAAGATCTCGTGGCCGTCGAGATGGCTCTTGAAGCGCACCCCCTCGTCGGAAATCTTTCGGTACTTGCTCAGGCTCATCACCTGATAGCCGCCCGAGTCGGTCAGAATCGAGCCGCGCCAACCCATGAAGCGGTGGAGCCCACCCCGTCGCCTCACCAGCTCCTCACCGGGCCGCTGGGAGAGATGGTAGGTGTTCGAGAGGATCTGCTCGAAGCCGAGCGTCTCCAGGTCCTCGACCCCGACCGTCTTGACCGCCCCGTAGGTCCCCACCGGCATGAAGAACGGCGTCTCGACTGTGCCGTGGGGGGTGTGGAGACGTCCTCGGCGTGCGCCGGTGTGAGGACAGGTGGCGAGAAGTTCGTAACGAATGGACATTAGGGATTGGAGAGTGGGAGAGTTAGGATGGTAGCTCACCCAACTCCCCCGTTTCCTAGCTCCCTAGACCCTTGCCCGCTTCCAGGACCCGCCTTTGTAGGCGATCGTCGCGAGAATGCCCTGGACGCCCTGGGTGAGGGCCATCGCCAGCCACGCCCCTTTCGCGCCCATTCCGTAAGCGATGGGCAGCGTGATCATCCCTGCGAGCGCAAAGCCGCTGGGTAGGGAGAGGACGACCGCAAGGGGAACGCGCAGACCCCAGAGAGCGAACACGGAGATCCAGAGGGGCCGCTTCACGTCCCCTGCGCCCTGCATCGCCCCGATAAACACCATCGCGTAGGCGAACAGGAACTCCGTGACGCAGAGGTAACGCAGCAACAACGTCGCCTCGCGAACGATCTCGGGCTTATCGTGGCCGATCAAGGTACCCGCGATGGTCGGCGCCAAGACGTAGACGGGGGTCACGAGGCAGATCGTCACGAACGCGCCCCAATGCGCGGATACCCAACCCAATCGTTCCGCCCGATCGGGCCGCTCCGCGCCCAGGCTCTGGCCCACCAACGCGCCCGCCGCCATGCTCAGGCCGAACGCGGGCATGAACATGATCGACTCCACCGCGAAGCTCGTGGACATCGCCGCGATGGCCGATTCGCCGTTCGACAGCTGCTTGAGCACGAGGGTGAACGCGGTCAAGGACAGCGTCCGCAGGGTCGACATGGTCGCCGCCGGAACCGCGATGCGCAGGATGCGCTTTCCCCAGTCCCAGCGGGGAACGTGCAGAGGCGACAGCGCGCCCAAGGCAGTCCAGCGAACGTAGGCGACGTAACCGACTGCCGACACCCACGCCGACGCGCTCAGCGCGATCCCCGCCCCGACCAGACCCAAGCGATGGACCAACAGGAAATTCAGCCCCATGTGGATCGCGATCTGGATGCCGGAGATCACCATGGGGCTCTTCGTGTCGCCCGCTCCCCGCAGCGAGCCCGCCAGGGTCTGGATCACGAAGATCGGAAGTAGACCCGCCGAGTAGGCGAGCACGAACCGCGTCATCTCCTCTTGCGCGACGACGGCGGAAGCCGGTAGCAGCGAAGCCGCCGCCCATCCGGCGCTCAAGGCGGTCAGGATCGCGAACACGAGACCCAGACCGAGCGCGAGGCTAAGCGACTCCTGCGCCCCTCGCCGGTACTCCGCCTCCTCACCCGCCCCGAACGCGCGGGCGACGATCGCCGAGGCGCCCGTGCCGAGCGACGCCGCGAGCGAGAACACAAGGAACATGACGTTCGTCGAAGCCCCGTGCGCGGTCAGCGAGGGCGCGTGCAGGTGACCGATAAAGAACCGGTCGAGCAGGGTGTTGACCACCTGAAGGGAGTTCAGGGCGACGGCGGGCCAAGCCAGGGTCCAGACTACCCGCGAGGCGTTTTCTCGAAGCGGGATGGCGGACTCGGCGCTGAGCGACACAGACCTTATAAGGTACCTCGGTACGTCGTAAGACCTTTAAGATTTCGCTGCGGACGAACGGTCTACCAACGGAGTTGAAGCGCTTCCTCGTACTCTTCCGGCGTTCCTACATCCACGCGACGCATCTCGGAGCCGAGGGCGACCGCCTTGAGGTCGAAGCCCTCTTCGAGGGCGGCGTTCAGGACGGCGGTCATGCCCAACTCACCCGGACCTTCAAACCGCGCGACCGTTTCCGACAAGAAAGCCATGAGCCGCCGAGAAAGCGCGTAGCGGCCGGCGACCGCCCATCGACTGATCGTCGCCTCGGGACCGGGCTTTTCCCAAATAAGTTGGATGCCACCGCGCCACTCATCGACATCCACGATTCCGTAGCGCGACGTCCCCACGTCGTCGGTCGGCGCGACCGCCACCGCTCCGTCGATTCCCTTCTCAAGCAGTTCCGCCATGCGCGCGACGGGTGAGCCGCCGTAATACGCGCCGTCCCCGAGCAGGATGACCGCATCGTCGTCGATGTCCGCGCAGGCGATCGCGTCGGCGAGACCCCGCATCGCGGGTTGGTGGACGATCTCGACCCGGTAGTCTCGAAGAAACTCATCGAGCAAAGGCTTGTCGGGCGCACCGACCACTACGATACGCTCGAATCCCGCCTGCCGCGCCTCGCCGATCACCCGCGCGATCGTCGGAGCTCCGCCCAAAGGCAAGAGTTCCTTGGGCTTGCCTTCCGTCAGGGCCGTCATGCGGCTCCCCTTCCCCGCCGCCGGAATGATCGCGACCATCAATCCTCCAACCAGCGGCCCTCGCCCCCCTTCGGCGGCTTAGCGTCCTCGGGGTGGACCACGTAGACCGTCCGCTTCGAATAGAGCCATGCCCGCTCGAAGTCGGCCCGCTTGTAGACGTGGCGCACGTCGCCGCGCCGTGCGGGGTCGTTGATCACCGGGTCGCCATCCTTCGTGAAGCCGACGAGCACCACGAGGTGCCCCGAACCGCCCGCCGGCGCACCTTTCAGCATGTCGAACGACACGGAGCAAGCGAGCGGCAAGTCCACCGCGATCCACTTTTCCAGATCCGAGATGCCGGCGAATCGGGCGACGTAGGCGCGCATCCCTGGGAACGAGCCGGAGTAGGCGACGTTGAAGGGCCAATTGCCCGCCCCGTCGTAGACGGCGTCCCACACGTTCGCCTCGACCTCCGGCACGTCACGGTCGAGTTCAGGCCGGTGAAGAACGCGGCTGTAGTGCCACAAGAGCATCGAGGTCGATGTGGCGGAACATAGGACGCCCCCGTTCGGGTAGTCGCCCTGGGCGCGCATCGGGACGTCGATGGTCTTGCCCCACGCCTCGCTTCGATGGGAGACGGCGGCGGTCTTCGCTTTGGAATCGAGGAACGCGGCGGTCAGGAGCCGAAGGCGAGGGGTCGGTCCCTCGCCGAGCGTCTTCAGGGTCGCCCTCAACTCCAGCCGGTCGGCGGGACTCTTGAGTTCGAGCGTGTCCGTGTTCACGTCGCCGTCGGCGTCCTTTTGGCCCTCGACGGAGACGCGAGGGCCCTTCGCGGACCAGTCGGCCAGCACGTACCACTTCGTCGGTACTTCACCCCGCCAGGCGCGCGCCTCGACGCGCAGACCCGCCGTCTGGGGATTCTCGACGTTCCACGAGACGATCGCCTGGTTCCAGGCGAAGCCGGGACTCAATGGCTCGAACGCCTTCGTCGCGACGCTGCCGGGAACGGGAAAGGCGAG
>Ga0160428_1000686_pt1 | contig 33593 bp, 37 predicted proteins | sample SolpanmetagenomM_FD_108198 | JGI IMG/M metagenome (GOLD analysis project Ga0160428, IMG submission 108198) | Solar panel surface microbial communities from Lawrence Berkeley National Laboratory, California, USA - M | ecosystem: Engineered > Built environment > Solar panel > Unclassified ... | reverse complement strand
CTGACGGGGCCGGGCAGCAGCGGGCGGCCAGCCTAGGGCTTGAGGAAATGTAGAACGACGCGGGTAGTGTGGCCGGGCAGCTGGCGGGCCTACACCGCACACGAAAAAGCGCGTGCCTGGGTGGGCTGTCCCTGGTAACGTCGCTAATAAATCAGCCAGTAACTTATTTATCAATCCTTTACTAGTTTTTATTATGGCTCGTATTCGTTCCATGCTCGGCACCATTGAGGGTAGCGCGGGCGGCCTCACCTTTAGCAGCACGGCGGGCATTAACCTGCTGCGTCAAAAAGTAGGCAGCAACAACAGCAAATCGCCGCTGCAGCTACAGCAGCGCGCCAAATTTGCGGAAATCGGCCGCTTGGCCAAGGCTCTCGGCGCGCTGCTGCTGGCCGGCTACAAGCGGGTAGGCTTTCAGAATGGCTACAATCAGTTTGTGGGTCAAAACATTGCCTACACGTCGCTGGACCAAAACAACGTGGCCAGCATTGACTACGCACGCCTGAGCGTATCGACGGGTAGCGTCACGCCGCTGGTGGGCTTGGCCATGACTAACTCGGCGACGGGCAAAACCATCAGCTGGACCGACAACAGCGGCAGCAACCAAGCGCTAGCCTCCGATAAGGTATACGTGGCTATCGTGCGTACGGCGACTAAGCAGGTAGCCCAGTCGCTGGGCAGCGCCACCCGCGCGGCGGGCTCGGTAGACGTGGCAGCTTCGTATTTGGCGGGTGTGGCGGCCGGGGAGCTGGCGGTGTATGCCTTTGCCCGCCGGGCCGACAACACGGATGCCAGCCCCACGGCCAGCCTCGCGTCGGCCGCAGCGGGGGGTAGCCCGGCGCCGACCTTCGGCACCACCATCTCCGGTCCTTCGGGCACGGCGGCGGGCACGACGCTCACGGCCTCGGCCGGTGACCGCTTCGGCTTCAACGAGCTAACCACGGGCAGCAGCGGCCCCTACAACATGGCCATCAACGTGGGCGGCCAGCAGGTGGCCAGCGTGGATACCTACGACCGCTACGCGGGCAAGCCGTTCGGTTTCACCCACGCCGGCGTGACCCGCACGGGTAGCTTCGCGGCAACGGTGAACTTCTAGGCTTAACGTCCTGGACAGCAATAGGCCGGCCCGGGTATACTGCCGGGGCCGGCCTTATTTTTTACCTTCTACTTTACTACAAATGAGCACTATCACTAAAAAGCTCTCGGGGGTTATGTTCAGTGGCGCGGCGCTGAAGCTGGCCTCGGCCGCCTTTAGAAATAACCTCACCATCGTGTACGGCTTCAACGCGGGCGGCACGGGCTACACCTCTTTTAAGCCAGCCAGCAACTTCAACTCGCTCACGGAGCTGGTACCGGATGGAGTCTACATCGTGGACGCGGCGACGCCGGGCTTTGAGCTGCCCGGGGCCGTGCTGACGCTGGCGGGCCTGGGCAGCAACGCGCCGGCGGCGCTGACGGTCAATAACTTCCGCGCGGTGGGGAAAACCTACCCGAATGGGCAACAAGCGATTGAACTTGATTTTGACGCCGCCAGCACCGACCCGGCCGATTTTGCCGTGGTGCTGGTGGTGTGGAACGAGACGACCGAATTTATGCAGGGGATGTTGGATATGGGCGGCGTAAACACGGGGTCAACCGGGGCTATCTCGGTCGGCCAGCTGGGCTCTACCCTGACGGACACGTACCGCGTGCACGTGCTTTCCAACCGGGGCTCCCTCTTTACGAAGACGTTCGTGCCAACTACATAGCCGGGGTAGGACGCCACCAAAAAAGCCGGCTCCCTGGATGGGGGCCGGCTTTTTTGGGTTTTAGCGGGAAATGGCTGGTACGGCGCTGGGTAAGAGCTGGACCGAAGGAGGACCGAAGGAGCCTATTTGATTTGGCCTGGCCAGATTATAGGACTTTGAGGAGGAGTCCCAGCGAGCAGCGTAGCAGCGGCAGGTACATAGAGCAAATAAAAAGCCTGGCCGGCTGGTGGCTCTCTAAGTAGCCCCACTTTTATATACATTTTAGAGAATGGTCTTATTGGAAAGGACAATCGCCACCCTTGCTTGTGCTGGGAGAATGCACTCGCGGGCCGAGTAGCCTATTGCCAAGGCAGCGTGGAAGCTACCGAGGCTAGCTAAGTGCCAGCTACCGCCCGCCTATCCCGGCATAAGCCAAAAAGATAGGGTAATTGGCCTACCGTAGTGGTCGGCACCGTGAAAGCATCCCTACATTTGAGGCTCAAGAAACTACGGGAATTGCTTCGTCTTTGGGCTGCCATGTTCTATTCACTTGCGCTGCCCAGGCAGTTGCGGCGTTTTCTCCTGCTGTTGGGCGGCCTGTGGCTGCTTCAGCTCCCACCTGCCACCGCCCAGCCAGCCTCACCTAGCATGCGCATCGAGCGCCTACCCCCCTCGGGGCTGGTGCTCAACAAAGGCTGGCGCTACCACATCGGCGACGACCCCGCCTGGGCCCGGCCCGACTTCGACGACCGCCGCTGGGAAGAACTCGACCTGGGCCGGCCCCAGCGAGAACTGCCGGCGCGCCTGCAAACCGGCATCAGCTGGCTGCGCCTGCGGCTGCGCGTCGGCGACAGCCTGCGCCAGCACGCACTGCTGCTGCAACTGGGCGCGCTGGGCGCTTGGCAACTCTACCTCAATGGTCGCCTTGTGCAGCACAAGGGCACGCTGCACCCCGACCCGACCCGCGTGCACCTGCTGGGCCACTGGGACGGCCCGGAATCGGTGGAGGTGCCGCTGACCGAACCGGGCGAGCAGGTGCTGGCCCTGCGCTTCGCGCCTTGGCGCCCCCCGCTGATGTGGGGCATCGGGGGCAACCCGCTGCTGAGCTTGCGGCTGCTGGCGGGGTGGCAAGTGCGGGCGCAGGTGGCCGAGCGAGGCCCCGCGCGCACCGTGCACTGCGTCGTGGCGGGCGTGTTTGGGCTGCTCACCCTGCTGCACCTGGCCTTTTTTCGCTACAACCCCGCCCGGCGCGCCAACCTCTACTTTGCCGGCTACGCCGGGTGCCTGGCGCTGGGCGCGCTGAGCATCTACTACAACGAGGTCTTCTACTCAGCCGGCCTGGCCCCGCATATTGCGCTGTCCATCGCCAGCTTCGCGCTGCTGCTGCTGAGTAGCCTGGCAGCCGTGCGGGCATTATACGCCTTGTTTCATTTCCGGCCCGGTCGCCTGTATGCGGGCCTGTGGCTGAGCTTTGGCGGCCTGCTGGTTTTTATTTCGCTCCACCTGTTTGGAGGGGGGCTGCTCGGCTACCTGGCCTCGCTGGTGCTGGCGACGGCCGAAGAGCTGCGCCTGACGGGGCGGGCCCTGCGGCAGCGGCAGCGCGGGGCCTGGATTATCGGGGCGGGGTTTGCCGGCTCCTTCCTGGCCGTGCTGACGCAAGTCGTGCTCGAGGTCAGCCCATTTGGGGTGTCGCTGCTGACCTCCAACCTGCTCTTTACGCTCACGTGCCTGCCGCCGGCCCTGGGCATCTCCTTGTTTCTGGCCCGCGAATTTGCCCTCGATGCCGAGCTGCTGCAAGTCAAGCTGGTCGAAGTGGAGCAGCTCGCGGCTAAGACCCTGGCCCAGGAGCAGGACAAGCAAGCCCTACTGGCCCAGCAAAATGAAACCCTGGAAGGGCAGGTGGCGCAGCGCACGCACCAGCTGCAACGCTCGCTGAGCGAACTGCAAGTTAGCCAGCAGCAGCTGGCAGCCCAGGCCGTCCGGCTGGGCGAACTGGATGTGGCCAAAAACCAGTTCTTTGCCAACGTCAGCCACGAGCTGCGTACGCCCCTGACCCTGGTGCTGGGCCCGCTCGACTCCCTGCTCACGGACCCGGCCCAGCCCCTGCCGGCCCCGCTGCGCCCCTCCGTGTGCTGGCCCACCGCCAAACCCGGCGCTTGCAGGCGCTGGTGGACCGCATCCTGGACTTGACCAAGCTGCAAGCCGGTCGGCTGGAGGTATTTGCCACACCTACCCTGGTGGCCCCGTTTCTGCGCCGGGTGGTGGCGCAGTTCGACTCGTTGGCCGCCGAGCGGGGCGTGGCGCTCCACGGCCCCGCCCACCTGCCCACGGCCCTGCACCTGCTCCTGGACGCCGACAAAGTAGAGCAAATCCTGACCAATCTGCTCAGCAACGCGCTCAAGCATACGCCCGCGGGGGGGCAAGTGCACCTCACGGCCGAACTGCCCGCGGCGGAGCCCCCGCACGCGCTCACCCTAACGGTGCGCGACACGGGCCCGGGTATCGCGGCCGACGAGCAGGAGCGCGTGTTCGAGCGCTTTTACCAAAGCCCGCACTTGCCCACCTTGGGTGGCACCGGGCTGGGCTTGGCCCTAAGCCGGGAACTAGCGGCGCTGCTGGGCGGTACCCTCACGCTGGAGAGCGCCCCCGGCCAGGGCGCGGGCTTTACGCTGCGCTTGCCGGCGCCGGTGCTGCCGCCACCTGCGGGGCAAGCACCGAGTGGCTCCGGAGAATCCGTCGCCGGGGCGGTAGCCGGCACCTTTGACGGACCGCTGCCCGAGCCCCTGGTGCCGAGTTCCCGGTTGCGGGTGTTGGTGGTGGAAGACCATCCCGACCTGCGGGCGTACGTACGCGACTTACTGGCCCCCACTTACGAGGTACTCACCGCCGTCGATGGGCAAGACGCGCTGGAACTGCTGGCCGGCGATACGCCGGTAGACTTAGTGGCCACCGATGCCATGATGCCGCGCCTCAGCGGCACGGAACTGCTAGGCCACCTCAAGGCCAACCCGGCGCGGGCCAGCGTGCCGGTGCTCATGCTCACGGCCCGCGCCGACGAGGCGCACCGCGCGGCCGCGCTCACGCTGGGCGTGGACGACTACCTGACCAAACCCTTTACGCCGGCCGAGCTGCTGACCCGCGTGCGGACGCTGCTGCACAACCAGCAAGTACGCCGCTACTTCGCCACGCTGCCAGCCGAGCCGACGGCGGATTCGCCCGCGGCCTCCCCCACCACGGCCTCCCCTATTGGCTCGACCACAGCGAACGCTGCCCAAGCGCCCGTAGGGCCGCTGCGGCCGGAGGGGGATACGCGGCTCGCCCGGTGGCAAGCCCAAGCAACCGAACACCTGGCCGACGAGCAATTTGGGCCCGCGGAGCTGGCCGAGCTGCTGTGCCTGAGCGAGCGCACGCTCTACCGCCGCCTGGGCGAGCTGGCCGGCCTCACCCCCGCCGCGTGGCTGCGCGAGCTACGCCTCGACCAGGCCCGGCTCCTGCTGGAAGCCGGCGGCTTTGGCTCGGCGACGCAGGTAGCCGAGGCAGTGGGCTTTGCCAGCGCCCGGTATTTTGCGACCCTCTATACCGAGCGCTTTGGTCGGCGCCCCGCCGACTACCCGGCCTGAGGACGGGAGCCGCCAGCCCGGGGGTTGTGGCCCGAACCAGCCCTGCCGCGCGCCGCAGGGGGTAGCCAACTGGGTACTGGCGCGTGGCAGGGCAGCAGCAGCCGTACAGAATGCCTGCCAATACTGACAGCTGGGCTGCCAATCTGTGGCACTGTCCTTAGAATGGCGAGGATTTTACAGGGGTGCCCCGGGGAGAGCCTGCACTTTTGCAGCGTCAACTACCCGTTGGCTGGCCAGGTACCTAGCGTATTGAGCAAGGCTGGCAGCCCAGGGGAATCAAGGCGCCACCCACTCCTTTCTCAGCTATGAAACACTACCTAACCAGCAGCTGCGGCAGCTCCGCTCGCAGTCGGCTGGGCAGGCCCCGTGCTTGCCTAGCCCCGGCGGCCACTGTGGCGGCCGGCGGCTAATCAGGAGGCCCGGGCGCTAACGCAGCCCGCGCCTAGCCACGCCGATGCAGGTACCACCTGCCTGGTGTGCTGCTACCCCTCTTGAAAAGGCTGGTGACACGCAGGCGTCACCAGCCTTTTTTTCGCTTACTCCCTTCACCCTACCCCCAAACTCCATGGAAAACAGCTTCTCTACAACTGGTTGGCTCCTGGGCCTGCTCTTGGCAGCCGGCCCCGCCCTCGGGCAAAATTATGAGCAGATAGCCAAGCAAATAGTCAATACCTCGGCCGGGGTGAAGGCCGGGGAGCTGGTCATGATTACGGGCGGCCAGCACACCCTGCCGCTGATGGAAGCGGTAGCCGTCGAAGTGGCCCGCGCGGGCGGGCAGCCGGCCATGCTAGTCAACACCGACAAGGTCGCGCATGCCGAGAACGTAGAAATACCGGAATCAGCCATTCAGGCCTCTAAAATGCGCAACTGGCTGTTGCAGGCCGACGTGCTCATCACGCTACCCTCTCTAGAAGACAGCCGTGCTGCGCTGGCCGGTATAACGCCAGCTCGCCAGAATAAATTTGAGAAAGTGGCGGCCGAGGCCGGGCTCAACAAGAAGCTGGATGCGGCCAAGATTCGGGGGGTATTCGTGAGCTACCCCAGCAAGAGCTTTGCCACAAACCAGCAGCTGGACTACCCAGGCTACGAGCAGATGATTTGGGCCGGCATTGGGGCCGACTACACGGCCATCGCCGCGCAGGCGCAGCAACTGAAGCAGCTGTTCGCAACCGGCAAAAAAGTACATATCACGTCGCCCACGGGCACCGACCTAACCTTTCAGCTCGCGGCACGCCCCGTGTTTGTCGACGATGGCGTGCTGACCACCGCCGACCAGCAAGAGAAGCTCATTTATAACCGCACTGCCGCCCTGCCTGGGGGTCGGGTTTTTGGCACCTGCCTGGAGACTTCCGCCACGGGCCGGCTGGCGGCCTCGCCCGCCACGTGGAACGGCAAGCCTTTCCAAGGGTTCAAGGCCGACCTCAAGAACGGGCAGCTAGCTAACGCGAAGGCCGAGGTAGGAAACGAAGGTTTGCAACAGTGGCTGGCATCGTACGACCCCAGCTTGCTGCAACTGGATTATTTCTCCATCGGCCTCAACCCGGCCATGAAGGCGCAGGACCAGAAAGGGTACAACCCAAACACGGCGGCGGGCATGGTGTATGTCGGGATTGGGAACAACGAATTGCAGGGCGGTCAAAACAAGGCGCCCACCGGCGATAGCTTCCCCATCGCCAACGCGACCGTGGAGGTGGACGGCCGGGTGATTGTGCGCAATGGCCAGCTCGTAACGGCGGCAGTAGCCAGCGCCGGGGCGGCTCCCCAAAAACGCCGGCAATAAGCCGCGCCAACTAGTAGGCGAAGCAAGAGCCGGTGGGTGGGGAAGGCGCTACGCTAATGCAGTCGCCCGCTGCCAGTGCCCTACCCCCTCTTGCGCAGCGAAGCCCCGCTACTACCGGCCGCGGGCACCCGGCCAGCTCCCGAAAACAACGCCGAGGTGCAGAGCGGCCAGCAGTACTACCTGCCCCTGAAGCGCGACGACTACGCCAGCGGCCTGTACTACTGCCACCTCATTGCCAATGGCCAGGTAAAAAACCTGCGCCCCACCCTTGTGAAGTAAGCATAGACACTATGCGCCGCTCACGCGGCGGGAATACATAAAAAAAGCCGGGCACTTGCCCGGCTTTTTTTATGCGCGGGCAGGAGGCTAGCCAACCCGGCACAGCACCAAAAGACTGCAGGAGATGTAGGAGAGGCATATAGCCTATGGCCAGGAAGGAGCCGGTGGTGCGCAGGAGCTTTGTGAGTAGCGGGCCGCTGGAGGAGGATGCACACTATGTGCGGCGGCCGGATATTTAGGGGGTACGGCGGCGAAAGAAATAGCGTGTCTCGTTATCAATATCGCTCTCCAAGTCATTGATACTGGATTTATGCCCCCTAGTTTGTACAGTCGTCGTCGTGAGCCACTCCCACCCATGTCGGCCTAAGTAGTTGAGGATATCAATCACCAACTTCGATTGCTGGATGTTCTTGGCCATCTCAGCCATTTCGGCGTCACCTACTACGTTAGGGGCACTCTGTCCGTAGTCGAGGTACACTCGACCAGGCGAACTGAAGTGGCGGTCATCAACGACAAGCGCACAGTAGCGATAAGGCGTAGCAACGGTGGTAGAGACTGCTTGCCCGTGCACAAGGCCAGCGAGCAATAAAGAGCAGATGAGGAGCAGGTATTTCATGCTGCTCAAGATAAGGTAAGGGCGGCTGCCGGAGGGGGTGGGCATGAATAAGCCCTGCTATTGGGCCGGGCTACTCTCCTACTCGCGGGGCTTGCGGGTGCAGGGTTTGCGTGGGGGCTTGGTGTGCATTTCGCATCCTGCCAGCATCTACTAGCTGCTGACCGACTTGGAAGGCGTAATTCCGCTACGACTATGAGATCTGCTACTTCCTGCTGGCTACTGGTTGCCTTGACAGCAACTACGGCCCTGGCCCAAACGCACCCCGAAAAGACACGTGGTAGCAAACCCACAGTGATGCGCAAGCATTTACGGACAGCTGTAGCTGAGCCTCTCGACTCCAACAAAGTCTATTTCTACGTGGAGCAAATGCCGCTACTGAACGGGCAACAGGCGTATCTAGCCAGTAGTGCCGCTATCACCCACTCTGTAGTCGTACCTGCGAACATCCCAGCTGGCCGAGTATACGTGCAGTTTGTCGTTACGAAAGAGGGCCAGGTTAGCCACCCACGTATTGTAAAGGGCCTGCGGGCTGACCTGGATTCGGCCGTCGTGGCGGCCACGCGGCAACTCCCACGCTTTACCCCTGGCAAACAAGGCAACCGAGTGGTGGCAGTTGTTATCACTGTCGGTGCGACGTTTCCAGTGGCGCAACAGCCGTAAGGTAGAGGCCACTCCCCTACTCGCGGGGCCTAGCGGGTGGAAGTTCCTATCCTATGGGAGCTGGCTAGGTAGGGTCAGCTGTCATGCTGAAAGCGAAGAACACAAAATAGTACCCAAACATAACCAGCACATCCACTCCCACCAGCAAGACCAGCGAGAGCGCCCGCCCCCACCGCCGCTGCCACAGCCGCCACACCAGCAGCACTGCTACCCAGACCAGTAGCATGCGGGTCAGCCATTCCCACGTCCAGAGTACGTACAGAGATAAATTTGCGCCCCCTCTTCGGTATACTAAGGCCACATATATACCTGGGAGCAAGAAAGCACTCAGTAGGTGGGCAGTCCAAAGCAGGAATTTATGGGATTGCTTGAACATAAGCACGGTGCATTTGCTACAGCAGCTACTTACAAAAGCACCGCACCGACTGGGCTTTTTTAGGGCCTCTACCCTACTCGCGGGGCTTGCGGGTGAGTGACTTACTCCTTATGCTGCAAGACAACACGGATGTCAGCCAAGCGACGCAATACCAAGTGTAACACTTCTTCCGGAACAGGGACTAGGTTGCCGTAGCGCGTGAGCAAGTAGCGCACCAGGGCCCCCAGGGCATGGACTTCGTCTTGCAACTGGGTGTGCAGGCGCTGCCAGTGGGCTTCTCCTAGCTCGGGGGTAGTACGGCAGTGTTGACGCGTGGCAATGGATTGGCTCACGAGGTCGGCCAGGGACTGGAGCACGCGCTGTTCCTCGGAGGTAAACTCGCGGGGCTGCTGGTCAAGCAGGCAGAGGGCGCCCATGCTGTACTGGTCGGTCAGGCGCACAGGGGCCGCGGCATAGAAGCGGATGCGCTTGGCCAGGGTAGCTTGGATGGCTACGGAGTCGGTAAGCGTGGGGGTAGCCGCCGCCAGGTCGTGGTAGACGACCACTCGGTTTTGCTCAACCACCGTGGAGCAGAGCATCTCGGCGCGGGGCTGCGGCGTCGCGCCGGGCATCCCGTAGTGGGCTGTGGTCGTGACCTGCTGCGCGTCGACCAGGTTGAAGAGGGAAATAGGCAGGCTAAAGATGCGGGCGGTCAGGCCCACGAGTTCATCGAATACGTTTTCACGCAAAAAAGGCAACACTTCGTGATGACTAAGGCAGGCCAGGCGCTCCGCCTCGGTTACGGGTGAAACAGGTGTAATCAACATGTAGGACAACTATAAATAAGTATAATACAAGCCAGTAAGGCTCCGGCATTTTTAAAGTCCAAATATATAAGAAAGCCCCGCTGGTGGCGGGGCTTTTCTTCTACCTGCGGGGCTTGCGGATTAGTGCCAAAGCCGCCAACTCCCTAGAGCTTGCGACGTAGCAGGTAGCCCACCTGCCCGCTTTTCTCATCGGGGAATGTGGACGACTGCACCAGTTCCCATCCTTGGCTATCTAAGTAGCTCAGGGCCGCCGGCACCGAACTAAATCGCTCGATAGCGGAGGCTAGTGCCGATAAGGAGCTATCCTGCACGGCCATTTCTTTTCGTTGGTTCTGGCCGTAGTCGAGCCGTAAGCTGGTGGCGTAAAAGTAGCTACCTATTGTATAGAGCAGGCAGTACTTACTAGGAACACTTAGCCGAGGTGCTATTGGCTGCTGGGCGTGGGCTGTCGTAGCCAGCAGGCATAGCGCAACGAGTAAGGGCTTTACGTGTTTCATCTGGCCAAGATAGGGTGGGTAAGGCTGCTGGAGGGGTAGTTTTGTAACCTGATGGCCGCCTCAACTATTTATTTTCACAGTCCCGCTGGGCTGATACTCGAGCATTCATTCGACCGCTATGCCGAGCTGCGCTATCTACCCAGTAAACGTCAACCCGGCGATCTAGCGGCCCTGCTCACCCAGCTCGGGCGGCTCCTGCTGGCACGGGGCTGGCATAAGTTCCTGTCTGATAATCGGCAAATGACTCCTTACTCGGCCGACGAAAAGCAGTGGTTCGTCAGCGAGTGGCTCTCTGGTGCAGTGCCCCATCCCAACCCGCTAACTGGGGTAATTGTGCTACCCGAGAACGTGGTGGCTCGTCTCTCCTTTCTGGAGATGTCTATGCGGGCGTCAGAGTCTTCCTTGCGCTACCGCACGTTTCAGCAAGCAGACGCAGCGCTGGCTTATCTCACAGCGCTAACGTAAGAAGATACCGCTGCTGGAGGAGTGGGTTCAGGAATTGTCCTATAAGCTGTCTCCCCAGAAAAACAAAAACCCCGTTTCCAAGTCGGAAACGGGGTTTTCAGTGGAGAGGCAGGCACACTCCGACTGCCTAGCTTAGCGCGGGTGCACAGCACCGTTGGGAAGCAGGGGCAGGCAGCAACGGACACTCAGGACGCGGAGGCGCCACTGCTTGTCGAGGCGGGCAGGAGGCTAGCCAGCTCGACACAGGCGCGTAGCAGGCGGCGGTACTTCTTGCGGCCGGCTTGTAGCTGCTCGGCGGTCAGCTCATGCACCCATACCTGCGGCGACTGGCCCTTGGCTGGCTTTTTCTGCACCGCGATGAGCACCACCCGCTGGGCTCCTAGCGCGTCGGCGTAGAGGGCACCCTGGCGGTCGTAGCCGTACTTGTCTACCGTTTCGAGGAACTGCGCGAGGTCGCGGCAACTGGTGGTTTTGAAGTCTACGAGGGTGCGGCGCCGACCTTTGGGGCTGGTGATGAGCAGGTCGGGCCGCACCTTCACCGTGAGGCCGGTGGCCTGGTGGGTGGCGGAGTACGACTGCTCGGCCTGGCCCAGGTAGCGGACGTGGCGGGGGTAGCGGTGGCGCTTGATGACGCGGGCCAGCTCGCCAGCGGCGGCCCACTGGCTGCGCGCGCGGCCGGCCAAGTCTTGGCCAATGGCCTGAAACTGCGCGGGCTCCAGGATGGCGCTGTGAAAGTGGCTGCCGAAGGTGAGCGCCTCGGTGGTGTAGCGGGTGGCGCTGCGCAGGCGGCCCAGCAGCTGGTCGGCCAGGTGGCTCAGGTCGGTATTGCTGACGAAGGGTAGGGCGCGGTGCTGCGCCTGGGTGAGGCCAGGCAGGTGCTGGAGGTTGGTAAACATAGAGCTAGCAGTAAATGGCCCCCTCCCTCACTGCTGGGGCAGGGGCCGGTGGACTATGCGGTGACTGCGGCGGCCTCGGCGGCGGGGACGACGGTGGTTAGCGGCTTGGCAGCTTGGTGCGCGGCAAACTGGTAGCCCTCGGGGATGCGGTAGCCGCTCGCCAGGCGCACCTCGGCCATACCCGTGAGGGTTTCCTCGCGGTAGAGGTCAACATCTTCGGCAAACTCCTGGCGGGCTTGCACCTCAGCCGGGTCGGCGGGCTGGTAGCTGAACTCGGCAATGAAGTAGGTGGTGGGCTGGCCGTGCTTCTCGGTTTGCTTCTGGACGGGAGTCACGGTCAGCTCCACGTCGGTGAGCTGGAGGTCGTCGTAAAACAGGCTAGCATTGAGCTTTTGCAGGTTCTCGACGCTGTAGCCGTGAAAGAGCACCGCGCACACGGCCCCGGTCTTGTCGATGAAAAACAGCTCGGCCCACACCTTGCGGCCCATGCGCAGGATGTTGTCGGAGAACACGCGCAGGGCAACGGGAATGAACGTGAGCGACGTGCCCAGCACCTCTTGCCCATTCAGGTTGAATACGCCGGCTTTGAGGTCGGCGCGGATTTGGCGGGGGTGGCCGGGGAGGTAGTTAAAGCGGCTGGTTTCAAGCAGTTCCCCGGCCGCGCTTACGGTAGCCGTGAGGTAGGCGCGGCGGGGAGTAACTGCGGCGGCAGTGTCGGGGGTAGTGGTTTTAGTGGTTGCCATAGTGGGCGGTTTGGGGAGATGAAAAAGGTGGAGCCTGTTATCGGCCGGCCCTGTTGCCGTTGGTAGTTATGGCCCGCGCCGCTGGTGAGCGCGGGCCTGGTGGCTACAGGACTGCGGCGGGGGTGATGAGGCGGCCGGCTGGCACCTCGCTGGCGGCGACTGCGCCGGCGGCCTTTGGCCAAGCGCCTGGCCAGAGCAGCTGGCGGGTGATGCGGGTGGCGTAGCGGCGAGCAGCGAAGGGCGGGGCTACGTTGAGGCGGCGGGCGGTAGGCTGGGCCATGAGGCGGAGCGGGCTAGCAGAACCCCTGCCAGCGAGCGGGGTCAGTGGCGGGGTGGTCGAGGGGGCCAAGGCTAGCGGGCGCCAGCGCGTAGCGGCGGTGGCGGGTAGCGGCCGGGGCGGCCTGCTCGTCGAGGCGGGCCAGGGTAGCCAGCAGGCGAGCGCGGCGCTGCTCGGCAGCCGTGGGGGCCGCGCCCTGGGCGGGCGCGGCCGGCGGGGTAGCGGCCTGACTACGCATAGCCGGCGCACCAGCTAGCAGCCTCCTCCCTGGCCGACTGGCAGCAAGGACAGCTGGCGGCAGGCTGGGCCACCGGGGCGGCCCCGAAGGGCTGCCAGCAGTGCGCGGAGGGGCGGCCACCGGCCAGGCGACAAGCCAGCGAGAACCAGGCAGCCCCGCCGATGAAGGGAAGCCCGCCATAGCGGCGGTCAATGCTGCGCTGGCGAAAGGAGCCCCAAGTGGCCCGGCGCTGGGCACCGGAACGGCCGGCAGCCGGGCGGGGGTGGCGGCGGTAGCTAGCGGCCAAGGGGGCGGCGACAAGCAGCGGACAAACGGTGAGCAACATGGCTGTAGGTGTAAGCCTGAAGTGCGCTACTGGCCGGGGGCCCGCCGGGGCAGCGCTAGCACCGGGGCCTCTCCCCGAATACACACAAATATACTCAGTATACACTTAATATTATGTATTTAATGCGTAATACAGCCTAGACGTACACACAAAATACGCCTCTTAATACGCACGCTGTAGCATAGAAAATATACAGAAAGCAGAAGACTGGGCGGGGGCCGCCACAGCCACCGCCGTCGGAGCTATTGGGGATAAGCATCGTATTTCCGGCATTTAACGCAGCAATACAGCGAAGTAGATACTTAGATAGCCCGGCTCGCAGGGAATGCCTATAGGCCTACCAGTATCATCCATGACCAACTAGCACCTATTGACAAGCATTCAACCCATTCCTACATTTGTACGTATAACTTTACGTAACTACACATTCTTATGCAACCCTCGGTTATGTTCTTCAACAGCAGCAAAGCGGGCCACTACGCCCAAATACTCACCAGTGGCCTACTCGGCGACATGGTGGTGAATCAGCTTACCCCGCCCGACCCGGCCGTGATTCAGCAGTGGGGGTCGATGCTCATTCAGTTTCTGGTGGCGGGCGTGACCATCTGGGCCACGATTCGCAAGGCGCTGCAAAAGCCGGAATCGGTACTGAAGGTGCCCGTGGCCGGGCCGCCTACGCTGCCGGCTACCCCTACCCCTACTTCTCTCGGTGATGCGGCGGGCGAGTAGGGCATGGGGGCTGCTCGCGGCCCTGGCTGGGTGCCAGGCAAAGCAACTGCCCGCCGAGGGCGCCGAAGCCGCTGCCCGCCGCGCGAGTGCCCAAGCGGCCCGGCTGGACAGCACCGCCCATTGGCTGTACGCCGCTGCGCGGGCGGCCGAAGATTCTGCCACTTTTTACCACCATCAGCGCTATGCTCAAACTGCTACCCCTGGCGATACTGCTGCCCTACGCCGCTTTTTCGCAGACTATACCCGCTAGCCCGCCGGCTGGCAGCTCACCCATTTGCCTACCGGTGGCCCAGGCGGCGCAGGTGCGCGACAGCCTGCGCATGCTGCCCGTGGTGCGCCGGGAAGCGGCGGCGTGGGCCCTGGCCGCGGGCCGCTACCGCGCGGCGGCCGACACGGCCAGGACGGCTTACTTCGGGCAGTTACGCTCACTCAACGGGGTGCAGCGGGCGTTGTGGGAAGAAAAGGCCGCGTCGGCGCGGCAGGCTGGTCTGGTGAAGCAGTGGCAGGGGAAGGCGCGCCGCCGGGGCTTCTGGAACTGGGTCACGGTGGTATCGGTGGCAGCGCTGAGCGGGGTTTTTATTCCGCGCTGACCGATGGGTACCACGCCTACGCAGGTGCAGCTGAGCGCCAAACAGCGGGTTAGCCAGGCAGCGCGGCTGGCGCAGGTGCGGCCGGAGCTGGCGGCGGCTTACCGGGTGGCGCTGGGGCGCTGGATGGGCGACCGGAAGCTGATGGCGTTGGGCCTGCCCATCGTGACGCAGGGCTACCGCCGCCCAGCTGAGCAAGACGCGCTATATGCCCAGGGCCGGGAAACGCCTCACCAGATTCAGTTGCTGCGCCAGGCGGCGGGGCTCGCTGACATCTCGGCGGCCGAGGCCGGCCGCATCGTCACGTATAAGCGCGGCGGCGGCAGTAACCACAACCGCTGGCCTAGCTGGGCGCTGGACGTGGCCCACCTCCAGGCCGATGGCTCGGTGAAGTGGGACAACGCGGCGCTGCTGCTATTCGCGCGGCTGATGCGGGCGGCCGATGCACGGGTTACGTGGGGCGGCGACTGGGACCGGGATGGGCAAACGGCCGACGAGACTTTCCACGACTGGCCGCATTTTGAGTTGGTGGGGTAGTGGCCGGGCGGCCGGAGCTTATGGTTTCACTTTTTACCAAATGAATAGCTGGCAGGGTTTAGCTCCTACGGCCATTGCAGTGCGTTCTCAGTTAGCAGACAAGAATGGCAAGCAATAGGCTTCGAAGTAGACTATGCTCAAATGCTTGACTCCGGATTTTAGGTGACGGCTTGTTGCCTCAAAAGCACGAAAAAGGCTTTCCTGTGCATCGGGAAAGCCTTTTTTATGTGGTAGCACTCAGACTCTGGTTTGGGATGCATTAGGTAGTTACAGAAGCACTACTGTAGACTGCCTATATCTACGCGTAGCCAGTGGGGAGCGTCGGAAGGCGCCAGCATTTCTGTACGAATGCTGAGTAGCCATTCGCAGTATTGAGTTGAATAGTAGACTATGACAGGATGTATACGGAAGGGTAGATACTGATGGGGAAATGGGTAGTAAGAGTGCGGCGCCCAAATTTCAGTGCTGGCACGGATGAAGGCGGCCAAATAAGAGGCCAATTTGGCACTCGAATTCAGAGCCACTCGTGCGGACGAAATACCTGCTAAATCGGTCCAAATCCAGGCAGCTCTAAATGCTCCATTTCTCTCATTTAACTCATACCTCAATGAATCCTGGAGACCTTATCATCACCTGGAATAACAGCTACCTTGACCTCGTGCGTAAGATTGGCGGGGCGCCCGGCCCATTGGCTCGCATTGGCGGGCTCATGCATTTGGCCATGTTTGAGGCAGTGAACTTGCTGACCTACTCCGAGCGACGCTACTACACCTCCATACCGACAATACAGCCGCCTACCGGTCCAGCAGATGCTGGGGCTACCGCAGCAGCTGCGGCGCGCTATGTACTTCTCGACTCGGTGCCTACGTATGTCAAGATGGATTTTGCAGCACAGGAAGCCAGCCCAGCTTTCCTAAAAAGCTCTACCAATCATTTTCAGACGAGCCCCGAGGCGGCCGCCTTGCTGGCTGATAATAAGTTGAACTATATGTTGCCCCCCGTGCCCAGCACCGGAGACCCGGCCTTGGATACCGCCGCCGATGCTTTGGGTAAACAGATTGCCCAAACAATATTGGCAGCCAACCCTATAGGCAATGGAGCAGACCCTACCATTACACCGCCTCTCGACCCCACGATATCAGGCGAATGGCGTGCAACAGGGTCGGGCGCGGCGGCTACGCCTCAATGGGGAAAACTCAAGCTTGTTCTAGTGGCAAAGTCACCGCAAGATTATTATCCTAAAAAAGCTATTCCTCCTGGCCAGCAATCCTATTCCGCGCTACTGGCCTCTTCATTGTACGCCGATGACCTACAAGAGGTACGGGAGAAGGGGGCAGCTACTGGGTCAACACGTTCCGACACGGAGACTGAAACTGCTTTTTTCTGGGCTAATGACCTCAACGGAACATCCAAGCCTCCAGGCCAACTATATACCATTACGCAGATAGTAGCGCGGCAAGAAGGCATTCTGAAAAACCAAAAGGATGCCGATGGATTGTTGGAAACGGCCCGGCTATTTGCAATGGTAGGGACCGCTATGTTCAATGCCTCTATTGTGGCCTGGCAAGCCAAATACTTCTGGCCTGCTACTGGGCCGTATGTTCGACTGTGGCGGCCCGAAACAGCAATCGGAAATGCAGCGACTTCGCCGGACTCAACCTGGCAGCCACTTTCTACTGACGAGAATGAGAAGCACTTCTCGCCTAGCTTCCCAGCCTACGTATCGGGGCACTCTACGTTTGGCGCCGCGCACGCGGCGGCTATGAAGGATTTTTTTGGGGATGACAACATTTCATTTGTCGCTACCACTGAAGACCCCCATGCTAAAGGGGTAACCCGCTCTTTCACTTCTTTTACACAAGCAGCCAAGCAAAATGGTGAGAGCCGCATTTTTCTGGGAGTGCATTATCGGTTCGATGCGGAGGGCGGCTATGAGATAGGGACGGCAGTAGGTGAGGACACCGCGAAAAAGTTTGCTGTTGCACTAGTGGCGGCCAATTAGAAGCGCGGCGGGCCATGTTTAACAATCCTTTCTTTGATACAGCCATCGCGCTTATTACGCTGTATCTATTGTTCAGCCAACTCACCCTTTCCTTGGTTGAGTTGCCCGCAGGGGCTTTGAATACACGCGGAGCGTATTTGCATAACCGGTTGAAAGAGGTGCTTGGCCCTACTATTCACGGTAAATTCTATGCGTCTTCTACTATCCAATCGCTGTGTTTGCCGAAGGAAGAAAAGAGTTGGGGGCTTCGCGCCTGGATTGCACTTTGGCCGGCGTATATCAGCGAAACTCTTTTTGCACAGACTATTATCGAATGCGTAGTCAATCTAAACCTAACGCCAAGTACTGCAACAACGCAATTAGGCCAATTTAAAGATGGGCTAACTGCCTGGATTATTGTCACAGGCCCTACCCCTACATCGGATGCTACGTTCAAAGGCACGCTACAAACCCTTTATGACAATGCTATCAGCGTTGGCAGTACGCCGGAGGAACAAAGTGCCGCCTTGCAGCAAAATTTAGCGCACTGGTTTCATGATTTTGGTGAGCGACTGACGGGACGCTACAAGCGGGACAACCGCAAGTACCTTTTCTGGATGGGCCTGCTGGTGGCACTGCTCGCGGATGTAGATACGGTGCGGCTGGCGCATTTTCTGGCCGATTCCAATAATGCCAAGGCGCGTCTGGCGCTGGTTGACATGGGAGTAAAAGCTCTTCAAGAAGCCCGGCCTTCTGGCCTCGACTATACTCTGGGTAATACTGCTCAAGCCGCTCAGTATCGGAAGCAAAACCAAGAATGGAGCGTACTCCTTAAAACTGCTGACGCAAGCCTGAAAAGCACCTTGGCCGCCGTGCCACAGGTAGGCTTACCGCTTGGCTTGCTTCGCTGGACCAGCTACGGTAAACCTAATACTGTAAGGAGCGATACGACGCAGTTATACCGGTGGACTGCAACCGCTGATGATTATGGGATCCCTGCATATGCTCAGCGCCATGTGCTTAACGCTCAGACTGGCAAGGTAACCGACGCACCTAGCTGGCATTGGGTGCACATGGTAGCTGGCTGGCTACTCACGGCCTTTGCTCTAATGATTGGGGCGCCATTTTGGTTTGATACGCTGTGCCGTTTCGTCAATATTCGCAACGTGGGCATTAAGCCAGCACCAGCTAATTAAGAATAAAACCTAGGGGCTACTCATCGCTGGTATACTGGGCAGTTAGCTCCTGGATTTGGATATACTAGCTGGTGTATGTAATAGCCTGATAATTAGGCGCTTTTTTTGGTGTTTTCTCCTTCTACGCCTAGATATAAAGTCCATCAGAGGCTTCAATCATAGCCGTATTCTCTTCACTTTCTCCAATTATACCATATGCCTAGCCTTTCTATTACAACTCTCTTGTCTGGCTCCACGGGCACGCTGCTGGTGATGCTTGACTCTTCCACAGTACTTGGTAGCCCTGGCTCGGCCTCGGTACCCCTTACAACCGGGCAGAGCTACGTGGTGCAGTGGTATGTAGACGCTGCACCTGGCGACGATTATACGGTGCGCATTACCTCACCAGAGGAGGCACGCATCAATTTGGAGCGTCGCCTCAAGGCGGATGGTAAAGATTATGGGGGCTTTCGATTTACTGCGTAATGAATATGATCGACTTTCTTAGCCGCTACCGTCAGGTTATAACTGGGTTTATGTTGGCTTGTCTGCCAGCAACAGTGGCGCTTGCTCAGGACGAGCAACTTGTGAAAGATGCTGCAAACCTTGCTGCAAACAAGGCCGCAACGACCGTATACAATCCTGCGGTCAACTCATCGAACTCAGTAGTTGCCAGCCCCATCAGCCAACTAGCACTCAAGGCAAAATCGGGCGAGCAGGAAGCGTCGGCAACCATTAGTATTCCGGTTGCTCGTTATTTACAGTTGTCTGCCGTTCTCAAACAGACGTTTACAGACAAACCTTCTCGTATTACGCCGCTTTCACTTGATGGCCTAGACCAAGGTTCGGCCGCCATATTCAGCTTGCAGGTGAAAGACCTGGGGCCTCGAATGACTGATATCAGGCAAAAATTAAAAGGCGGCGACCTGTCTATTTTCAATGCCTTTGATGCAGTGCGTACTGCTTATGCGACTCGGAAAGGCATTACTGATGCGCAGACAATTCGCGCGCTGACTTATCAGTCCATCCGCGACGACCTGACGGAAGCAGAAAAGCGCCAGCTCTACACTGTTGACCTAATTCGTCCACAGCCGTTTCTGGCGGGGGTAAGTGCCTCCTTTGGCAAAGTGCATTACGACTATGTAGCGGACATTACCGCTCAGACACCGAGCGAGCTGACAGGAGTGAACCGCAACTTCCGGGGTTACATTGGTTGGGCACTCAGCTATAACTCTGTTTTTGCGGCGAGTTACACCTACCAACGCAAGTACCAGACGGTAGCGGATGACCCCGTCAGCTTCTCCTATGCTTACTCGGCAACGGCAGGCACGGGTCTTACTAAGGACGTATATCTAGGCACCCCTACACTGGCTACAGAAAACCGCTTCAGCCTAGAATGGCGCCAGCTATTTTCGCAACCGACAACCGGGCTGGCGACGTTAGGGCTAATTCCTTCTGTACACCTACTTACTACGTCGAAAAAAATAGCTACTAACCTAACTGTATATATTTTACAGGTTGATGACGAGAACAAGCCCAAAGGTTTGCAGGGAGGAGCTGCTTTTGGCTACTTAACCACTACTGACTATGACTGGCAGCCATTTGTTAAGGGTGTAACGGCAGAAGTATTCATTTCAGCTCCGTTGAACATCTTTGATTTTTCAAAGTAACCTGCGTGCCCAACGCGTAAAAAACACGCGTTGGGCCTTGATTTAGGCAGTTGTCTTCGGTGACCAGACACTGACTAAGCTATTCTGCCAGCAGCTCCGCAAAAGTGAGTTGGTTACCGACAGGCCGAATTGGATGGCCTCTATTCGGGCCTACAGACACGGTAGTCTCGGCCAGGTCTCTTACCCCCCGGCGGGGTCAGGGCCTCGCGCAGAGCGGTAGCTAGCAGTTGCTCGGCCAGGCGGTGGCTCTCGCGGATGCACTGCTCCAGCACTTCGCAGTGCTGGAGCAGCTGCACTACCCGGTTAGCAGTACAGAGATTTGAAAAAGGCTAAAAATCAGCTTTTTTAAGCCAGTTCTCACGTCATTGCACACATTTCTAGCTACTAGACACCTCTTAAAGACCTAGGGGACGGCCTATTAAGATGCTTGGTTAGTACCGGGCGCTATGCCATTAGCGCTGAATTCGGCTGGCTCGGTTGGGCCGGGGTCAGCGTGGCCGGTGAGCATGGGCGAATGCTGGAGAAGCGTAGTGTTGAGGAGGGTGAATTGAGTGGTGAACCACTGGCGCATCGCTTCTAGGGGAACCTGGGCGGGGGAGACAAGAAACTTTACCAGGGGCTGGCTGACTTCCAGGTTGTCGAGCTTCGCGGCAGGGATGTCCCAGGCTTGGCGGAGTGCTTGCTGAAAGCCATTGTGGGCGGTGAGCTCCTGGCCGCTGTTGACAGAGCGGGCCGCTACGAAGCATATGGGTAGACTGCCAGCACCTTGCCCGTGAAAGCCGGCCGAGTAGACTACTCCGTGCAACTCGCGCCAGTAGCCGTACCAGCCTTCGGCTAGGTGGGCACTCCGCGATGTGGTATGCTGGTAGTAACCGCCTAATTCTTTGCGAAAAAGCCTTTCTATACTGTAGAGCACCTCGTCCATTTTGGCAGTAGTAGCGGCAATTTGTTCGAGGGCAAGTAGGTCGGCGGCGGTGAAGGACATGGTGTGGTGCAGGCGGTGGTGGATGAGGTAGTCGCTGAACAGGGTGACAATTTCGCTGACTGGGGGTGGCAACTGCTGCACGAAGCTGAACAGCTGGTGCCAGCGCAAGTAGGCTACGCCGGACAGCTGCCGGTCGGGCTCGTAGTACTTGGTGAGGAACAAGATGGCAGCGTGCTTGGCCTGGCTGGCTTGGGCAATCTGCTGATAGCTCGGCAACTGCCCTACCCCTTCGCCGGCCTCTACCTTACACTCGATGAGCAGCAGCAAGCCGGCGGCTTCGGCGTCGAGCACCAGGTCGGGGCGGCCGGTGGGGTAAGAAACCTGGGTGCGCACCCGAAAAGCTGTGCCAACGGGCATAGGCACGCCGGCTTTCTCACACAGGTGATGGCACAGGTTGGGGCAACGCTCCAACACCCCGGCCAACAGCTCGGTGAGGTAGTTTTCGCGCTCGTGCTTACCGGCTTTCTCCCGGTAGGTGTATAGACGTTCGAATAAGGTCACGCGACTGGTTGAGAGAGTGAAAGAACTACGAGGTGGATGCTAATTGAGTAGGGTGCTACGCCTGGATGAGCAGCGGGCAGGTACTTGGGTAGCCTCGGCTAGCGCTTGCTCAGCTACTTAGGGAGGGGTGATGCTGGCGGGTGGGCCTAGGGCCTCGCACAGGACGTGGGTATCGAGAGATACTAAGGTAGTTATAGGGCAGAGCGGCTATTTAGTAGTGCTGCCCTCACTAACACCACCTGCACTACTGCCATATCATGCTACTACAACCCACGTTGAGACTATAAGTAAAGAGACGAATAGCAGGTGCTTCATAGCCGCGAAAAGTAGCAAGTAATAATAGTTTTTGCGGTGCTAGAACGTGGTTGGGGCTATAGATATCGAATACTTGTCAGCTCTGTATCTCTCTACATATTGTCGCGTCAAAGCATACGTTTTTACTACCAATGCCGATATGGAATGTCTGAATTTCTAACTACTCCACTAGTATCCTCATTTAGTTTAAATGTAAGTGAAGATGTTTCATGCTTGTCAAGCAAGAACTGAGCGGCTACTAGAGCCAACCCCTTATGAGGTGTTGGGCTAATAATCAATTCTGGTATGTGAACGGATTTTTCATCTTTTGCCAACTGCATATTTAGGTAAGGTATAAGTGTGCTTTTACCCTCCCTGAATTCCAATATACCCTTCATTAGCAAATTACTGAGCTTCATATACTGCCGCTGACTCTGCAGACCACCCGTCAAAGAACTAGAGGAAGGAGTATAATCCGTAATTATCTTCCACTCTGCTTCTTCTTCAAATTTATAATGCTTTATAAGAGGCGCGTATCGACGAATTCGTTGATTGACTTCTAATTGAAAACCCTCAAACCATCTATTATGAATACCCTGCCTGTAGTAATTCCATTTATCTTTAAACTGATCTACGCTCAGGGTTATTATGTTCTTACGTATAAATTCTTTTTGGTCATCGGTATTATAAATACATTTACCAATAATCATGTCATTCTCCTTCATCATCACATCAAGTTGTTCTTGATAGAATCTGATTGAATAACCGCCATTAGGGCAATAACCTCGCCACTGACTTAGCATGTCACCATGCTCAGAAAGTGAGAAAGTAAACACCAGTGGCAAATCTAAATCACTAATCTTCGGTTTAGTATAGTCAAGAGAAAATGGTGAATAATATTTTATATACTCATATTCTTCTAAAATGGACTTTATAAGGTCAATACCATAAGTTGATTCAACTGTGTCGTTGGAAAAATTCAGCATTGTAAACCATAGTTTTTTACTATTAAGCATACCTAACAAGCCCCCCTGGGAGGTGTAATGGTAAAGATTAGGTATATCAGCAGAAAATTCTCTGTTGTATATAGGATATTCTTCAGGCATTGTTCTACTGCGTTTACGTCGCTGTAATATAGCAAGTAACTTAACTTTTGATGGTGCTAATCGCAAGTGCTGGTTAGTTCCTACAGCAGTTAGGCGGGTGTACAACTATAGAGTCTAGACTAGGTCTTGTGGTAGGTAGCGCTACTGCCTTTTTCGCCGTGGTAGGTGTTGATGGGTGGGGATTTTAATCATGCCGGTAGAGAACAGGCTCGATGTAAGTGGTGAGGCCTAGCAGGCTCGTCGTAGGTGGCGTTGCTGCAGTAGCGCTGGGCGTGGCGGTGGTGGCCACACGATGCAGGCCGCGCCGCTCGAACAACTGCACGAAGCCGGCGAAGTCGAAGGCCACGAAAGGGAAGCCGCCGTGCTCTTTCAACTCGTCCAGGAAGTCAATCTGGAACTGGCTCAGCCTATCCTTGCCGGCTTTCACTTCCACGCCGATGAAGCGAGCATCCGCCTTCCGGTAGCCGATGATGTCGGGCACGCCTACCCGGTTGTTGGGGTGCGGGTACCACTTGCCGGTCTTGGGGTTGTAGCGGCCCCGGTTGTCCTGGGCCCACGCCACGAAGCCTTTGGCGCGTAGGTAGCTCAGGATGTGGGCGGTTAGCTCGTCGGCCCTGAGGTCGTAGAGGTCGAGGGGAGTTTGGGCGGTGGGCTTAGCTAGCGCTGTCCTTCGGTTCATGGGGGGCTACTGGGTGGGCTGGCGGTACTGGTCGGCGAGGCGGCGGTCCTCGGCGCGGTTGCGGCTGTCGATGCGGCGGGCGGCGGCCTCGTGGGGCTGCCAGTCGGGGCGGGCCTGGCGCTGGTTGGCCTGCTGCACCTGGCGCCGCTGCTCGTCGGCCTGCTCGGGGGTGAGGAGGCCGCGGCGGGCCTTGCCGTTGGTAATGGTGAGTTTGCGGCGCAGGCGCTCGTGGTTGGGGTGGCTGGGGTCGAGCCGCTGGCCGATGCCGCCCACCGCCGCGCCGGCCGCGGCCAGCTGGGCTACCGCGCTGTGCTCGGTGCTGGTGCTGCGGGCCTTGGTGTCGAGGTGCTGGGCATGGAGCCAGTCCGCTTTCTTCTCGAAGTAGCTGCGCACGATGTCGAACACCTTGCCCGCGTCTACCGACTGGTAGAATCGGTAGCCGCCTATCCTGGCTTCTTTCAGCGCCAGCACTATATCCTTGATGCTGTCGTGGGTATAGGTGGCGGCCAGTACTTCAGCGGTTTCTATCAGCTCGGCGGCGCTCATCTTGTCGGGCACGCGCACCGCGTCGCAAAAGCATTTGAGCACCACCACCAGCAGCTTTATCACCGTGGCCTCGCCGAGCCGATTCCGGAGCTGGAATAGCTTGGGCGCGGCGGCGGCCTGGTGGCGGGTGAGGCCCAGGCTCAGGTCGGCTACCATTTCGCGCAGCTCGTCGCTGTTGCTGCGGGCCAAGTCTCTAATCCCAGCGCTTTGAACGGTAGCCAGTAACTGGGATTCCGCTTCCCATTTGGGCTGCGTGGCCAGCGCCTGGCTCGTGGCGCTGGGTGCCTGGGGCAAGTTTGAGGCGGTTGTCGGCTGCATCGTTGAGCATGAATTTGGTGGCGGTGGCTTGCCAGTCTCGGCGTAGGGGCGGCTCGCCGTCCTGGCGCCAGTTGGCTACCAGGGCGTGGTAGTAGCGCAGGTCGGCCAGGGCGTAGTCGCTGCCTGCGAAAGCAGCGGCAAAGGCTTCGGGGGTGGCTAGCTCGGACTCGGTGAAGGGCAACTCGGGGCGCGGGGGCCGGCCGCCGCGCCGGCGGGGCGCGGCGCGGGCGGCAGGGGCCGGTGCGGGGGTGGCCGGCGGCCCCTGCCCTACTCCCTGCGCCGGCTTGACGCGCTGGCTGGGCGCCACGTGGTTCGCGTTGCTGGGCGAAGTCTTGGGGGCTGGGCCGGGAGCTGGTACTGGCTCGTCAAAACCGGCGGTGGCTGGCGCTGTCCTTCGGTTGTCGTCGAGTACTTGCGCTTCTGAAAACCCTTCGCCCGAAAAGACTTCCCCCTCTTTTTTTTTCGTGCCGCCACCGACGTTTATAGTAGCTGTTTGAAAAGAGGTTTGTACTACTAAGGAGTCTTGTGGCAGATTTGCCCCCGGTGAAGCTGCTACCGGGGGCAGTTTTGCCACTAGCGCTGGGGGCACTTCTGCCACAGGTGAGGGCTTTTTACCGGGGGCACTCTTGCCACTGGTGGGCTGGTCTACCGGGGGCACTTTTGCCCCTGGTAACTCGGTGAGGTAGCAGCGGCTGGCGTGGTGCTTGGACTTGCTGGGGTGGTAGGTGAGCAGGCCCCAGGCTTCGAGGTCGTAGAGGGTAGCGGTGTAGGTACGCTTGTTGCCGATGTGGGCGGCCTGCATGATGGCCGCGTGGTCGAGGTCGAAGCCGTTTTCGAAGTAGTCAGCATTCCACGCGAAGAACAGGGCCCAGTACAGGGCAACGTGGTGCGGGCTGGCCTCGGGGCGGGCGCGTAGGTGCTCGTGAGCGGCCCTGCTGTGCTTGATGTAGTTCAAGGGGACGCGGCATTACTCGGTTAGGCGCTTGGCGAAGCGGCGGGGCTGGCTTTCCAGGGTGCGCTGCTCGGCGAGCGCCGCGCGTAGGAGCTGCTTTTTCACCCTCGCTTTCTGGATGGTGAGCAGGGACTTTTCGGCCGGGGGGCCGACGATGGGGGCTACTGGGGTGGTCATGGGTTGGGCTAGATAGGTTAGGCCGGCTGGGCGGCACGGTGGTAGCGGTGGAAATATTGGGCAAGCACGGAGCGGCGGCAACCCCACTCCTTGTCGGGTAGGCGCACGCCCTGGCGGCGGCCAGCATGGCCCCAGTCGGCGGCCGGCACGCTGGAAGCGGGCTGCCTGGGCTAGGCTTGAGCTAGCTTCTCGGCGCGGGCATTCAGCTCGGCGCTGCGGGCTTTGTGGGCCTCCGCGGCGTCGAGAATGGCCGCTACCAGCTTAGGGTTCTTACTGCGGCCTTTCACTACCTCGTAAAGGGCGCGCCGCGTGATGGTACTGCCCGCCTTGAGAAGAGCCTCGTGGGCATCGCGCACGACCGTATGCCCACTGGGAAGGGCATCCATGACCTTCTGCAGCAAGCTTCTTTCTTTATCCCCGGTATACATAATTGTAGGTAATATGTGGGTAGTTGAGTACATTTGTGGCAAGTCATGCGCCCACCAGTTCGCCAAATATACGCATACATGTGGGCATTATCTTCCCCTTATTACCTACAATTATGAGTAATACAGGCACTGTCACCACCCGCATCAACGAAGTTGCTACTCATTACGGCCTGAACGCCAATAGCTTGACCAACAAGCTGGGTTATGCTACGAATAGCAAGATGTACAAAATCCTGGCGGGCACTGAGCCCAGCTTTCCTACACTTGTGGACATGCTGCGCGCATTTCCAGAGGTATCGCCGGATTGGTTGGTGCTGGGTGAGGGGCACATGCTGCGCGCGGCAACGGCCGAGGCGGTGCCCGCTAAGAGCCGGGCGGTGGCCACGGGCAAGCGGCTGCCAGTCGTAAACAGCGGGCAGGTGCTCACCCTTACCGTCGATAGCTTAGGCAATGAAAACACGGAGCTGGTACCCGTACAGGCGCAAGCCGGCTATGGGCTACAGCACAACGAAGCCGTGTACTTGCAGGACTTGCCGAAGTACCGGATACCTGGCTTTGAGCACGGTACCTACCGGGCGTTTGAGGTGGCCGGCGACAGTATGGAGCCCACGCTGAACCACCGCGACATTGTGGTGGCCTCCTACGTGGATAACTGGCGACTGCTGGAGCCGGGCGACATTTATGTAGTGGTAACGGCGGAAAGCGTGATGCTGAAGCGCATTCGGGAGCGCATCACGGCGCACGACATGACGGTGATGCTTTACTCCGACAATCACCACCGCAAGCCCTACCCCATGGATTGCGTTGATATCGCGCAACTGTGGCGGGTGCGGGGCTATATCTCCACCTACCTGCCCAGCACCCCCGATGTGACGGTGGAACGGCTGTGGGAAGTGATTGAGGCGCTGGGCTTCGATAAAGGCGAGGTGCGGCGGCACTTGGAGGAAAACACCCCCTCTGACGCCCCCCATTAAAAGAACGCAGCCGCTACGCGTGGCGTAAGGGGCTGATATCAGATAGCTTGCTGAGTATTCCGTTAGGATGGTGGAGCCCCGACTAGAGGCAGCCCATAAAAAAGCCCCTTACAAATAACTACTATGTAAGGGGCTTTTTTATGGGCTGCCTACCCTAGGCTAAGTGTGGGAAACCAGGGTAAAACTGCGCTTCGCACTTTTATAGCGCTCGACGGCTACGCTGGATTCTATCTTAGCCAAGTGGGTGTGACTGCGCTTCGAGGTACTACTTACTTCACTGCTGTTACGCAGTTGTCTCGTTGAAAGGGCTTTGAGCGGGTAGCGCGATTTTTGTAAATCGCGTCCCCACGCCGTTAAAGCCAATCTAACGGCGCGGGGACGCGATTTACAAAAATCGCGCTACTACCTACTGCGTAACGTCCAGTTACTTCAAGACCGGCGCTTGGCGCTATGGTTACCCTACCCCCCATCAACAAATCGACTACTACAACAAGCCGCCTTGCTATAGTAGTCGATTTGGTTCGTTGCCTTTCTCAGGGGCGGGGAGCGGTAGCTTGCCAAAAGCTTTCGACCAAGCGGTTGAAAAGCTTGCTGTGCGCCAGCAGCAGTCGAATAAGCAGGATGCCGAGCGACGCAATGGTGATGCCGGCCAGCACGTCGAGCACGTAGTGGTGGCTGGTATAGACCGCCGCAAACCAGATGCCCAGCATGATGAGCAGAAATACCAGGTTGAAAACGCCCGCCCGGTGCTTCAGGGCGTAGAACAGCACCACCACCGGATAGGCCGAGTGCAGCGAGGGCATGGCGGCGAAGACATTGGCATTCTTGGCGTAAATGCCTTTGAAGAGCTCTATCCCAAAGAAGCTATCGAACCGCGCTAGCCCGGCGGTACTACCCATGGTGAGCGGCTGAAAAACGAGCCCGTACTGCTGCACATACCACGGCGGGGCGGCCGGGTGCAGGTAGTACACGATAAAGCCTAGGATATTGACCAGCAAAAACGTGAGGGCAAAAGCGAAAAACAACCGGCGCGCTTTAAAGAACAGGTAGCCGGCAAAAGCCAGCGGAATGGGCACCCAGCACAAGTAAAATACCCCGCACAGCACGTCGAGCCACGGTTGGTGGTGGCGCAGCCAAAACTCGTTGGGCGTTAGCAGCTGGCCGTGGGAGGCGATGCCAAACAGGCTTTTTTCGGTGTGGTAGAGCTGCGCGACATCCACGGCCCGGTAGGCGTAGTTGGGAAAAGCCCGCATGTAGTCGTACAGAATCCAGAAGACGACGAAGATGGAAAAGCCGGTAATGAGCCGGCGGGTGGCGTCCGTCAGGAAATAGCAAGCGTTGCACAACCCCACGAGCACCAGCTGCTCGGGCCGAAAGCCAATGAGCCAGTAGGAAAACAGCAGGTAAGCCAGCGAGAGGGCCGGCACCAGCCAGCGGCCCGCCGGGCTGGGCGGCGCAGAGGAAGGAAGCATACGGGGAAGGACTAGGCCCAGGGGGCGACAAACTAGGAGCTACACGGCCAGGCGCTCGACCACGGGCGCTCGGGTAGCGGCATTCCAGCCTTTTAGCTCGATGTACTTGACGTTGGGCACCCAAAACGTGCCGCCTTCGATGCGCAGGTACACGCGGCTGAGCATGATTTGCCGGTTGGCCACCACCGCAAACACGTGGAATGCATTGTCTACGCTGGACTTCATGAGGTAAAACGGCACCTTGTCGTAGGCCGCAAACTTGAGCACGTACTTATCGGACGCCACCTTGCGGGCCGTGAGGCCGTAGGCAAACTTGCGCTGAATGAAGTTGAGCTCCTTGTGCTCGCCGTGCTCGGTGTAGCGCACCCAGAACACGTGAATCGGCTCGTCCTCATAGAGCTGGCCGGCCGCGTTGAGGTTGAGCTGGTAGATAATGGTGTTGGTGTTGGGGTCGCGCTGCAAGTAGAACAGCTGGTTGGGGATGCCCGTGGGCACCGGAAACGTGAGCATGGGCGGGCTCGGCTGCTGCGCAGCTACGGCCGGCTGGGGCTGGCCCGCCAGCAGGCTGCCGGCTAGCAGCAGCAGGGTAGCGGCCAGCTTTTTGGCAGCCGGCGTGGCGGCCGGCGCGGTGGCCGCCTCTTGCTCCTTGAGGGTGAGCGCCCGGCCAGCTTGCCGCAGCCGCGATACGGCCGTGATGTTGGAAAGCACGGCCATTACCGTGATGGGAAACGTGAGAATCGACATGGTTTCGAACACGTGAAACGGCACGCCCGGTACAAACAGCTTGTAGTCGCCACCCAGGTAGGCCGAGCTCAGGCCGCAGGCCAGGGCGCTCACGCCCATGAGCACCACCCGCTCGGGGCGCTGCATGAGGCCACCCTTGCACTCTACGCCCAGCCCCTCGGCGCGGGCCCGCGTGTAGCTCACCATCATCGAGCCGATGAGGGCGATGAAGGCAAACAGCGAGCCCAGCAGGTAGTGGTGCGCCACCAGGTAGTAGCAGATGCCCAGAAACGTAAACAGCTCGCTGTAGCGGTCGAGCACCGAGTCGAAGAGCGCGCCGTAGTTGCTTTTCATGTTGCCCAGCCGCGCCACCTGGCCATCGAGCATGTCGAAGAGCCCGGCAAACAAAATGAGCGCGCCGCCCCAGCCCACGTAGCGCAAATCGCCGCGGTTGCCTTCTTCGGCACCCACGATAAAGATGATGGCTACCCCTACATTGAGTAGCAAGCCCGTGAGGGTTACGGCGTTGGGGGTGAAGCCAATCTTAATCAGCAAGCGCACAAAGGGATTGATAACTTTGTAAATCCCGGCTTGCAGTGCATTTCGCACAAGTGTAAAGTTCATGCGCTACTGTCTTAAAAATCAATCTTGAAGCGTCCCCGCAAGCCCCACTCGGCCACGTTCGGGTTGTTCAGGTACGTGAGGCGCTTCACAATGTCGAGCCGAAAAAGCTTGAAGATATTGGCCACGCCGAGGCTGGCCTCGGCGTAGGGCTGGCTGCCCAGCGCAAAGGAGGTGGGCTGGCCCTGGGCATCACGCAAAAACTCGTAGAGCTCGGGATGCGCGCTGGGGTTGTTTTCGGGCCGCAGGCCGCCGTAGAGCAGCTTGAGCGACGCCGTTTCGCGCAGCTTGAGGTGCTTAATCAAAGGCAGCTTATTGAAGAAGAAGCCGTTGAAGTTGTGGTCGATGAAGAGGCTGGCGTAGTGGTCGCTGGAGAATTCGAGAAAATTCATCAGGTTGTACGAATACAGCTGGTACGAATAGCTCTGGTTGGCCCGGTGAATGTCGAGCAGTGGAAACGGCACCTGGCCCGCCACGTAGCCGCCCTCCAGCGTCACGTCGGAGTGGCCGAGCTGCGAGAGGTAAAAGCGCTTGGTGGCGTTGAGCGCCACGTTGGTGTAGTTGTATTCGCCGTTGAAAAAGCCCTTGATACCCTGCGCCACCCGAACCGTGAAAATAGGGTACTGGTTGATAATGGGCGTGCGGTAGAGCTTGCCCTGGTAAAACGTTTCCTTGGGGGCCCAGCGCAGCTGCAGCGACAGCTCGCTGGTGGTGAGGCTCGTGACGGTGTTCGGGACGTCCTGAATGCGGTTGCGGAAGTACAGGCCCCCGGCCGGCGCCTGCTGCAGCTTGCGAAAGCCCAGCGTGTAGCCAAAGTGGTTGCTGAACTCGTGCACGTAGTCGAGCCGGTACACGTCGTTGTAGAGGTAGCGGTCGTTGACGCCGCGCTTGAAGGACAGCAGGAAGTTGTCTTCCTGCACAAACTGCAGCTCCTGCCCCGGAATGCGGGTGTCGCGCTGAAAGCTGGCGCGGATAAAATTCTGCGGAAACGCGTAGATAGACTTGCCGTTGAGCGAGTAGGTAGAACTCAGAAAGTACTTCCACTTTTCGTCCTTAAAGCCGTAGGCCGAGTAGGTTTCGAAGTAAATACGCTTGCTGAAATCGGGCGTGGTGCGGCCACCCACCCGCAAGCGGAAGCCCTCGACGGGGTTGAAGCTGTAGAACGTATTGGACGGCCCTACCTCAAAGGGGCCGAACGACTTGTAGCCCGAAAACAGAAACGTAAACAGCGTGAGCGTGCGCTGAAACGACTTAATCGTTTGCAGCGTGTCTACGTTTTTGTAGATGGCCCGCTCTACCTGCGTGAGGCTGTCGGGCCGGTTGCGCTCCAAAAAGGCCACGGCCCGCGCCGAGCTGCTGTCGCCCACCGCCGCGCGGGCGGGCCCGGCGTAGGTGCTATCCGGCTCGGGCTTATTCACCACGTACTTATCAAACGACACCCGGCGCTCGCCATAAAAGCCCGAGCCCTTCTCCGACACGCCGAAGTCGATGCCCAGAAAGCTCTTGCTCAGGTGGTAGCGGCGGTCGGGGTTTTCGGCAAAGTTGAGCGTCGCGTTCAAGCTCTTCACGAAGTTGAGGTTGATGCGCTTGTCCACCATCAGGTTGGCCTGCTGCACCGCGTAGTGGCCGTCGAGGGTGACGTAGAGCTTGCCCGCAAACAACATATCGCCCTTGTGGCGCGGAAAAAAGCTCAGCTCCACCAGCTGCGGCACGTGCTGGCGCAGCGTATCCGAGATGTAGAACTGGTAAAAGGTGGGGGCGTTGTTGGCGATGGGGCTCAGCAGCTGGTTGCCGAGCAGCGAGACATTGTTGGCGTAGATGTCAATGTCCTGGTACATCCGATTGAAATAAGCGCTCAGGCCCTCATTGTCAATAAAATGCTTGTCGAACTCGACCTGCTTGCTGCCCAGCGCAATGGACTTGCGCTGCGCGGGGTTTTTGCGGAAGTATTCTTTGGCCAGTTTTTCCTCGATGTAGAGGGGTAGGATATTGACGCCGCCCGCCGCCGCCGAGTCTTGCTGCTTGAACAGGAACTGGTAGTTTTTGAATAGCTTCCGGTTCTTAAATTTTTCGGATAAGTTACTGAACGAGAAGGTCATCTTCTCGTATTTCTCATACTCTACATAGTCGTAGCTTTCGGGCCGGTTTTGGGCCTTGTGCTCAATTACTTCCCGGATAAGCGCCACCGCCGGGTTGTCCTTGTTTTTGTAGCGCGGCGGCTTCGAGCCCCGGATAACCACCTCGTTGAGCAGGGCCGCGCTGGTAGCCAGCAGCACATCGAGGTGCTGCCGCTGGCCGGCCACCACGGTTTTGGTGGCCGTGCCGTAGCCCAGGTAGCTAAACACTACGGTGGTGTAGGGGGCCGGCACTTGCAGCACGTAGTGGCCGTCTTGGTCGGTATTGGTGCCGACGGCCGCCTGGGGCACTGCCACGCTCACGAAGGGCAGCTTTTCCTTCGTTTTGGCATCGCGCACTACCCCCTCAATAGTGGTAAGCTGCGCCAATACCGGGGCCGGCGCCCCCAGCAGGACCAGCAACCAGTAGAGCCCGGCGCGGTAAGAATGCCTGGTAAACAGACGTTTCATGATTGCTTGAATACGAAATGCAGCTGCAAAAAGTAATTGAACCCGATGCCGACCAACAGGGACACAACTACCTTGCTATACACATAGTTGAGACGAAAAAACTGCGTGCAGAGGTATACCCCAGCCGCGTTGAGCAGCATGCTGCCCAGCCACACCACTAGGTACCGCCGGCCCTGCGCGCGGGCGCCGTGCTGCGGTACCTTAAAGACCAGGTAGCGGCCCAGGTAAAAGTTGCTGATACCGCCCGCCATATTGCCCAGCACCGTGGCCAGCAGCACCCAGCTTCCAAACACCTCGACGCTCAGAATAGTGACCAAAAAATCGACGAGCGTGCCGGCCGCCGAGGCGGCCTGTGCGCGCACAAACTTGGGAATGTGCACGGCCGCTACCAGTAGCCCAGCTGCACGCCGGCGTGCAGCAGCAGGTTGGTGTAGACACCGGCCAATACGTCGTCCATCATCACGCCCACGCCGCCGGGCAGCTTTTCCATATCTCGAATGAACAAGGGCTTGAGGATGTCGAAAAATCGAAACAGCACCAGCCCCACCAGCAGCCGCGGGCCCGTAACGGGCAGCAGCAGCATACTCACCCACATGCCCGCCACCTCGTCGATAACCACGCGGGAGCTGTCCTTGCCCCAATGCGGCTCGACGCGCTGAGACGCCAGGGTGCCCCCGGCCAGCACGGCCAGCGTGAGCAGGCCGGCCGGCCAGGGGCGCCAGGTGGCGCCCCCGTCGCGGGCCAGGTACAGGGCCAGGCAGCAGGCCACGGCGGCTACCGTGCCCCCACCTTTCACGTACCCGATGCCCAGGACGGAGGCGATTAGCTTAAACATGCAGCGTTAGAACCAGCTAGGCGACCGGGAAGTCCTGGTATTCTTCCTCGTTGCTGGCTTGCACGGGGCTCTCGCCCATAAACTCGCGCAGGGTATTGTGCAGGGTTACGAGCTGCTTGAAGATGTCGTGCTCGGGGCGCAGGTGCGCTTCCGTCTGGGGCGCCTTCAGGTAGAACGACAGCCACTCCTGGATGCCGGAGCGACCAGCGCGCTTGGCCAGGTCGATAAACAGGGCCAGGTCGAGCACCAGCGGCGCGGCCAAGATGGAGTCGCGGCAGAGGAAGTTTATCTTGATCTGCATGGGGTAGCCCAGCCAGCCAAAGATGTCGATGTTGTCCCAGCTCTCTTTGTTGTCGCCGGCGGGGGGGTAGTAATTGATGCGCACCTTGTGGTACATATCGCCGTACAGCTCCGGG
>Ga0160428_1000685_pt1 | contig 33594 bp, 24 predicted proteins | sample SolpanmetagenomM_FD_108198 | JGI IMG/M metagenome (GOLD analysis project Ga0160428, IMG submission 108198) | Solar panel surface microbial communities from Lawrence Berkeley National Laboratory, California, USA - M | ecosystem: Engineered > Built environment > Solar panel > Unclassified ... | reverse complement strand
GGAAGAATGCGCAAGAAAAGTTGAGTCGACCCTTGACAGAACTCTTGCCCAGTATCTGTAGAAGAGCGTCATAAGGTGGCTTTTGTTCTGATTGCAAGTATTCACCATTCGAAGCCTGATGGACGTAGTCGGATGCCATGATCTGCACCTGGCCCATGGTTTTATCTCGGCCAAGACTTTCTTCGTCCATGACCTCGACGAGTAAGCGTTCGCGAGGGTGGTGCACAGGTACATACATGATCTCGTCGAAATCAGGATTAAGGTTGTTTCGATGTGTGACAGTGCGACCCTTCTCGATTCCAGACAAAAGCACCCGGACGTACGGGTCAGACTTGCCAACAGTCTCCAAGTTGCGGAGGTCACGAGCGCCATGGAAATGAAACCTCATGACCCCTATCGGAGTGATATAGCCTCCAGAAGTGCTTGAAGGACCACCTTGCATGGCAACTGGCTTCCATTCCAACATCATCTTGACTCTGCCTGCCTTGGTATTGGCAAGGTTATACCACTCTTGTCCTCTTGTCATGAGGTCGATCATGTCATCAAGCCTAATCTGATACGTTCCGAGGATGGGATCACTAGCCAGGTCGCGATCATCTTTGACCACTACAGCTAGTTTGGCACTTTTACGATCGGCGACGAGCATCTCCTTCATGGCGTCAGGCCAGATCGGATTATTGGTACGCTTGAGCTTTTGAGACACTTGAACCTCTTTGCCATTCAGGAGAAGAACAGCGTATGGATTGAGAGTGCCAATCAGGCTCTTTGAGCCGTCAAGATCTTTGGCTTGCTCAACTGTGAATCTTGCAATGCCAGTGTTTGACTCTGGGGCTGGGCCAGGAGTACCGTCTATCTGCTTCTCCGCCTCGAGAACAGGGAAAAACCGGATATCGGCTTGGACAACACCACGAGCATGTCCACTCGACATGACCTCTAGGCTCAAGTTATCGTGTATCACATCCTCTTGTAACTTCTCCAGAGCAAATGTGGCAGTTCCCAGGTCTTTGTCTTTGCGGAACTCATTCCAATCAAATGTCTGCAGTGTAAGGTTATCTCTATAAGATGTTACAATCACGTTGAAGGTTTCGTTCCACTGGGGGTTGGAGTTTTCCATGATCGTCTTTGTGGTACCAATGACCGCTCGGCTATTGACCGATATCTGAACGTAAGGATCCGGCGTGCCAGGATGCTTGTCGGGATTCTTGAGTCCGTGAGCTCCATGAATAGTGATCTGCAGTACGCCGATAGCCTGATCAACAGCATTGCCTGACATGATCTTCGCAATCTCGATAGGAAAGACATTTGGCGCGTATAACATTGGTCCTAGATTAGCATGTATCTGCTCCAGGATAAAAGACTCCAGACCAGGGATGAAGTTGATGTCAAAGCCAAGAGTATCACCACCTAACGGCTTGCAGACATAGTCGATCGTGGGTCGATTTAGGAAACAGATCTCAGCCTTCTCAATATGTGGAAAAGGGATTTGTAGCTTCAGCCTGACCTTCATGAGGCCGGAGAAAGCCATATCTTCCACGATTGCATCAAAACCTTTGCTTACTATACCTTTGCCAACTCGAATCTCTAGCACCACCTTGGGGTTGATCTTGGTTTTCAGCTGTCGAGCAGTCATATCAGCTGTGTCGTTAGGATTGAAGCTGAAAGCCCAGTCCATCTCCACTATGTCAGGATCAGTCTTAGCATAAGTTTTGACGTGCTCCAATCGTGGTGGTTTAGTTCCGAGGATGAAGGTTTTTAGTCTTAGACTATCAAGGAAGGCAGGAGTAGTTGTAGATAAAACTTGATCCACAGATGCGATGATAGACTCTGACATGACGGGCGCGAATATTGGCCAGAATTTGACGAGGAAGCTGTTAATCCACTCCAAAGATTCTTGATCGCTTTCCAGCTTCTCTTTCGCAACTTGCCACCGGATGTCATCTCGAAAATTGCGTCGTACACGCCGTAGTGATGTTCTATAATAGGTTCCGCAGGCTGCCATGATGATGAGTACGGTCATCAGACCGCCGCCGAGCAAAGTCGTAATGTATGTTGATAGACAAGCAAAGACAATAACTCCAGCGTTGTAGTACCACTCGCCAAACCATTGCTCATCCAAATGCGCTTCTAATAGAGTTTGGTGATCAAGCAGTGTTGCTGCTTCCTCCTCCTTTGTACTGAATGGCTCTCCATCGCCAAACCTCGGTGCCCATCCTGTCCTGTCTCGTGCATATCGTGCATCTTCCGCAATCTCGCCAGTCAAGCGCTCCTGATCTTGGACATTGATAGCGCCAGCTGTTGTTGCAGGGGGAAGGTCGTAATGTGGTCCAGCATCAGTGTCCCGATCTGTAACGAGGTTCTGTGCGATTGTCTTCTTCTCGTGGTGGAAGTTGTCCGGCACGTCAGCTTGTGCTTGTGCTGCTTTTTCTGCTGGGCTAGCGTTGGCATCAAAGTGAAATGCAGCACCCCCGACCTCCTTCGTTTGTTGGACTATAGCGCGTTCTGCATCGTCAGCTGTGATTTTACTGTGAGGATCTTGTGCTGCCTGGATAGCCTCGTGCTGTTTTGTCTCATGAGCACGTTGATCGTGATGGAACATCCTGAATTGTAGTTGATTAGGCGTGAATATGGAGGATGTGAGCCGTCTGTTAGCTCACTGCTTGTGCTACAGCTAGACTATTGCGTCTAGCTGTGAGACGTAGCTGTGGACGCTAGACAGAGAACTGAGATAATTGCATGTAGGTTTGAGGAGAGGGTGTTTGACGAGGTTGAGTATTGAACGCCAGAACGAACACCAAGTATGCACAAGAATAGGTACAAAGATGTGGTCGAGTCTAACGAGAGGATTGGTACAAGATAAGGTCAAAGGATAGTTGTCGTAGTCAAGCTAGGCGCAGCATCAAAGGACACAAACACGTAGACCCCTAATTTGAGTCTAGATCTGAATCCTCGCGGAATATCAAAGCCAGCGGTCGACTTGTCCGCTTCGCGCCTGCCGAAATACAAGCTTCACGGACACGTGCCGAGGTGGGACCACTATGCACGACCAATTTTCCGTTGTCTTGGCTGAAACATAGGCCGAAACAGTCATACATACAGAAATTATTCCATCCTAGTCGCTAGTGTATGTCCTCCGTTGTTTCATAACAAAGGGGCGTGAATATGCTAGTTTGTCGGTCGGGATTATCATATGTACATAAGCCCAATCTGAGGGTGCTTACCCAGATTCGTCACTTTCGTCTCCAGAAAGCGCCAGCTTCATTCGGATATACTCTTCCATGCACTCCCTTCACTGGTGTTGCCACCCTTCTCACTTCTGGTCTAGCCTTACGAGGAGGCGCACGTGGAGGTGGCGGACCTGTATGATCTCTGTAAGGTGCGGCTTGAGGTAGTCGAGAAGATGGTATGAGGCCGATCTCCGATTCAGTGTCAAGTAGTTGCCGTTCCTGGTCCATGTGCTGAGTGGAATGACCTTGAGCTGGCTCGGGGTCTGCTCTGGGCTGCATATTGAAGTATCCTTCTTGTACACGTTGCGATTTTCCACTACTCTGCATATTATTGCTGTGATCAACAATATGGCGCGGCGAATAACTTGACGTATTCGTGTCGTTGCGCACTCTATTCAAGCCTGACATTTTTGGTGGCCTACTTTTATACGGAGACTGAGGACATGCTTGTGGATATTCTCTAGGACTTGAAACAGGCTCGTGGCTCCGATGGCGACATAGTCGTGCTTTCAGCCTACTGTCATATTGATCATCTGATCCGCTCGACTCTCCGTCCCATTGCACCTGCCGGAAGACCTTACTCTGCTGTTTCGACCTTCGTCTGGGAGACGGTAGCAGCTGTTCTGTGGATTCAGGAGAACCATAGATCACATGCTCATCCTTCTGCGAGTGTCTCCTTGGTGGACCGCCAAAGAGGTCTGGATCGAAGACGTCCTTGACGAAATTGAGTGCCACTGTACCCATCATCGACAAGCGCTTGACTATGGTTGGTTTGCCATCTTTGTCGCGATATTGAGGATTTGAGAAGTATTGTGCAGCATCCTGCTTTCTTGCTCTGCCACTGTCGTTGGATCTATCCAAACTCGGTCGCATATTATCGTGTTTAGACCTTTCCGACTCACTGTAATGGTCCAGCTCATTGCCTGCATCTTGATGCCAGCGAACCATCATCTCGTGAGGTTCTCTCGGGAAAAGTTGTCGAGGAAGCAACTTCGGGAATATTTCTCCAGTATCTGGATCCTTAACGTCATATCGATGCAATGTGTTTTGCAGGAACATAGCGTGCTCGGTAGGTCCCAGTAGCAACTGAACACACGACCATTTCACCCAACCAGCCGGCTTCAATGCTGGAATACTCGGCGCCTCAAAATTATCGTTGTCCTCGTCAGGTTGCAAAGAGTAGAGACAACGGAGCTTGGTATAGATGATCACGAGTGACTCTGATTTGAGTGTGAAGAGCTTGTCATAATTGCCATTTACGGATCTGTAGTATTGTAGAAGTTGAGTTGGAGTGAGATCGGGACTGTTAGAGTCTCCAAAGGTGTTTCTGATGCACACGGCTATTCCTTTGAGGAGACGTTCGAGCTTTGGCGTTGGACCGATGCTGTCAGTTTTGAGTAATTGCCCCCAATACTGGAGGGCGTGGCGGGTATCTTCTTCACTTGCGTTCGCCATGAATGAGGAGGTTAGGTGTTGAGCGACTGTGAATGGGTTGGGGCCCGGCAGAGAAGCTCAATCAGCTTCAACTGCACCCGGGTCACATAGCGTGATCAAGCTTCGTGGCGTGTTAGTAATCTTCACACATGTGCATGGAGAGTCCTAAGCAGGAATATCATCAGTGTAGCACAGAAAGCTGTCGAGACAACGAGTGTCTCGAGAACAGTGTGTATACCTGAAACTCAGCGCTTAGAATGTTTCAGAAACGTGGGTCCGACAACACACCATGACGTGACTGCATCTCAACTACTATCATCCAGTAACCTCATGGAAGTCTATGCTGCTCTATTTTAGCATTGCGTTGCTCTGCCAGTTTGTCGTATGCTACGCGCCATGCTTGTGATTTGCACACCTCTAATGCAGCCTAAGCGCCATGATAATTGCAGGAAACGATGTTTCAAGACTGCATACTATGTGTGATTCACCGGAATCAGTGGTTTCAGCCCAAGAATAACTTTAGTGACAGTGAGGCAAACTCGACATGAAACCGATAAAAATAGGTCATGGCAGAATTCTGTGTGGCGCCTAAGCTGTCTTGCTTGAAATATGTATCTGAGGTTCTCTCAAGCTAAGAATGCTGAGACCCATACATCTTGCTGTGTTTACCAAGTACCTCCTCTATTGTTGGACCAGTACCACACCATATTAGTTGCATAAATCACTCAGCTCGACCGCCATCTTGGAGAACATATTTAACCAAGTGGCCTTCAAAAAACAATTCATCACCATCAATCCCCAACCCAAACACAATGCAAATACCAAACTACGGCAACGCCGCTCCTGTGGCTAAATTCTTTCTCTTGATTCGCAGTCTTCAGCTCTTTGTCTTCATCCTCCTCACCGGCATAATCGCAGACTACATCTCCACAATCTCCTCCTCTAGCACTGGTAAGCCTTTCGTCTCATCACATGCACCACCTCCCATGAAACCTTTGCTCGAGAACGAGTAACCGACGATAAAGCAACAGTACCAACCGCACCACTCCTCCTCCTCCTTCTTCCCTGCCTCAGCGCGCTCTACACCCTTCTCACCCTTCCCTTCTTCCTCTCTCGCGCCTCACGAGGTCTCCTGATTATGTGCGCTCTCGACCTCGTTTTCTTCATCACCTACATCGTTACGACAATACTCGTGGCCAACCGCATCCAAAACGCAGGCGTCATCTGTGCCAACGTCAAGGATGTCTTGTTCAAGGGTACAGGCAGTGGGACAGGTTCAGCTGGCACATTTGTAGGATGGATGGGGCGGAGTCGAATTGACTGTTGGATTGTTCGGGGTGGCTGGTGGGGAGGTGTTGTTGTTTGGTGAGTTTGGGTTTTTTTCTGCTTGTGACTTGATTGGTGGTGCGAATGTTTTTGATTTCTTAGAGCGAAGTGATGCTGATTGGTGTGTGTCTGTAGTGTTTTGCTGGCCATAACGACGTTGCTACTACCGGCGCTTTTTGCGAAGCAGAAGAGAGCTGCGAAGGCGGGTGGCAGTGCTTAGATTGTCTATGTCTGGGGGGTGTAGCCTCCATCAACTTGGCACATTGCTTAACAAACTCGGTAGAGAGGACATATCAGCCTTTTGTGTGGAACTTGAACATTGGTCGCCCATTGGGTATCTTAGTGGTCAATGTAGTCGAGATGTGATATAAGAACAAATTGAATTCGCTAAAATAGAGTCTGCTGGAGATGGTTTGTCAAAGAGCAGATATCGCCGAATATATCCAAGGCCGATTTGAGAGATTCGATTGTCGTTTGGTCAAGGATAAGGATCAGATGAGATGAGATGTGTATAGGGCAGTCTCGTGCACTCTGCCTAACTATTACCTTTAGACATCTATTCTTCGATATCCATATAGAAAAGCCATATCTGAACCGAGTCTTATCTGCGGAGACACCTATTCTCGTCGTGCTTGTTATGGTCATTGTTAATAGTACTGCTTGAACAACAATCAAGCTTGCAGGAAATGATCTGTGCTAGAGCTGCTAAAGAGCAATGGCCAACCAAAGAACAGCAGGATTAATGTACGTCAGTAGGAAATCCACTATCGTGCTCCTTGCTCGACTTGTAGACGTGGTATCTTTCGTAAACTGGTACTCTTATTGGGTATATAACAACGACTTATTACTTCTCTTTCTCTTCTTCTTGTCCTTTCAGCAGTGTATAAACAGGTGCATCCAGATGATCCCTGCCCTTCAAGAAAGTCAACTCCATCAAGAACAGATATCCAGCTACCGTCGCGCCTGCATCTTTAATAAGCTGTCCAGCAGCTGCCGCAGATCCACCTAGTAAAGAAAATCAAGTTAGCATATGCCTCTTTCTCATTCCCATGCTTTCGTAGTACACAGCCTTCCCAACGCCTCTTCCTTTCCCCGCTTCTGCACACTCAACATACCAGTAGCAATAATATCATCCACAACCAACACCCTCTGCCCAGGCTTAATCATCCCCTTCTGAATCTGAAAAAAATCCTCTCCATACTCCTTCTTAAACCCCGCCTCCTCCACCGGCCCCGGCAACTTCCCCTTCTTCCTGAGTGGCACAAACCCCGCTCCCAGCCTCAGCGCCAAACTCGGTCCAAACAGAAACCCTCTCGCCTCTAACCCCACAACCACATCTGGATTCCGCTCAGCGCCAAAGTTCGCCTTGATCTGCAACTCTAATGCTTCGATTAGGCGGGAATGGAGAGCTGGGTCGGCGAAAATGGGCATGATGTCTTCGAAAAGAATGCCGGGGGAGGGCCAGTCGGGGAATTTGCGGATGGCGGCGATGAGTTGGTTTTTGAGGTTGGCGAGTTTGGTTGCGTCGCTGTGGGTGTTGAGGCCGTGGGCGGAGGCGCCGGCGTTATCGCCTTGGCCGAGGGTTGGCTTTCTAATAGGTAAGTATATAGTTGTAGGAGGCGGGGCCTTATCTTACGTCTGCGGCCCAGGGGTGTGGGTGGGATGCGGTGGAGGGCTTGTCGACTGCTTGGGCGGTTGGGCCTGATATCCAAATCAGTCCATTGACTCAACAAGCTGTGGAAGAGCTCAATAGCACGTCTGCTGACCTGTATTTTCGGGGTGGCCGTGGGGAGGGTGTTCTTTGCCTGGTGGCGGGTTGGATTTTAGTTGGCCGGACATGGTGGAGGTGTATGTGGAAGACGGTATACGGTGGTGAAAAGGAAGTAGTAGTGGAAGGAAGTGTGATGTTTCGAAAGTTTTTGGATACAGACAGCCCCACCACCATTGGAATTACGTAAACACTACTATGCGAAAGAGGCCAATGGCTGTCTTAAAACTCTGAGCATGCATTCCCACCTCTTTCCCGAAACATGCTCAGATGACAGACCAAGAGTTTCACCGAGAGCAGAATCCTCCCTGTAATGCATCTCCTCCCATCACTAAAACCCTTCAGTCTGAACATATCTCTCTATAAGCTTTGTGTCCCTCATCGCCCAAACTTCTTCAACTCAAGCCACCGCAAAGGTGGATAGACAAGTCCCGCCCACGTAAAGCCGACGTAGTTTCCCATCTACATGCTATTAGTATTCTGTTGGCATCCATCATCGAACAGTCGACTTACATCACCACCATAGTCGCCAACCTGCTTCGCTAAAGGGCCAATGTACCACACTTGCGCCATGCTGAGTATTGCACCAGCCCAGCCAATAAGAAACGCAATCAATGCCGCGATGCCTATTGGCAACTTGCTCCTGTCATCCCAGATAGCCCAGTTGAAACCTCTTCCTCCCCAAACACGAAATATGAAATGCTCCTCCAAGGTAATAGCAATCCAGATAGCCACGAAGTAACCCATCAATGCAAGGAAGTTGGTGAAGATCTCAGCCAAATGGTTACGACCAGCAATAGCACAAATAGTGTAGATGACAACGATAACGGAATTCCAGAATACTCGAGGTATACGTGCCAGCCAGACTCCAAGTATCTGAAGGTCAACACCGCTGGAGTATGTTGGTGGAATCATATTTGCTACCAGGCCAAGCGCTATCACAACAGAGCAGAACTTGCCAAAGCCGCCTAGAGGTGCAAGTCCTTCCACGATGAGTGCACCTTGCGATACATTATAAGCATCAGACCATGTGGGTATTGAAGCCACACCACTGCCCAGTCCGATACCGATAATGAAAGCATAGGTGAAAGAAGTGGTTAGACCGACCATTGTTGCAGTAAAGATTTTCCATCTCGGTGTAGATTCTGGGTAGTAGACGAAGTAATCTGCTGCAGCACCAGCGTAGGTAATGGCTGCGGAAAGGTTCAGGGAGAAGAAAGACAGTCGATCACCAATGCGAGTACGTTCGTTGTCAGCTGTTGTCTGGCTGTTGAGATCGAAGCGTTGCCCTGCCACACCTGCCAGAATAGAGAGCACGATGATCTGTGGTACCCAAGCATAACGTTCGTAATAGTGTACAATCTGATAGCCAAAGACTGTGATTATCCAAGTAACGACCGAGACAATAACAATGCCAACAATGATTGACATGGTGCTGTTCGGCGACACAGCGGACAAGATCTGACCAGCGACTACAGCATCGATCATTGAATAGCCAGTGGAAACAATGAGATTGAGCAGCACAACAAGCTTTGCAGGCCACCACCCCATCACATAGCGAGCAAAGACCAGGGTACGATTGCCAGACCTGGGGCCAAATGTGGCAATGTAGGCAGTGGGAATACAGCCAACGATAGCGCCGAAGACGGCAAGCAGACATGCATCGGTGAAACCAAGGTAGAAGACAGTTGGGCCAAGCATACCAAGAGTGATGTTGTTAGCCGCAAGGTTGATAGAGAACCAGAGGAGTGCGACCTGAAAGTAGCCTAAAGACTTTGTGTCGTGCCTCTCGTCTGGTTCGACACGACGTATGCCTCGAGATTCGAGGTTGTATGACACAAGATAGCGCTCAAGCTTGTTATACCATGATAGACCCCTCACATGGCGAGCAGTATCTTGTTGTGGTGAAAGCTCAAACTGCAGTTCAGGTTGTCCAACTGCTCTGCTTGCAACTGATGTTGGTCCAATACGTGAGCTATTTTTTTCCAGATCGGCCATTGTCTAGGTGCAGTGGGGGCGGAGGATCTATACAAGGTCAGCATGAGACGACAAAAGGAATTGGATCACAGAGCATGATTCCTTGCGCGGCCATTACGCCGGCAGCCCATTACTGGGATCAAGTTCGAGCCGTTTGAATTCTCAGATGGTATACACCACTACTGTCTCCATCACGGTGATTGAGATAAAGACAACAGCAGCATATACCAACTCCGGCACATGCTATGCTACATTTACCTTGATCCTTTGATAATGAGCCACATTGACAAGTCATGTTGAAATGTGGTGTTACTGTTTCGTATGTTCGTACTTGTTGGGTGGAAAGAGAAAGTATTTTCGGTGAGAATGTGTTGTTGATGGGGGCAAAGTCACAGAACGACGGCTATCAGCAAGAACGGAGAAGGGACATTGTGCTTTTATTGTTGGGGAAGTGTGTTGATATCGAAGGGTGTGTCGATGGCAAAACACCTCTGCAAAATCATGTTGCCCATATCTGTGTGATTAGTGATTCCAGACGTCATTTGCTGATCACATGCTTTCGAAATATGAAACACTTCTGTTGCATTTTATCAAACTGCCAAGTCACATGAGTACCAGAGTTACAATATAAGGATATTGCTGATACCATCCCTGTTGTTCTAATCGCTGTGAGATCTGAATCTGAGCACACGCTCTCCTACCTCTTTCATAAATCGCTTCCCGCACTCCTAACGTTATAATCCTCATATCACTTCCCCGACAATATAACTATAAGATTTACTTTCAGAACATCCCTTTTCAACATAACTATTACGTCCACGACACTCTTCACGCCCCTCTTAGAGCCATCTTCCCCATCATGCGTCTCGTCCGCAAAGATATAGACGAGCGGTCAGGTGAAGGCAGCGCAAGCCTTCTTCCACAAGAGCCTGAAGACATGGTACGTGAAGAAGTTCCTCCAGATCACACATATCAGCACTCAGTCCTCCTGCTAACACAATGCTTCCTTCCACAGTGGCACCTCTACAACCTCATCCGCCCGCACGACATCCTCCGCGCGCCCGCCCTCCGCAAAGTAACCCGCGAAGCCACCTCCACCGGCTCCACAATCTCCTCCACCATCCGCACAACCCTCACAATCCGCGTCCTGTCCACCGACTTCGACCCAACCTCCTCGCAACTCCACGTCTCCGGCCGCGTCTGCGCCGAAAACCCGTACGTCTCCATTGGCGCCCATCACACGCTCGATCTCGAGCTGAATCGGCAATTCCAACTCGAAAAAGGCGGTGATGATGGCTGGGATAGCGTCAGTCTTGATATGCTCAAGGAGGCGACGGATGTCAAGAGGCGGGCGGAAGTGTGGGCGGTGGTGTGTCAGGAGGGGCTGGCGAATATATGTATTGTGACTGAGTTTCAGACGGTGGTGAGGCAGAAGGTGGAGGTGTCGATACCGAGGAAGAGGACGGGGGCGGGTGCAGAAGCGCATGATTCGGGCATGGGCAGGTTCTACGAGACGGTCATGCAGACGTTGTTGAGGCAGATTGATTTGCCGACTTTATTGGCAGAAGGGAAGAGTCCGCCTTTGCTGTTAGCTGGACCGGGGTTTGTGGCGCAAGGGCTACAGAAACATATATTGGCGTATGCAACGAGGATAGGGGATAAAGCGCTGTTAGGCTATGCGAGACAGAGTATACTTGTGGCACACGCAAGCTCTGGGCATGTGCATGCTTTGGCAGAGGCGCTGAAGAGCCCACCAGTATTGGCCAAGCTGAGCGACACGAAGTATGCTAGAGAGACACAGTTGATGGAAAAGTTCTTTGCACTTCTGAGAGAAGATGACGGGAGAGCTTGGTATGGGCCAAGAGAGGTTGAAAGAGCCGTGGAAAAGGGCGCAGTGGGACGTGGAGGAGGAGTTCTACTAATCAGCAACAAGCTATTCAGGAGCGAGGATATTGGCGTGCGGAAAAGATGGGTGACGCTGGTGGAGAAAGTAAGGAATGAAGAAGGAGGTGAAGTAAGAGTGCTGAGTAGTGCACACGAAAGCGGAAAGAGACTGGAAGGTTTGGGCGATATCGGTGCTATATTAACCTTTCCATTGCAAGATCTAGATGAAGATGACGAGACAGTGACCAGTAACGGTCATGCTGAGGGCGCCGAGGGTCAAGATCATGATCGGTTACAGCAAGAAATAGAAGATATGGAGATATGAATGAAAAGATTATCCTTGTGCTTGCACAATTCTGGGAAGGCTACAGGTCTTCATCTGTATTCGAAACTCGCACAAAAGCACGACTCCAAAACACAAGATCCAGCGGTGGTGGCTGATAGTGATGCCAAGCCTTGACCAATCCAATGCCTCAAAATCTGAAATACAAGAGGCTCTGTGGACAAGCCAACCACTGTCTCGCCTGGCCTTGGTATCTCCAAACTCGAGATGCAGTCATTAGCCCAAGATGATGCGGTCAGTCAGAAGTTCTGTCAGGTGAGCCCAAATTTACAATTTCTGTTGAAAGTGTTAGCAAAATATGAGGGAATCGCCTTTAGGTTGTGCTTACCATTCGTAATATGGATCATATTGACACGGTTCCTTGCGTGCCGCAGTATGCTGAATATAATCCTTCACTCACAGCGGAAGTCCTCGATGTTGTTCCTCCCATACCGCTAGCGCCAAAGTATATTGTCGTCGAGCCTAGTTTGAGACCTGACTGTGGCACCTTCCATGCCTCAAACAGGCTTCTCCTCGATCACTGCACTTGCCTAACACCGAGATCGATGGGATTTTGATAGCCCATCTCCTTTCAGTAGATCATGTCTTCGAACATCAGTATTTTCCTATGCACTGGCTCACTCATCATCTCGTGCCTCCCCTCTTGCACCTGGACTTCTACTCCTTCCTCGTTGTAGCTGTTCCCTTTTCGCGCCCTGTCCCTTGCCTCCACCCCCTCCTGGCGGTGGTCGCACAAAGGCGTAGTCCACAGAGAGTTCTTGATCAAGCAATTTCGTGCCATTTGCGCCATCAATTGCTGCACGTGCATCGGAAAGTGTCGTGTATTCAATGAGCACGTAGCCCTGTCGTTCAAGCAAAGGTCAGCACAACAGCTCGCTCCCCTCTCCCACCATCTATTCCCAAATGGAGCGAATCTAGCTTACCTTGACATAACCCGTCCTCCTGTCTAAATTCAAGTGCATGTTCTTGATCTCGCCATACTCTCCGAACAGGTCTGTTAAGTCTTCTTCACTTGCTTCTTCGTGGACGTTCGTGGCGATGATGATCCAGCCTTCAATAGAGCGAACGGCGGTTGCGTTGGAGGAGGTGCGGGTATCAGAAGTGTTGTGTTGGGTGGTGTTTGTAGGTGGAGGGGATTGCGTTGTGGTGGTGTCGGCTTCTGGCGCGTCGACGTCCATGAGGTTGGAAGTGTCTGTCATTGTGGCGATGGAGAGACACGCGTGGAGGAGAGAAAGGTGGCGATCGACAGTGGTTCAATGGTTGTAGATTTGGTTGTGGTTTGAAATTGGTCAATAGAGTAGGATTAGTAATCCATGGGGGTTAACCTCAACCACCCCCTTCCCCTTCTAACACACTATCGACCTTTGTTGTATGCCTGTTCCCTTGTGAAATTCGGGCTGCTCTTTTGCATGAAGAGTCTTTGCCATCTCAGAATGGATAACTTGTTTGACGTATTTACTCAAAACGTGTCCAACCTAATGTGATGTGTGACAATTTCAGATGTGTTCAACAAGATACGGCCTTTGTTCTCTGTCACTGCCACGAAAAGAAGACGAGGGATAGCTCTCTGGTTGCATGCTGGATGTTGCTGTTGAGCTGGCTTGCTCTAAACTGGGAGACGGCGGGAAAGCAAGAATCCTCACGGTCAATGGAACAAGTTCTCATACGAAGGGCATCAACAAAACTTACTTCCCCATAACTTCCGGTTCTTAGTTAGGGAGTTCATGATATCATAGTACATACAGCGCCATGTTGTCTTCGATCACTATGCCAGTCACGACCAGCGCAGTCCGGGTTCATCACAACTCTTCACTTTCGAGTGGGTTGGTCTTCCTGCTGGGCATTGAACCACCATAACCTTGAGAGTAAAATGCTTAGGCTCAACTTATGAAACTTGCAAGCAATTCGCTTTCAGCTACAAGTCTACAGTCTAACCTTCACCAGGTACAGGATCATGTATCACGTAGCAGCAGCTCTGATCTATCAAAAGACGTTCAGCTACAGGAAGCCACCTGAACTCAGATTTATGGATCTTTAGGCAGTTGCAGGCACAACCAAGCATTTGCAGAGTCTGCAAGACTTGCGCGAGGTTATTGTGGTCAACACGTAGAATACGTATCATCAGACTGGGTATCAGCTGCGTAGGTTCTATCATCTTACTAAGTGATGAAGATAGGTATTGCGCCGCCTATTTGAGAACGGAAGACTTGTTGAAACAGCAATCATTGAAGATTAGGACTACAGTCGATACAATAGGAACGCCCATGCAGCACAAACAACAAATTGGTCCAAGTAATCATCAGAACCTCGGGCATGTCGACTGTCTTGTTGTGTAGGCCATCAGTGTAACCACATCTTGTCCGCAAGCTGAGAGGGCATTCGAGGCCATGTCACTCAATCGGAGACAACAAATATGTTTGTGTGAATGCTCGAAAAACACCATGTTTCTTGGAGACGACTAAACAATACGGTCGATGAAGGCCGAAACTTCGTCGTGCAAACTGGTTCCTCATTACTCCTCTTCCAATACATACTCTGGCCAGCCCGGAACATATGTCTCCAGATTGATATCTGCAGGAAAGCTACGAAAGACTGTTTGGCCTATCTCGATCCTGATGTACTTCCTGCATGGCTTCAAACATGCATTGATTCCATATTTTCACTGATCTCAATGAAGGGGCAAAAGCACGAGAGCACTGAAAGTACAATTATCGCATTTTCCTCGTGTCCACAGTCGGGTCCAATATTTGCAGAATTAGTTTACACTACCCCCACATGGCCACTCGATGCAAAGTTGTAGCACCGAACAGCTAGGTAGTCACTAGAAGAGTTGCCATATGGCAAGATTAAGCCAAGCCATGAACCACAAGACATAGGTGACTGAAGATGTAAGGATAAGAGGAGGATAAGTGTCGAAGAAGGAAGAGCCTTTCACAAACTGAGTTAGTTTAGTGCTGTGTTGTGAATGTAGTAATGCACCGAGCATGATGGCCAAGAGATGTCGTCTAGGACAAAGAACTGGGCCAATCGTACTCAGGTATACTGGAAGACAACCGCAAGACCGATATGCTCAACATAGTCAGCACCAAGAACATCAACATTCGTCCAAGAAGGTTCCAAATCTTGCTGTATAGCCATAGGAGAGTGAGATTAAGTGGCTTAGGGTTATCCGACAAGAAACGGGGTGCAGGGTTTGGCTGAGTGAAAATTTCCCGTTTTTCAAACGGGGTATAGACTAAATAATCAAAACCATTTACATAATTCAACAAGCTCGGTTAGCTGAGTTGGATTCGGTCTGGTGGTCTAGTGGTATGATTCTCGCTTAGGGTTCACTCTGAGTTCAATATCTTGCGAGAGGTCCCGTGTTCGATCCACGGCCAGACCCCTTTTCTTTTGCCTTTTTTTTTGCATGTCGTATGTTCCTTATTGTTGTCTGGACTCGATTGCGCTTTGTTCGAAGTCGATATGTTATGTTTTGGGCGTGTGGTGAGCTCTCGTTTTGCATGTGATGTCATCAACCCTAAGCAGACTTCAAGACTCAACACCTAGTCCAACCCACCACCCCATCATCACTAGTGCTCACGCTGTGGGTTTTTGAAGTTAACAGAAGCCTGGCAAGAGCATTTGTGGATTGATACGGTGAACGGTGTCAAAGTCATGGAGAATGGATTGAAGTAAAGGGTTGAGCAGTTTCTGAAGGATAAGACGAGTTAGGTAGGAGAGATTGAGGCGAAGATACATGATGAGAGAGAGTATCATCACTGGATGTGTGGTTGCTAATATGCTTGTATAAGAACCGTCTATCTTGGAAGTTCATAACATAGTGGAAATGAGAAATGACACGAGATACATTCCGGTCTTTGCTACTACAGATTCTCTTCCCTGATATCCAACACCACAAGTCCATAACAACAAATATATCCAACCTCCTTCTGACTAAACCTTTGCCTACACATATCACAACAAGGCAAACCTATCCAACCTGCTTCTCACTACACTCTTACCAACACAAATCACAACAACGGAAACCTGTTCAACGTGTTTCAGACTTCACCCTTGCCAACACAAGTCCAAGCTAAGTGCTGTCATCGACTTGTCTCTTCGCCTGCGACCTCTCAAGCATAAGTCAGTTCTGAAAGTGACTGCTCGCAAGGATCTTCCCCTCCAACAGACTGCCCATGTCTGTCTTGTCTATACTCTCTCCATTCCTCCTAATCTTCGTCATCAGCATCTTGATAAACTTCAGTGGAGATGTTGTCAGTCCAGAGTCACCGCCAACTCCGCCATTACTGTCAGACATAATGAACCCGTCCGCTGCAATGCCCCAGCCTGAGGCTGCCATCTCCTCAGTGATCACCTCAGCCGCAATGCCCAGAAAGTTGCAGATCTCGAGATAGTCGTCATATGCGTCGATGTACAGCTGACCAGCGAAAAGATTCAGCTGCACGATAAGTGCACGAGGTACGTGCAGCACTGGATAACGTACTGGAATGGTGTGCAGATCCAGCTTGTCCAGCGACGGATTATTCTGGTTCGATTGTGCTTTGTATAAGTGTATAGTGATCCACGGCGACCTGTCCGCGCGATCTCGTATCTTGTTTGATTCATATGGACTGATGATCAGCAATTGCTCCACATTCTGACCGTCTCTCGAGCGCCGACTCAGCAGCCATTGAACGTGCCGCTGGTACTGGTCGGATAGCAAGTGGCCTGCAGACTTCTTGATTGTATTTGTGTAGTCAGCTGTCGCAAGTAACCTTCAAGGTGTTTGCTGTCCGTTCTTGCTCTTGTCAGAGAGTTTGACGAACAGACAATTGAAGATCCTAATTGTGCAACATCCAGGAGATTTCCGTCTGGGCATTCATCTGGAACAAGCTTCGGGCGAAGGGAGTGGCGGTGATGGCGAAGCGAAGCAAACGCGAGAGTGTCTCTGAGATTTGAAACAGCTCAACATTTGGGAGGCTTGGCATGCAGGCGACGGATCATGTTCACGTTCAACCTACACAAAGAGATCTTCTCTAATATCCGTGGATTACAACACTTCATCGTCTTACCGCACACTGATATATCTTCGCTACTTACCATCTTACCTTCTGGTAACGGACGAAGCTCTTGGAGATCACATCTCGTCGTCCCAAGCTCTTCATGACGTGTTTTTCCGCTCTCAATATTTCTTGCTGTACTCGCGTCCACTCGAGCGGGCCGTCAATCCCTTTGTATTAAGTTCTTTCTCCGTTACTGAATCGCCACATCTGTACGGCTTTAGATGAAATAGTTACGGGATCGTCGACACACTGAGAACGAAGATAAGATATTGAGCTGGACGCGCGATGAAGCACGAAATCACACCTGATTATTAGTCCAGCGCTCATGTCAACGACGAGAGGTCGCTCTCATCCTTTACGATTTCGTAACGTATATACTACAGCAACGCCTCTTTCTTCAGGCAAGCGACAGCTATAGTCCCGAGCTATTGTGGCCCCTCGAGCACGGCAGTAGTTAGCCTTGTTCATGTCCTAGTTCAGGTTTGATAAACTATAGAAGTTACTGTAGTGAACTTTAAGTCGTGCCCCATTGTGAACACATCTCAAGCTTGAGTAGCAGTGTATCCATGCCATTTCTCGACTATCTATCCCACAAGCGTACCATCATCAAACAAATCCCTCAAGACCGCCTCCTCACATGCCACCCAATCCACCTCCAACATTCCATAAGTAGCCTCAAAGGCCTGCATACTCAACCCCGTAAACCACGGCCTCAGTACTGTCTGCACAACTTCAGCTTTGCTCGCCTCTGCCAACTCTTTCGCCATGACTCCTAGAAGTGGTGCTCTCGTCCCAGAACTTCTCATGGAGAAAGACATTGTGCGTGTCAAATCTGTCCCAGGTGTTGGTGGATATGCATTTTGTGGCTCGCTTGAGCCTAGCTCGTCTGCAATATTATCGACAAGAGCCACGGGATCCCTATCAGCCGGGCGGTAGACGGCCTCGATAGTGTCGGTGATGAACAGCCACTCATGCAACTGAAAGTCGTCTGGCGCGACGACGAGAAGCAAATCCAACAGCTTACATGCTTGGATGACGGAGAACGCATTATAAAGGTCGTAGTCGATGCTCCTGGGGAATGAGGATGATATCGCGCGTTGTAGCTCTGCAGTAACAATTGGCCAGAGAGAGGCGAGGTGGATATAAGATGTTCGAAGGACAAGGGCACGGATGAGCATAAACACTTCGGCACGGGTAGCTGACGAGGGCGAGGACGCAGCAGAACCTGTGATGAGCTCGGCGATCTTCTCCTCCAATATACTGTAACTGGATATAGCAGAGTCTTTCTCTCCTGAGATGAGAAGTAAAGTTATGCGACGAAGGTTGAGCTGTGTCTTCTTGTCAGCCTCGAGACGTGCTGCGCTAGCACCAACACCAAAGATATTGCCTGCACTCGCTGGTGGAGTGATGCGTGCAATAATTTCTGATAGTCTTTCTTTGTCGTTAAGCATGAGTTGTCCGAAGATTGGTAGCCATCCACTTTGTACAAGATCATAACGAGTAGAGAAGAGCTTGGCGTGATTTAGTGCTTCCAATATATCCTTCTTCCAGATCTTAGATGCCTGTGATATCCTGGTGAGATTCAGCCAGAGTTGCAGATAGCTCGAACGGAGGTTGTCTGGGAAGATCCTGGCGTGCAGTACGGGAGCGAGCACGTTAGTAGAGATGTTCGTAACAACACTGACGATACGATCGTGGTCAGTAATGACGCTCGACAGGCGTGCGATGACTTCATTGAGCACAATGGTATGGTCGGTAGCGCCACGACGTGCTATGCGTGCTTTGGAATCCGATGTGCTAGGTCTGTCCTTGAGTGCATTTTCCATCAGGCTACCAGATGAGCGAGTTGTGAACATGGCTGTCAGCAGTCGGATGAAGAGGTCCTAGTCGAATGTCAGTCATACATAGTCGTCGTTGAGACGTAGTCACTTACTGCAAGGTCTTTCCGCATTTTCCGTTGCTCGCCAAAATTGGTGTTCTCTATCTTCTCTCCAAGGATCACGAGAAATAGTAGTAGTGATGGCAAAATATTGTGCTGAGGTAGGGGGTTCGTTAGGACATCACGGAGAAATGCCATGCAGTCGTTCCATATCTCGTCCAGGGCATCAGCATCACAAGACTGGGTATACTCGAGCAGGAACTGTCCCAAGTCGCTGTCACTCAGATCCGATGTCAGGCTTGACGTGCGGCTCGCATCTATCGCCGTTGGTATGGTGCGGCTGTATATAGCATTGAACAAGGCGGGGATGATCCTCTTTGGTCGTGCGGACTCAAGGACATGTAGTAAGCTGGTAGCAGAAACGGTCAAAGATTCACTTGTTTGCATCCGCTCCTGCCAGCTGACTATCAAAGTCTCTGTACACTCCAACGGCTCGTCCTGGAACATTCGATCCAGAATGCGTCGAGCTCTGTTACGTAGTCTCTGTGACATATAGCTGAAAGAGGCAGCGCAAGCACCATCTATCTCGCTCGACTGACGATTGGTCTCACCCCAGGCCCACAAAGCGAGGCATACTCGAAGCGTGTCTTGGTAGCAAAGGATAATGGTGAGACGAGCATTGCCTACAGTATTCCGAGCTTTCTGTGTTTCGGTCGCGAAGACGCCTGAGACAACATTTCCGAAAAAACCTTGTGAAGGCTCCGGAGTCTTTGTCGATGCTTTCTTCTGTTCATCAGACACCATACGTTCGTGGCCGGTGGCAACCACATACTCAAGCCCATTCAGGAGAGATAATAAAGCTGGCTCTGGTGCTATCGTACTATCTGTAGAGTTGCCCTTGAACTCCCGATCTAATTGTGACAGTACAGTCTTAATCCTTAAACAAAATGAGTCGACAAGTGGTATCATGTTCTGGGATATAGCATCGGAGTAAAGAGGCAAGACACCGGTCAAAAACGTAATCCAATTGTCGAGTACATGGTGAGAGGATGACGATGCAACGGCTGCCTGGATGCACTTGACAAGTTGAGCAGGTAGTGCCGGATTTGTCTGTGAATCTGAAGCATTCGTGTTCTTATCATTCGAGTTGAGCGACATCCTAGTCAGAGTCTTGACAGCATCCATCGACGAAGTCCTCCTGAAGGTACGCGTTCGTGCTGGTTTTCCTACGTATCGCACTTGTAGCTCTAGTGCTGCTGTGACAGTATCAAGAAGTGCAACTTGGATAGCTGAGTTGTCACCTTCCTCCTGTACAGTGTGCATAAGAACTTGTATGAGAGCATCTTCTAGATGATACTGCTGCACTATTGCTGGCTCAGGACTTCTGATTAAAAGCTGCAACAGAGATAAAGCCGTTCGCTGCAAAGTTGTATCAATCTCTTCCCGGTCTGAATGGGGAATTGTTGAGCTGTTCTGCACGACTTGAAGAGATTCTTGGAGGAGTGCTTCCATCAATGTATGATGCTCCTCTCTTTCGTCGTGTGAATTGCTCGCCAAGTCCTCGATCAGTGTCGCCCACATATAATCCGAAGATATTCTCAAGACGCTCATGATTGCTTCCAGGTAATACAGCAACTCGGCTCGACAGTCCCTGTGTAGCACTTGCTGTTTGGCATCTTCGCTCGTAGTGGATGGACTTGGCAGTCCACCAGCAGACGACACTAAGCCTTCAAGCAGTACCTGGAAGATGATACGTACGCTAGGCAAACTTTCGAGCCAGTTACGTACAAAATAGCCCATTTCAGATTCGACATCCTTGCAGGAGTCCAATAAGAGGAGGAGTGGTCTGTAGAGTCTGCTCCCATAGTCTTTGAAATCAGCTGATGTTGAAGGTCGAGTGTCTGCAGCTGCGGCAGTCTGCCTGGAGAAAACACTATTGGCCCGACGCTGTGATGAAGCATTGATGTTCGTCGTATGGGTCCAGAGAACCGCAAAACGGCGAGCACACTCTGTAGCAGAGATTGTGCTGGAGGTAGTACTGACACCAGAAAGTGCTGCAGCTAATGAAGCTTCGACTAGGCGCTCATCAGAAGCTAGGTCGTCGAGTTGCCACATGCAGCGGACTGCTTCGAGCTGGTATTTCGGAAACGAAGGTGTAAGATAAGCCCAGAGGCCCCGCAGCACGTCTGCAGTCAGACTGACACATTCGGTCGTAGCAAGTGCACCTATTGCTGCGTATTGTGCGAGGACTTGCGTAGTCGCCAGTAGAACATGGAATGATAACTGCGGGTCAGCTTGGTTTAGTGTGTCGAGCTGCTGGAGGAGTCGGCGAAAGTTCACGACCGCTTTCTGTGCCTGTGAGGTAAGATCCATTCGAGCTTCTGCCAAAAGAGTCGCGACGATTTTACATCGTGAGGCAATGTTTGCGTCAGAACTCAAAGATTGGAGACCAACAAATAGCATTTCCTGACTTTGCGATAATAGCAGATACTCGACCGTAGTCGCGGACATCGTCGGTTGAGATTTGGCTGAGAAGAAGCTGCTATCACTCACGTACATGGCAGAGATAGCTTCACAAATATTCTCGGCAATCAAGTCCGGTGGTAACTCCATCTTCACGTCAAAATTCGCCAGTGCTCGACCACGAAGAATGTCCGTGAACCGATCTGCAATCATAACTGCCGATGAAGTGTTCAGATGCGACCCTGCCTTTTCCGTTGCATTGATCGATGCAAGTGCGTAAAGAAGTACTAGAGGAATGTGTATCTTCGTCATATCCTCTTCATGTATATTGAAATGGTCGAGGACGAACAGCACTACCTGTAACGCGTTCGAGTCACCCTGAAGATCTTCATCTTCTGGAGACAAACTCGAGGAGACCAGACCGAGCATCTGCTGCCATATCATGCCACTCTCTATTCCATCAAAAAAGCTGTGCGCACTACGCAAAACCTCCCGAAAGTTATCGGTAGAAGCAGTTTTGTGGTAGGAACGAATACTCTCAATGGCGGGGATGAAGATGTGAGGGATGATTGCATTGCCTATTTCCTGACGATCCATTAATGACAAGCATATTCGAAATGGTCTGGCCATATCTGCAGCACTACGGGATGTCTTTGCGAAGGAAGCGAGAAGATGGCGGATCAGGTAACGACTTCCGTATTTAGTGAAATACTCCATGGGTCCTTGGACGACAGGGGCTGCTGACAATTCTTCGCCTGGCGACATGGGAAGACCAGCGTTTACAACATCTGGGTCTTCGTTGGCGCGAGGTCCCAACAGCCATGACCATAAGCGTCGGTTCAGACTCATATCTCGACGAGCAACAACACTGGTAGCAGCGCCAACGAGTCTCTCCATATCTGCGCTTTCAACCTTTTCAGCCAGTACCGGGGAATGAAGTGGTAGGTGGGTAAGCAACAAGTCGAGATATCCTCTCTGCACGAGAAGCTGCTCATCCTGTAGGCCAGCCACGAAACAACGAACTAATAGTCCAGGCTCAGGAGAAATTACAGCAGAGATTGTCAAATCTTCACCTTCATTATTCGTATCAGTAATACCTGCTAGTACTGGCAATCGCTTGCTCAGGAAAGTCAATAGTCCTTGCCGTCGTGAAGCACTACTGACTCCAGCGAAGAATAGACATTGCCAGAAGTATCCATCACCACGTAGAGGCGAATCGTCTTTACCAGATTTACAGCCGGCTACATCTCGCAATTCGTCCACAATACGCAGAGTTCTATGAAAGTCTTCACTGTTTTCTTCTTCAAGACCAGGCAGCAGGCATAAGAGAAGAGATCGCAGAGCAGGTCGAAGTGCTATACTGTTGAGCTCGAGGATATAGGTCTCAATAAGAGCGAGGAACAGCGGTCGTAGAGATAGAGACGCGAACGTGAGGACGGGTGCAAGCCCAGGTAAATATAGGGTAAGATCCACTGCCAGTGTGTCTTTCTTTGGTGAGGGTCAGCCATTCTGGCCTTTTGCAATCAAGTTTCAATATACGCACGCCAATAACCGAGAAGATGTATGCATATACTTCAAGTGCTTTCAGGTGAACTCCAGATGGCAAGGTCGGATTCAAACATTGAGCAAGGCGACTTGCGACTATGGATCTATGTGGTATATCGAGGTTGGCAGGAGGTTGTGTCTGTATAGCCTATATAAAGAGAACAAGGTCAGATGCGCACACTCGGCCGTGCTGGAGGGATTGGTCATACCTTTAAAAGACGACCAAGGAAACTGATATAATCAGGCCATTCATTTGTACTATCGAAAGTGGCTAGGACACGCTCAATGGCGGTAGCATATCGACGATACGTCTTGTCATGTCTACGAGGCTCTGTTTGGGTCCGTCAGCAAGATTCTAGAGATAAGTCGTGAATGTACACCTACATACCGTCCTCGAACTGACGGCGAGGTTGACGTGGAATTGGTGATGCGCGTCCAGAAGAGCTGGCAGGAGATACTGACCTCCGTCTGGCAGGGTCCTGTGCCATCATCTCAGAAGACACGTCATGTAGAGATCAATTAGCGCTCCTTCATCATAATTGCATGGATATCAAGCTGGAGGTCACAGAAGCACCTTGCAGTTGGATTCGAGACGTTTCATGTTTCATGGGCTGTTTCAGCCTCACAAGCAGGGTTGTAGTCTGTGATGAATCTGAAACAAGTGGAACCGCTATCTCGAATCCCCATCTCGTCTCTTCTGTTGTGAACCTCGACAGCATGCGACGGGATGCTCTGTCATGACCACATCCCAAGATGGAGCGACTCTAGCATCGTCACTTCCACATGAGGCTAGCGCCAGCACATCCGGTTATGGCCACTGGCTGCCGAGCAAAAGGCCAGAGAAGAGCTGCGAGCACGATGCCATGATCAACACGAAGGACGAGAAGGACCCGGCGGAGGAAGGAAAACAAGAGGAGGATAGAGTGACGAATGAAGAAAACCTAGCAGAGACATCGCCACCAGGCGAAGCACACATCACGCCAACACCACCAGCTACAAGCGCCAGCGCAGACAGCCCGGTCGAAGATGCAGAATCCAACGACACACCTCCACCACCACTTCCTCCTCGGCCAACGATTCACCAACGTCTCGAAACGCAATTGCACTCTCCTACAGGCTCACTACGCTTGTCAAAATCCTCAAATCGTCCACATCTACAGAGCAAGGCAACGACAGCACTCTCGGTCGCACAACTGTACAAGGATCTACCAACCGAATCTGGCTCGAATACTGAAGGACTTCAGGTGCCAGGCCTCAGACCAGCTCGAAGCATAACCAATTTGAGACAGTACGGTGAGCGTCGAGCCAGTGACATGGCCGACACAGCCAGTATAAGAAGTGCAAGAAGTGCAAGAAGTATTATGTCTGGTTACAGCAGGCCAACAGATGTGGAAAGTCTGCTAGGAGATATGCTAGAACAGGGATATGACGAGGGACTGGGAGGAGGAGGAATCTTCGAGTCTCACCAGCACGAAGATGCCCAGTTCGAGCTTATCTTCAAATATCAATTCGATGAATTGGAAGAGCTTGAGCAGGATGGGTCCAATGAGGAAGTACTGACAATCCGTTGGCGATCCAAGCTGAAGCATTTCATGATCCTTTCTTCCGCTGGCAAGCCAATCTGGAGTAGACATGGAGACAGTCAGTTGATCTCGAATTCGGTTGGTGTGATCCAGACCATCATCTCCTTTTACCAAGGCGACGACGACACACTGAGAGGCTTCACAGCCGGAGACACTCGCTTTGCCGTGCTCTCGAAAGGCCATCTCCATCTCGTCGCCATTTCACGTATCGAAGAAAACGACTCTCAACTCCGCACACAGCTCGAAGCACTCTACATGCAGATACTATCAACACTTACCCTTCCCAGCATGCAAAAGATGTTCATCAATCGTCCCTCTACCGACCTGCGCCGACCTCTAGAAGGCACCACTACTCTACTCTCAGCTCTCGCTGACACGTTTACTCGTGGCTCCCCATCCACTTTGCTCTCCGCACTCGAATGTCTTCGCCTTCGAAAAGCTCATCGCGAAAGCATCAGCCGTGCTCTCGCTCAATCTCGTACTCCCAGCCTCCTTTACGGACTTATTGTAGCAGACGGTCGTCTCGTCAGCGTACTTCGACCAAAGAAACACTCCCTTCACCCAGGCGACCTTCAACTAATTTTCAACATGCTCTTCAGCGCCGACGGCATTCGCGCTGGTGGCGGAGAGAACTGGATCCCACTATGTCTGCCTGGCTTCAACAATACAGGCTATATCTACATGTACGTTAGTTTCGTGCCTTCTGAAACGTCATCCACTACAGAAGTAGGTGACTCGACAGACTCAAAGAAAAAGGACGAAATAGCTATTATCCTCATCTCAGCCAACAAAGAGGCCTTCTTCGAGCTTCGGGGCATGCGCGACATCCTCCTCAAGAATCTTACTTCCGCCAATCCAAACCTCCTCTCAACCATCCGTACTTCCATGCAGTCTGGTCGTCCTTCTATTACTGACATTGCGCCCGGCACACCAATCCGCCACTTCCTGTATAAATCTCGCGCCAACGTACAATTCACAATGCCCTCCTCCGACACTGAATTCGGATCTCCAATTGCTTGGCGCAGACTCATGACCACCTATGCTAATCTGCATGGTGCAGTGCATGGGCGTGGCGGTGCAGGCGGTGGGGTTGGTGGAGCGGGAGTGAAAGTTTTCAGTTGCGTGAGCAGAAATTATGTGGCTTTGGTCTGGGTGCGGCCTGGATTTGAGCTGTATGTCATGGCAGGAGCAGGAGCAAATCGGAATGCGCTTGCGATTGGGGCGGGAAGGGTGGTGCAATGGGTTAGGAGGGAGGAGGAGAGGGTGTTTATATTGGGTGGTGCGGTGTTTTGATTGTTCTGGGATGATGGTGCTCAATCCACAATGAGATTGCAATACAACCTGGAAGATATGTGTACAGATGTTCTTACTTATCTCCTGTCCGTTAACCACACCATATCGCTCACACCCACACCTCCCACACCTAGCAAGCAGTCCCTTCGTTTTCTAATGCATGGAGGGAGCAACAGTAGAATGTCTGGGGAGGAGCAGACTTTATTTACAGTATGAGACTCATCTAGTATTTGATGAGAGTCGTCTGCAAAGGACAGTATGTTATATGAGGCAAAGAAGATGAAGCAAATTGATACATGATTTTATGACGCTCGTATCTAGTGACGCCATTTGATGCCTGGGTATCGAGTCCTTGAATGCAAATCAAAAGCAAATCTCCTCATCCTTGAACCTGTATCCTCATATGTGGAAACGCCACGCCATTGCCTTCCGTTGAGCACCCTGCACAGTCGAGCCAGACTTTTGTGCATCGTAGCCACCCTCACTATACGAACAACTATTCCCAGTCCATCTTTGTACTCCTCCCACCAGATCATAATTCCTTCCACATAAAGTCGTAAAGCGTTCACATAATATCCCAACCCTTGCCTGAATTCAAGCCTTTGGCGCTCCACATAGCCCGCAGATCCCATTGTCGCCCACATTGAGGTATCCTAGCCTTTTGCAGCCTTCACTCTGGCAAGGCCAACAGCCTGGTAAGCTTGATGGCGCCAAGACGTGACTGCAGACCGCGCATCTGAGTGCATCCAAGTCATTCTCCAGAGAGCAGATAGGGCAGATCCCGGAGTTTGCCACTGTAGTAGCTACCGTGGTTGTTGACACTGGAGGCGTTGATACTGCCACGAAAGATGCATCAGTCTCTGCTGGAGCCGCAGGAAACTTCGGTGCTGCATCGTCAGGGTCGATTAATCCTTCTGGTGCAAGAGTGATGAGCCCTTGGTCTGACGAGGTGGTTGATGATACAGGTTCATGTCGGGTCGAATCGCTACGGTCTTCGGAAGCTGCTTTCGTTGCGGGGCCTGTAGTCGAGTGACGCTGCTTTCTAGAACCGCTTCCCTCTTCAGCTTCGCTGGCAGTCTCTTCATCATCGACCAGAGTCCCTGGTACCTTAATAGCTGGTGCTTCAGTTTCGGCCTCACTTTCCGTTGATTCGTCATCATAAATCTTCTTGCGCTTGATTGCAGACTTTGCAGTCGGGTACCTTTCTGATGGGACTGTAGTCCGCTGAGCCTTCGCGCTTTGACGTCCTGCGTCTTTCGTCCTGGTAGACGATTTCTTGATAGTCGTCATGATACGCCTCTTGGGCTTTGGCTCTGGCTCTGGCTCAGTGCTGCGCGGCTTTGCGAAGCTGCCGAGCTCTGCCATCTCTTGTCTTGCTCCATCGTCATCCTCAGGATCTTCATCTCCACAGACCTTTACAAAGGACCTGCCCTTGTCGTTCAGGATCGTGTTGCCATCCCCGTCCATGGCCTCGATCTTAATAGTGGGCTCATCGTAGTCTTCTTCACTTGCAGTCTCGTCGTCATCATCAACTTGCAAATCCCTACCGGGTGTCTCGAATCTTGCAAGAGCGGCTGCTGCTCGCAACTCTCTTCCACGAACACTACCAGCTACACGGGGTTTGCCCTTGGGTTTCTTTCCATTCTCGAGCTTGACCCTTCCATCTTCATCTCCTCCGAGTGAAACACCACCTTTGCCGAACTTCTTTTCGATCCTCCTTTGCTTTTTCTCAGCGTCAGTAAGCTGAGACGTGTTCGCGCCCGCTTTACGACCTCGTTTTCCTCCTCCACTTCTATAGACACCACCACAAAGATGTTCAGGCGAGTCATCAACAGCAGGTGGAGCCTCTTCAGTATATTGGCCAGAGTACAAGCTCTGACCTCTTCCAAAGAGGCCATCTCCAGTGTATCCTTTCGTCCACAGTTCTCTCAACTCATCAGCAAATTTGTTGCGTGCCTTCCAGAAATTGCGAGAGTGATTCATCTGCTGACAATGTGCTAGCTCATGCATCATCACCTGGAGATGCAGAAGTCAGTGTCCATGCGAGCAATTTTAGATGAAAGGTACCGGCAGCAGTCTCCACAACCCTATAGAACCGTCCTAGACATGAGAAAGATCTCTGTGAGAAGAACTATGAGATATAGCGACGGAAACAATCGAACCTCTAGTATTGATTATTATCGAGGGAAGGCACACCCTCATACATGAGACGGGGTAGGTCCTTACCATCTGAACGAAGCGAAATGGCAGCCATCTTCCATTGGTGGGCGACTTGAGTACGAGCTGAATACATTCACCTGCATTGAAGTTCCGACCCCAAAATTCACGATTTGGTGGAAACTCTTCGAGACTGGCAACGAATAGGTGATTGGCTTTGGTGATTGGAGCAGCTATTGCAGCAATTCGTTCGAGGAAATCTTGGGCAATCTCTTTGTCAGGTCCTTCTAGAGGCTTGATGAAGACGATGTTTTGATTAGGTCGCTGTTGACGCTCGTTGAGGCGCTGAAATCCGAATGGCATGGTGACGATGGATCTCGCCGTGTCGACACAAGACAGCTGCACGTCATCGTCAGCAGAATTCGGGAGCTAGGACCGCTGTGCAGAGTACCCTAACTCACTTCGAGCTACTCACCTTATACCTTTCTCAAATATCCTAAGTTCATCCTCGAAAGATATTTAAAATCTGATATATCCGTCAAATTTAGAAGGTCTATGGGCACTCTTCACAGCCGTCCTAGGTTACTCTCACCTCAATGATGGCCCACGAATTCTGACAACGATGTGGCTGGCACGAGAGACGTGGTCATAACATGCTTGGTCGATACCAGTTTGTGGCACAACAGCCTTTTGTTTGGTCTTGAGGCAATCAAATCTGTCGATATGAAGTGGCGAGCTGTTTCAGATTCTGAAACAAGGTCCGTGCTCAATCTTGCACGTGCCGACGCGTTTCGAGCGAGAAAGCGCGACTTTGGGGTTTGCCACCGTCAAGGTTCGAAACAACACCAACTCGGCTAACTAACGGCCCAAAACAGCGAAGAAGAATTCCTCACCTATTTCACGATGCGCCGAGTAAATGTCTGTCAATAATCTGGCTGACCAATTGTCCTGGCTACTCACATCAAAACCTTTCCTCCCACCAACCGCGTCCAATACACCACTAGTATTCGAAAAGCAATTGGATGAGCCCGACTTTGAGGACGATAGTCTCCTCGAGGAGGTAGTAGTACCCGAGCTCGAAGATGCTGCTCTAGCACAACCACAAGAATTTTCTACTGGAACTGGGAATAACAGCCACATCGTGACTACTGACTCCGACATCACTCCAGAGATGGCAAGATTAAGGACTCCTGCCAGCCCTTCGAGGAGACCACAACTAGCTAGCGTTCCTCCGCGTACTGGGATTTTGACATCTTCGGGCAGCTCCACAGGAAGACCTGCCTCAACGAACACTTCGGAGGACTACCCCAGGCCGAACACCAGCCTGGGAAATACCTTGCCGAAAGGCTACCGACCTCAGATCCCGCAGATACAGGACATCCACCGCAATCCTATGTCATCTTCCCCTCAAAAGCATCTGCGGACGGAAACGTCCTACAGCAGGACGCCAATCATATCGGGTCTGGATACTATCGACTTGACAGAAGATGACGATACACCAAAACAAGATCTCAGAACTGTAGCTTATGCGAGCAAGAAGGACGATGATTATCAGCGGACAACTCAAAGTCCAAGTCGAACGTCGAGAAAGCGCAAGAGTGAAGAGTTCGAGGAAGATCTACGTAAAAACCCTGCTCAAGCCAACAAGTCTGTTGGTTCTATACAAGTCTCACCTCGACCTGCGAGCGCAGGCCAGACACTACATATTCCCGGTGCTCAACACATTCGACAAGTCACACCAAGGAAGATTGAAGACGATGAGTACTCAGCATACTTTAGTCAATCGTCCGAAAGCTCTGGCAACGAGCGTGTAAGCAACGCCATGCAGGCGCTTCCTGAATGGCACTCAAGGTCTCCGCTTCCACTCCAATCTCGAGTAAAGCCTGATGTCGAGCAGGGACCTCTTCCAGTGAAGTCAGAGGCACATTCTCCAGAACCTACATCCGCCTCAGGAGCCGAAAAGTCTATGCCTAACGAAGATGAACTTGAGCAGCGCGTTAAACGAGAGATCGTTGATTCGGAGGTTGACGATGAAGACTACGCGATGGAAACAGAACAAGACGTTACCATGCATGATCTCGAGGACGTGTCTGTTATCGAAGACTCGGACATCAAGGACTCTGACATTCAGGATCCGCTTCGTGATAGCCAGAGAGAGCATAAGCACGAAGACCAAGCTTGCAAGACATTGAAGGCGTCACCAATGAAAGTGCTGAAACACTCTCAAGCCTTACCGCCGTCGCAGGATCTGAGGGCTGAACGCATTGCCGAAACCCAGCATCCGATGACTAGGAACAGTATCAACGATACTTTCGAGCCACTCCCAAAAAGTAACGACACATTGAAACGACTATCCCTATTCCGACGGCAAGATCTCAGCCACCACTTGGAAGACATTGAAGCAGAAAACATGGAAGTCGCGGCAGCTTACACAGAAGCATTGATAGCGGCTGAGGATGTGTCAGATCTACAAGTTCAGAAAAACCAGCTGAAGAACTTGGTTGAGTCATGCAAAGCCTTCATTGAAGCCTGGGATCAGCAGTGCACGCTCTGTGCGCAGCTCAAACCTTTGAAGAACGAAATGGTCGCATGCATAGCTGCAGGTCATGAGCACGATTCTGAAACTCTACGGCAAGTACGAGTGCTGCAAAAGGAACTGGAGCAAGGAGAAGGAAGGTTGATCTCGCTCATGGGACTGGCGAACTTTGACATAACTTCAAAACAGCTGCCGCAAGCGGAATTCAAGTCCTCCAAAATTGCAGTCAAGTCTACACAAATGCCCCAGATCGTGCGCACTCAGTCCATACCAAGCTGCGCTCGCCCAGTGCCCGACACTCAAGCAAATCCATTCCAGATCAATGATCGACGTCCTCAGGTCTCCTTTGCTCCAGTCGAGCAACGTTCTGATATACGCGCTGTTTCTGCCTTTCCTGATAACTCGAGAGAGGCCCGACCTCTACAGCCAAGCGTGCAACCTACTGAGCCAGGGCAGGATCGATCAGCGCACTCGAATACGTTCCGACGCCCAGATCCTCCTCCCGTACCTCGATACAATCAAAACCTGCCACCCAAGTCATATACCTACGATGACATTGAGGAAGATGAATTTGACGACGTTGACGAGATTGAGATGAGCAATGTCATGGGAACTGCACCTGCAGATTATGTCGCAGACGGCGACAACTTTGGATTCGAGGATGACGACGAAGCGATGCTAGAAGCTGCGGACGACTTCTGGGTGAGGCCGGATCCATCATCACGTCCTCGCAGTGTACTTGCAGAACAATCTGGTAACCCTCAGGCAAAGACTCGTGGGCAAAATACAATACACGAGAAGGCCAGTAAGAATGGAAAAGGCCTGTTACCTTTGGAGGGAGTAGACCTCAACGCTCATCCGTGGTCGTCTGAGGTGAAAAATGCGCTCACAAAATGCTTCAGATTGCAAGGGTTCCGGCCGAACCAGCAAGCCGCCGTCAATGCTACACTTGCTGGTCAGGACGTCTTCGTGCTCATGCCAACTGGTGGGGGAAAGTCTCTGTGTTATCAGTTACCAGCGATCATAACCACAGGTCGGACTCATGGAGTAACCATCGTCGTTTCACCTCTTCTCAGCCTTATGGAGGATCAAGTGAATCACCTCAAGGCACTCAAGGTGCAGGCTCTGATGCTGAATGGCTCAACAAGTTCCGCAGAAAAGCAGATAATCATGGGAGCCCTTCGAAACGCTGAACCAGAGCAACTCATCCAACTACTTTACGTCACGCCAGAGATGTTGACAAAGAACTTGGGGCTGGTCGAGACATTCAAACGTCTGCATGCCAGGGGTAAGTTCGCTCGCATTGTCATTGATGAGGCACACTGTGTAAGTCAATGGGGTCACGATTTCCGTCCTGACTATAAGGCTCTGGGCGAAGTCCGCAGCCAATTCCCAGGTGTGCCTGTCATGGCACTCACGGCAACAGCTACCGAAAACGTCAAGCTTGATGTAATACATAACTTGGGCATACAAGGCTGTAAGGTGTTTATGCAGAGCTTCAACAGGCCTAACCTCAACTACCAAGTCCACCCAAAGAAGCCAAAACTCATACTTGAGGACATGGCGGAACTGATCAAGACAGAGCATGCAGGCGAGACAGGTATCATTTACTGTCTCGCTAGGAAGAAGTGCGAAGAGGTAGCCACGGCTTTGAGCAAAGAGCATGGAATCAAAGCTCATCACTATCATGCTGAATTGGAACCCAACGAGAAAAGTCGGGTCCAGAAAGCGTGGCAATCCGGCCGCTATCAAGTCATCGTCGCAACCATTGCCTTTGGCATGGGCATCGACAAAGGGAATGTCCGATTTGTTATGCACCATACGTTACCCAAAAGTTTGGAAGGTTACTACCAGGAAACTGGCCGTGCTGGCAGAGATGGCAAAAAGTCTGCATGCTACCTTTTCTATTCTTACGCCGATTGCAGTACACTCAAGCGCATGATTGAAGACGGCGATGGCGACTACGAACAGAAACAACGTCAAAAGCAGATGTTGCGGCAAGTCGTGCAATTTTGCGAGAACAAGGTCGATTGCCGGCGAGTGCAGGTGCTCGCATACTTCAACGAACAGTTTCATCAGCAGGATTGTAATGGTGAGTGTGATAACTGCAATTCGACCTCGACCTTCGAGGAACAAGACTTCAGCGATGATGCGAAGAAGGCAATCGCACTTGTGCAGAGTGTGGGTTCTGGAGGAACAGTCAACAATGTCAAAGGGGTAACATTGCTTCAGTATGTGGACATTTTCCGAGGTACCAAGAAAGATTACGAAGACTTCGACGGGTACGGTGATGGTAAGAGTCTAAGCAAGACCACAGCAGAGCGTCTGTTCCAAAGACTGCTCACAGAAGATGCTCTTCAAGAAGTTAACGTTTTCAACAAGAAAGGCTTTCCTAGCCAATATATTCGCGTAAGTTGGGTCCATACATTCTACAAACAAGCACCATGACTGACATAAGACCAGCTCGGGCCCACTGCCAACGAATTCAGACGCGGTAGACGGCGAATCACCATCCAGATTCGGACATCTAATAGTCCAGAAAATGCTGCCAAGGCGAAGAAGGCAAAGAAAGGGAAGTCAGCCACGACAGCACGTCAACAATTGCCGCTCTCTACCAACGTCTCATCACCAGCGCCTAGGGCCGGAAGGTCTCGTCCACCGTTCGAGGACGATGAAGAGGAAGAAGAGGACTATGCTCATGACATTACATTGTCTAGACGTCGTACTCAGCCTCGAAGCCGTGGCAATGGCTACGCTCGTGATGACTTTACGGTGTCTGATCCTGCAGACGACGATTATTCCGATGAGTCGGATGGCTTCGAAGAAGTCAGAGATGCTGGTCAGTCCTCAAGACGTGCGGAACGCAGTTTCGGGGATCCGATTATGATCGATGACAGGATCGCTAATCTTAGCGAGGTTGAACAAGAAGTATTGGAGAGCTTTGTCGAAGAAGCGAGAAAGGAATGCAAGAAGATCATGAACAAAAAGGACTTACGCACAGTCCCGTTCACAGACACGATGTTGCGTGAGATGGGCCTTCAGTTGCCCAGCACACAGGACGAGATGCGCAGGATTCCTGGAATCGATCCTCTCAAGGTCGATCTTTACAGCAAACCATTCCTAGCGTTGACGAGCAG
>Ga0160428_1000684_pt1 | contig 33630 bp, 28 predicted proteins | sample SolpanmetagenomM_FD_108198 | JGI IMG/M metagenome (GOLD analysis project Ga0160428, IMG submission 108198) | Solar panel surface microbial communities from Lawrence Berkeley National Laboratory, California, USA - M | ecosystem: Engineered > Built environment > Solar panel > Unclassified ... | reverse complement strand
GCCCACCTCCGTCACGTGGAAATGGCTGGGCAGCGCGGTGCCATCGGGCAGGCGAAAGTTGACGGCGGGCAGGCTAGCCAGGGCCTGCTTCATTTCAGAGATACGCATAGGGGGAAGGAAAAAGGGAAGATTTTACGTAGTCTTAAAGCCCGGCTACGGCTAGGGCAGTAGCGCGGACTTGCAGCCCGCGAGTAGCCGGCGCCAGGGCGCACGGACTGAAAGTTTGCGCCCCAACTCAGCAGCCGCAGGCCGCGTCGGGCCCGCCGGCCGGACAAGCCGTGGCCGCCTCAAAGAAGCTCATAAACTGCTGCTGCACTTGGCGCAGCAACTCGGTATTCAGGCAGTAGCACACGGTGAGGCCGTCGATTTCACCGCGGATTAAGTCCAGCGCTTTCAACTCCTGCAAATGCTGAAACACGGTGGTGCGCGCCAGCGGCAGCTCGGCGGCAATATCGCCCGAGATGCAGGTGGTCTTACTGGCCAGCAACTGCACGATGGCCACCCGCGCCGGGTGCGCCAAGGCTTTGGCCACGCGCGCCAGTTGCTGCTGCTCGGCGGTGAAGGCGGCGGTTTTGGCGGTGGTCATGGGCGGCGGTTAAAACTATGTCGTAAATGTACGACATAGTATGTCGTATTTAGGCGACATGACGAAAAAACAGCGCTGCTGCTGGCCTGCCCGGCTAGCCAGAAGCCGGCTGCCGTGTGCACTTGGCGTGGTTCTGGCATCTTTGAGGCGATAACCCCGGCCGTACGGCCCGCCTTTATGCGCTACCTTCTGCTTTTCTGCTGCTTGCTGATGACTGCCTTTCTCGCCGACTCGGCCGCGCCGGGGCCGCCTTCGCCCTTCACGGCCCAGTGGAAAAAGCTTGATGCCCTGCTGGCCAAGGAGCAAACTGCCAGCGCCGCGCCGTTACTTGAGAAAATCTACCAGCAAGCTAAGCGCGAAAACAACGCCCCGGCCTACGTGCGGGCCTTGCTCTATAAAGTCAGGCTGCTGGAGAATAAGGAAAACGACGCCGATGAGAAGGCCATCGCCCTGCTTGAAAAAGACCTGAAAACGGCGCAGTTTCCGGCCCGGCCCATCCTGCACTCGCTGCTGGCCGGCCTCTACGCCAACTATTACAACGAGCACCGCTACCAGCTTTACGAGCGTACCCAGGGCGCGGCGCCCACCACCGGCCCGGCCGCCTCGGCCGGGGCCGACGGCGGCGCCGGCCTCGCCACTTGGGACGCCGGCCGGCTAGGGGCCGCCATCGTGCGCCACTACTATCAGTCGGTGGAGGACGAGCCCGCCCGCCAGCTTAAAACGACCCTGGCCGACCTCGGCGACCTGGCCACCGGCGGCGATGCTGAGGGCCGTGCCCTGCGCCCCACGCTCTACGACCTGCTGGCCCAGCGCGCCATCGCGGGCCTGCAAAACCAGGAGCTGTACGTGACCAAGCCCGAGCAGCAGTTTGACCTGGGCAAGTACCCGGCCACGGCACTTTTTGGCTCGGCGGCCGAGTTTGCCGCGCTACGCCTATTGGCGCCCGCTGCTGATTCGCTGAATGGTCAGTTGCATACGCTGCACTTGTTGCAGCGCCTCACGGCCTCGCGCCAGCAGCTAGCCCCGCAAAACCTGGCTGCGCTGGCCGATGTGGACTTGCAGCGCCTCGACTACCTGCACAGCCTTGCCCAGGGCACCGACCAGGCCAGCCAGTACGAGCCCGCGCTGGCGCGTATGGTCGAAACGTATAAAGCGCTGCCCATCAGTGCTGAGTTTATTGCCCAGCAGGCTGAAGCCCGGCACGAAGCTCAAGACGATGTAGCCGCCGTGGCCCTCACCCGTACCGCCGAAGCTCGCTTCCCAAAGTCACGCGGGGCGGCGCGGGCGCGGCAGTTGCGGGCCAGCATCGAGCAGCCCGAGGTGGCCTTTACGGCCGCCGATGTCGTGGTGCCTGGCCAGCCCTGGCGCCTCGACCTCACGGCCCGCAACGTGACTGAATTGCACGCCTGGGCCTATCGCATCACGGCTAGGGAGTGGCAGCGGGGCACTGGCTTCGATGGGCAGGACTGGACGATAGCCAAGCGCTTTGCCCGCGCCCTCAAGGCTGCGCCGGCCGCCACCTGGGCCGTACCGCTGCCCGCTAGCCTCGTCGAGTACAAAGAGCAGAAGCTGGCGGCGGCCGGCGCTACCCTGCCGGCCGGCTACTACCTCATTCTGCTAAGCAATAAGGCGCAGCTTTCGACTGACCCGACCGCAAAGGCCGCGCCGGATGGCGCCGTCACGGCTTGGGCCGTGCTGGGAGCTAACCAGCTCAGCTTGGTGCATCGCACCAACGCGGCCACTGGCAATACGGCGCTGCTGCTGCTCGACCGGGCCACCGGCGCACCGCTGACGGGGGTGAAAAACCAGCCCACCTTCAACGTCTACAACCGCGCTACCCAGCGCGACGAACGCCGCCTCGGCGATGTGCTAGCCACCAGCGCCACTGGTGAGGTGGAAATCCCCGGCCCCAATAAGGCCAACGACGCGCTGGGCCGCGAGCAGCTCAGCGGCGTGCGCTCGTGGCTGGGCCGCGACACGCTGCTTACCGCTCTCAATTCCTACTACTTCCCCGGCCAGCGCAATGAAGTCGAGGCGCCCCAGCGCCGCACCTTCCTCTTCACCGACCGCGCCATTTACCGGCCGGGGCAGACGCTGTATTTCAAGGGCATTCTGACCCAAAGCCAGGGCGGCAAGGCCGTCCTGCTCATCGGCCAGCCCGTGAGCCTGCGCCTCGTGGACGTGAACGGCCAGACCGTGCAAACGCTCCCCTTCACCACCTCCGAGTTCGGCTCCTTCAACGGCTCGCTAGTGCTGCCCACCGGCCTGCTCAACGGCGAAATGCAACTGCAAACTGACGCTGGCAGCCTCGCCTTTGCGGTGGAGGACTACAAGCGGCCCACCTTCCTGGTCACGCTCGACTCGGTGCCCGGCCGGCCGCAGCTGGGCCAGCCGCTGACCCTTACCGGCCGCGCCCGCGCCTACGCCGGCCCGGCCACCGACGGGGCTAGGGTGCAGTACCGCATCACGCGCCGCGAGTTGTGGCCGCTGTTCGACTACGGCTTCGGCGGTGGGCGCGGCATCCGGCAGCCCGGTCCGCGCGGCGGCAGCCAGGAAATCGCCCACGGCACCGCCACTGCCGATGCCGAGGGCCGCTTTTTCCTCACCTTCACGCCGCCGCTGGCGCCCCGGCAGCCGGGCCGGGGCGGCTGGGAGCCGGGCTTCCTCTTCGAGATAACCGCCGACGTGACCGACGCGGCCGGCGAAACCCGCACCGGCACCCGCACCGTGGTGCTGGGCCGCAACCCGCTCAGCCTGCGCCTCGTGGGCCCCGCCCAGGCCGACAAGGCCGCGCTGCCCACCTTCACGCTGCTCGGCACTAATGCCACCGGCGAGCCGCTGCCCGCCACCGGCACCCTGCGCCTGCTGGCCCGCCGCTACCGCCCCAACCCGCCCGGCGTGCCCGGCCCCGCCCCCGAAACCGCCGACAACGAACTGCCCGCCGAGCTGGTCCAAACCCTGCCCTTCGATACCCACGCCAGCCCCGTGCTCGACCTGAAGGCCGCCCTAGCTGGCCTGCCCACCGGCCGCTACCGCCTCGAAGCCCAGGCCGCCGGCGCCGACTCGGCCCGCGCCCGCCTCGATTTCACGCTCTTCGATTCCAACGCCGCCACCGTGCCCTTCGCCACGTCCGACTGGTTTGTGGCCCTCGCCGATACCGTGGCGCCCGGCCAGCCCGCCGCCGTGCTGCTGGGCAGCAGCGAGCCCGCCGCCCGTATCCTACTCGAAGTGGAGCGCGGCGGCCAGCTGCTGCGCCGCGAGTGGCTAACCCTGAAGGCCGGCGAGCAGCGTCGGCTAGCCCTCGCCAGCGGCCCGGCCGAGGCCCGCGGCCCGCTCTACATCCACACCACGCAGGTGCGCGACGGCCGCCTCTACCGCCACGAGGCCGCCGTGCAGGTGGCCGCCGCGACCCAGCCGCTGCGCCTGGCCCTGGCCACCTTCCGCGACCGGCTAGCCCCCGGCCAGCGCGAAACCTGGCGCCTCACCATCCGCCAGGCCGACGGCTGCCCCGCCGATGCCGAGCTGCTTGCCACCCTCTACGACCAGAGCCTGGACGTGTTCCGCCCGCACAGTTTCGAGCGGCTGGAGTTTGGGGGCAATTATTTCCCGGCGCGGTTCGGCTGGCAGGGGAGTTTTGGGGAGAGAAATTCTGACAGCTATACCACTAGCGATAATGAGCAAGCGGCTAAGTCAGTAGAATATCCTGAGTTGAATGACTGGCAACAGCACCTAATTCAACGGGTGGTTTTACAAGACAAGTTTGCGGGCGTTCAGATAAAACAGAGCGCACCGGGCAGCAGCCCCATGATAAGAATCCGAGGAATGAGTTCTGTTGCAGCACCTGCCCCAATGGCCGCCAGGATGTCTCAAGATGCTGCCAGCGGAAAGCTGAACGAGGTAGTCACCGTCGGCTACGGCACCCCCAATAAGCCGGCCCCCGACCTCTCCACCATCGCCGCTCGCCGCGATTTCCGCGAAACGGCCTTCTGGCAGCCCGCCCTGCGCACCGATAAGAACGGCGACGTGGTACTCGAATTTCAGATGCCCGAGGCCGTGACGCGCTGGCAGCTGCTGGCCCTGGCCCACGACCGCAGCCTGCACACCGGCCAGCTGGCCCGCCAGCTCGTGACCCAGAAGGAAATTCAAATCACGCCTAACGCCCCGCGCTTCCTGCGGCCCGGCGACGCGTTCACCTTCCCCGCCAAGTTCTCCAACCTTACCGACCACGCTACCAGCGGCACCGCTCAGCTCTTTTTGCTCGACGCCGCCACCGGCCAGGACATCACCAGCCAGCTCCTCAAAGGCCCCGCCCAGCTGCCCGTAAGCGCCGCCGCCCACCAAAGCGCCGCGCTAGGGTGGGAGCTGGCCATCCCGGCCGACTTCACGCCCGTGGCCGTGACCTATCGCGTAGTGGCCCAGGCTTCGGGAGAAGCAGCCGAGGCAACCGGCGCCCAATCCAAGAAACAGAAAAAGGCTAAGACGTCAGGCGCTAAAGGCCAGTCGGTAAGTTTCTCCGATGGAGAGGAAAATACCCTGCCCGTGCTGCCCAACCGCATCCTCATTACCGAAAGCCTGCCGCTGGCCCTCGCCGGCCCCGGCACCCGCGAGTTTGAGCTGAAGAAGCTCACGAGCACCGCCAGCCCCACGCGGCGCAACTACTCGCTGACCCTGGAAATGACGGCCAACCCCGCCTGGTATGCCGTGCAAAGCCTGCCGTATTTGCTGGAGTACCCCTACGAGTGCTCGGAGCAAACCTTCAGCCGCCTCTACGCCAACCTGCTGGCCGCCCAGATTCTCAGGAGCAACCCGCGCTTCAAAGCTGTGCTGGCCGAGTGGCAGCGCCAGGCCCAGAGCGGCACCGCCGCCCAGCAAAATGCCCTCGCCGGCAAGCTCGCCCAAAACCAGGAGTTGAAAAATATCCTGCTGCAAGAAACCCCCTGGGTGCGCGACGCCCAGGGCGAAACCGAGCGGCTGGCCCGCCTCAGTACCCTGTTTGACGAAGCCCGCCTGCAAGCCGAAACCGCCCGTACCCTGGCCAAGCTGCAAGCCATGCAGCTGCCCGACGGCTCGTTTCCGTGGTTTGAGAAGATGCCCGCCGACCGCTACATCACCCAGCTCCTCGTGGCCGGCTTCGGCAAGCTGCACAAGCTCGGCGCCTTCGATGCCAGCCAGGACGCCACGGCCCGCGGCATCCTGCAACACGCCCTGCACTACCTCGACGGCGCCCTGGTTAAAGACTATGCTGAGCTACGCCGCCAGAAGAACGTGAAGCTAGCCGACAACCACCTCGGTGACCTTGAGATTCAGGCGCTGTACGCCCGCAGCTTCTGGCCGGCCCAGCCCGTAGCTGCCGAGGCCAAAACGGCTTATACCTACTACCGCAGCCAGGCCGCTAGCCACTGGGCTGGCCAGACGCGCTACCTGCAAGCGCAGATTGCGCTAGCCCTGCACCGGGCCGACAAGACCGCGCCCGTCGCTCAGAATATCTTGCGCGCCCTGGCCGAAAACGCCCTGCACAGCCCCGAGCTGGGCATGTACTGGAAAGACATGACCAGCGGCTACTATTGGCACGAGGCCCCCACCGAAACCCAGGCCACCCTCATCGAAGCCTTCGACGAAATCAAGAACGACCAGAAATCCGTCGATGAAATGAAGCTCTGGCTGCTGGCTCACAAGCGCACCCACAGCTGGGAAAGCACCCGCGCCACCGCCGATGCCTGCTACGCCCTGCTGCTGCGCGGCCCCAGCTGGCTGGCCCCCACCCAGCCGCTAGCCGTGACGGTGGGCGGCCAGCCCATCCGGCCCGAGGCCAGCCAGGCCGGCACCGGCTACTACAAAACCAGCTGGCTCGCCGCTGAAGTCCAGCCCGCCCAGGGTAAGGTGACGGTAACCAAAACCGACACCGGCCCCGCCTGGGGCGCCCTCTACTGGCAGTATTTCGAGGACTTGGATAAAGTAACGCCCGCCGCCACCCCGCTCAGCCTCGAGCGCCAGCTCTACCGCGAAACCCGCACCGCCGCCGGCCCGCAACTCGAAAAAATAACTGCCGCCATGCCCCTGCGCGTGGGCGACGCCCTCGTGGTGCGCCTCGTGCTGCGCACCGACCGCGCCCTCGAATACGTGCACCTCAAAGACCAGCGCGCCGCCGGCCTCGAGCCCATCAACCAGCTCAGCGGCTATAAATACCAGGCCGGGCTGGGCTACTACGAGAGCCCACGCGACGCGGCCACCAACTTCTTTCTAAGCGCAGTGCCGCGCGGCACCCACGTCTTCGAGTACCGGCTGCGGGCCAGCCAGGCCGGAAATTTTTCGGGTGGTTTGAGCCAAGTGCAGTGCCTGTACGCGCCCGAATTTGGGGCCAATTCGGCGGGCCAGCGGCTGGTGGTGACGCCGCAATAAGGGGGCGGCCCGCCGCACGGGGGCCGGTTTGGGTGGGTCCGACCGGCAACGATTGCGGGCCGCTGGCCCGGCTAGCCGGGCCCAAAATGCAGCCTGGCCGGGGCGCCTGTTAGCTGCCTGCGGGTTTGCGCGGGTGGCCGGCAGGACCTATTTTTGTTTTTCTAAATTATTCAGTAAGTTATTGATGAGGAAGCTAGTTGTTCTAATTGCCCTGTCGCTGAGCACCACGGCGGCCTGGGCCCAAGCCGAAAAAGCCCCGACCGTAACCAAGCTGCCCGGCGAAGAAAACCTGAGTACTCGCGAGCGCGCCGAGCGCGACTTTCTAATGCCGGTGCGCCGCAAGAAGGCCGCCGATGCGCCCAAGCCCACGGCCTCGGCCGAGCAGCTGGCCAGCGCCGCCCCCGAAACCGACGCTACCGCTCACTACAGCGAAGCCGCTGCCGACCCCCGCCCCGAGGAGGCCGCCGCCACCCACGAAGCCACGGCCACCAGCCGCCGCGCCGCCCGCCGGGCCCGCCTGCGGGCCATCGAGCGGGCCGAGGAGCGCGCCGCCGAAGCCCGCGCCGAGCGCCGGGCTGAGGCCCGCGCCGCTGCCCGCCACAGCAGCAAAAGCAGCCACAGCAGCAAGTCGGCCAAGCACAGCAAATCGACTAAAGCCAGCCGCGCCAAAGAAGCTCGCGAAGCCAAGCACAGCAAGACCAGCCACAAGTCGTCGTCGGCCAAGCGCCACACCAGCGAGAAGGCCAGCAGCCACAAGAAAACGACTGCGCACAAGAGCCATAAGGAAACTACCAGCAAAGCCAAGCACCACACGGCCGAGAAAAAGGTGAAGACCAAAGCCAAAACCAAGTCGGCCAGTACCAAGCGCAAGCGCCGCTAGGGTAAGAAGTAAAACGGAAAAGGCCCGGCAGCAATGCCGGGCCTTTTGCATGTAGCACTATTTGGAGCCTTGCGCTACCTAGTGCGTAGTTATAAATTTAGAAAGAACGTCATGCTGAGCCTGTCGAAGCATCTCTACTGGACGACACCCTTGCGGCACGGTAGAGATGCTTCGACAGGCTCAGCATGACGTTCTTCCAGCTTCTAAAATACGCTACTGAACTACAGCACCTTGATATCCTTGGTAGCGGCGGCCGGGATGGCCGGCTGCTGCTGGGTGGTCAGCCGCACGTTCTTGAACTCGATATTGCGGATGTCGCCGGCCACTACGCCCTTTGTGGCGGTGATGGCCACGTTGTCGAAGTGCAGGTCGTGCACTGGCTGCTCGGGCAGGCCCTGGAAGTACATGGCCGTTTCGGCGCCCTGGCAGGTGATGTTTTTCAAATAAAACTGCTGGAAGTCGGGCACCTTGGTGGCGGCCGTGGGCAGGCCGCTGCCTTTTGCCTTGCCGGCCGGCACGTCTTCATACGAGGTGTCGAAAAGTACTGCCTCGTGCAAGATGTTGCGCATCTGGATGTTATCGACGTAGATGTCGCGCACCAGGCCGCCCCGGCCGGCGTTGCTCTTTACGCGCACCCCGATGTCGGTGCCCACGAAGCGGCAGTCCGTGACCCAGATGTTGCGCATGCCACCGTCGGTGTTGCTGCCAATCACGAAGCCGCCGTGGCCTTGCAGCACGGTGCAGTCGGCGATGAGCACGTTGGTGAGGGCCGGGTCGTCGGGGGTGCGGTCGCCGCTCGATTTCATGCAGATGCCGTCGTCGCCGGCGCTCACCGTGCAGCGGTAAATCACCACGTTGTGGCTGGCGCTGATGTCGATGCCGTCGCCGTTCTGGGCCGAGTAGTCGTTGTGCACCTGCACGTTGCGAATAATCAGGTTCGTGATGCCCTTTGGGTTCACCACGAACATGGGCGAGTTTTGAAACGTCGGCCCGTCGAGCAGCAGGTTTTTGGTGTTGGTGATGACCACCATCTTGGGCCGCAGGTAGTCGCGGGCGGACAGGTAGTCGGCCTCGGTGGCGTCGGGCTTGTTCTTCAGTTTTTTCACCAGCGCCTCGCCCCCGAGCGCCTCGCGGCTGGGCCACCAGATTTTGCCGTCGGCGCTCAGGGCCCCGCCCGAGCGCACCACGCGGTCCCACTCGGCCGCCGATACTTTCGACTTCTTCAACGGCCGCCAGGCCTCGCCCGAGCCGTCGAACACGCCCGGCCCGGTGATGGCCACGTCGTGCAGCTTATTGCCCCACAGCGGCGGCGTCACCTCGTACTGGCCCTTGCCGGCGGCTTGCAGCGGGTACTGCGCGCGGTCGGGCGTGAAAATGACCTTTGCCCCGGCCTCGGTGTGCAGGTCGATGCTGCTTTTCAGCTCAATCGGGCCGGTGAGCCAGGTGCCGGCGGGCACTACCACGCGCCCGCCTCCCGCCGCTGCGCAGGCCGCAATGGCTTTGGCGAAGGCCACCGTATTCAGCGTTTTGCCATCGCCCACGGCCCCAAAATCCTGGATAGAAACGGCGTGCGCCGGAATCACCGGCTCGGGCACGGCGGGCATGGCGAAGGGCGCGTGCTGGGTGTACCAGGCCACGTCTTGGATGGGCGAGCCGGCGCCGGCCGGCGTCTGAGCTAAGGCGGGCGCAGCGGCCAGCAGCAGCAGCAAAAAAGATTTCATAAAAGCCAGGTAAGCGGTTCTGTCAGCGCCAGGCTTAGCTGCAATAGCCGGGCCAGCCTACCGGCAACGATTGCAAAGCGCGCCCCAGGTCATTTCGGCGGCTGCCACGTGGGCAGAGCGGCCAATTGACCCGGGGCGCGCTGGCAGGCTGCGGCACCGAAAGGGGGAAACTGCTAGGCCGGGCTGGCCACGCGCACCACCAGCCCATCCAGGTTGGGGGCGAGGCGAATCTGGCAGCTCAGGCGGCTGGTTTCGTGCAGCACGGGCAGCGTATCGAGCATGGCCCACTCGTCTTCACTAGGCTCGGGCAGGGGCGGGCCGGCCAAAATCTCGACGTGGCAGGTGGCGCACAGCGCCATGCCGCCGCACGTAGCCTGAATGGGGTAGTCGCTGGCCTTGAGCAACTCCATCAAGCTCAGGCCCATGTCGGTGGGGCCCTCCAGCTCGCGCCGCTGGCCGGGCGCTTCCTCTACGTAAATACGAATGTCACTCATGAAAAGAATTATGAATTATGAATTAGAAATGATGAATTATGAATTGACTCTGGCAGTCAATTCATAATTCATCATTTCTAATTCATAATTACCTAAAGGGAGGGTGCCCCGTTGACGGTGGTGTATTTAAGCGTGTATTTTTTGTCGGGGTAGATGTACTTGAATGCGCCCTGGCACATGAGGGCTGCCTCGTGGAAGCCGCAGAGGATGAGCTTAAGCTTGCCGGGGTACGTGTTGATGTCGCCGATGGCGTACACGCCGGGCAGCGAGGTGCTGTAGTCCACGGTATTCACCAGCACGGCGTCGTTTTCGAGGTCGAGGCCCCACTCGCCGATGGGGCCGAGCTTGGGCGTGAGGCCGAAGAGGGGCACGAAGGCATCGAGCGGCACGGTTTCGGCGGTGCCGTTATTGCCGGTGATGGTCACTTGCTCCAGGCTATCATCGCCGTGCAGGTGCGTCACGTTGGAGCTGAGCACGAGCTTGATGCGGCCTGCCTCATGTAGCTGCTGCACCTTCTCGGCCGAGTCGGCGGCGCCGCGGAAGGTGGTACCCCGGTGCACGAGCGTTACTTCGCTGGCCACGTTGGCCAGGAAGTTGGTCCAGTCAAGGGCCGAGTCGCCGCCGCCCGCAATCACGATTTTCTTGTCGCGGAAGTGCTCGGGGTCGCGCACCATGTAGTGCACGCCCTTGCCGCCCTCGAAGCGCTCCAGGCCATCTACGGTCGGCTTGCGGGGCTCAAACGAGCCTAAGCCGCCGGCAATGGCCACAGCCTTGCACTGAATCTCGGTGCCGTCGGTGGTGTAGAGCTGAAACGAGCCGTCGTCGAGCTTGGCAAAGCGCTCCACCCGCTCGCCTAGCGTGAAGGTGGGGTGGAAGGGCGCGATTTGCTTCATGAGATTATCGACCAGGTCGCCGGCCAAAATCTCGGGGTAGCCGGGGATGTCATAAATCGGCTTCTTAGGATAAATCTCGGAAAGCTGCCCGCCTGGCTGGGGTAGGGCATCCACTACGTGGCAGCGCAGCTTGAGCAGTCCGGCTTCAAAAACAGCAAACAAGCCCACCGGGCCAGCCCCGATGATGCAGATATCAGTGGAAATTACAGCGGCCATTCAGAGGGGAAACGCGTGAGTCTTTTAGAATGATTACAAAGGTACGGCGAGCCCGCCGGGGCAGCTTGCCGGGGCAGCGAACTTCCTGCGCTACCGGGCACGTAAGATGAAGAATTAACAAGGAGGTAACCGATAAGATTCTGGCCACCGTGATATTTGCGGTCTGGTTTTGGCTCTTCATTTCGCTCCGTCGTCTCTTTTCCACTTCTCCTGATGAAATTGACTTACTTCCGCTTGGGCAGCAGCGCGCTGCTTTTGGCACTGGCCGCGGCCTGCTCGCCCCTCGGCCAGCAGCAGGCCCCTGCGCCCAGCAGTAGCAGCACGGCCAGCGCCACCGCTACCCGCGATGCCAACCTGGCCCTGGGCAACCCCAGCGGCGCCGTGGCCGACGCTGCCAATTACCCCAACAACTACCTACTCACCAAGACGCAGTACACCATGTCGTACAGCCGCGACCAGGGCAAGCCCAACTGGGTGAGCTGGCACCTGAGCTCGGCCTGGCTGGGCAGCACGGCCCGGCAGGATAATTTCAACGCCGATGCCGCGCTGCCCAGCTCCTGGTACCACGTGGGCGCCACGAGCTACAGCGGCTCGGGCTTCGACCGGGGCCACAACTGCCCCAGCGCCGACCGCACCGGCTCGGTGGCCGACAACACGGCGACTTTCCTGATGAGCAACATGATGCCCCAGGCGCCCACCAACAACCAGCAAACCTGGGCCAACCTCGAAAACTACTGCCGCACGCTCGTGAGCGCGGGCAATGAGCTGTACATCGTGGCGGGCAGCTACGGCAAGGGCGGCACCGGCACCAACGGCTCGGCCACGACCATTGACGCGGGCCGCATCACGGTGCCCAGCAACTGCTGGAAGGTGATTGTGGTGCTGCCCGTGGGCACTGCCGACGTGAGCCGCATCACGAGCAGCACCCGCGTTATCGCCGTCAACACCCCCAATACCAACTCGATAAGCACCACCTGGGGCAGCTACCGCACCACCGTGAATGCCATTGAGGCAGCTACGGGCTACGACCTGCTCTCGGCCGTTTCGACCACCATCCAGAGCAGCCTCGAATCGCAGGTAGATACCGGCCCCACGAATTAGGAGCGCGGGCGGAGGCCACAAAAAAGCGCCCCTGGCTACGTAGCCAGGGGCGCTTTTTTGCGGAAGGTGAGCGGCTGATAATCAGGTGCTGGCTTGGTTTAGCTGGCGCTGAATCTGCTCGGTGAGCACGGCGATGATGCGCAAAATCTCTTCTTCGGCCGACTGGTGGTAGGCCTGGGCAGTGGGGCTGTCGGGCTGCTCCTCCCAGCTGGCCAGGCCGGCCAGTGTTTCGAGGCGCGTGACGCTGGCCTCGATGCGCTCGTAGATGCCCGCCCACAGGCGCTGGTTCCAGGTGGGCTGTTGCAGCAGGTGCAGGCGCAGGTTGAGCAGGCTCATTACCACGGCGGCCAGGCGCTCCAGCAGGTCGGCCTCGGCGGGGCTGAAAGCGCGCGGCTGGTGGTCAATCACGCACAGCACCCCAATGGAGTGACCTTCCGGCGTGCGCAGTGTGCTGCCAGCGTAAAATCCCAGGTGGAGGTGCTGCACCAGGCCGGGGTTGATGAGGTCGCATGGTTGGGCGTGCAAGTCCTGAAAAACGCTCGTTTTCTCGTGCAGCATGGCCACCGAGCACAGCGTTTCCCAGCGGTTGACGCGGTCCAGCGCGGGGTCGAGGCCGTAGTTGAGGCCGAAGCGCACGTCTTCCTCTTCTACAAAGGCAATGATGGCAATGGGCACGTTGAAGAGCCGGGCCGCTAGGCGCACCAACTCCGTAAACGTCTCATCCCGCATGGTATTAAACAGCTGGTAGGGGCGAAGCGCTTGCAGACGCACCGATTCGCTGAGCGGCAGCAAGGCAGCGGCAGGGTTTTTCATGAGCAAAAGGCCGGGTCTTGAAGAACTCATTCCCAGCCAAGCTGGCTAACGGAACAAGCCGCTCTTCACAAGCCTGTAAGACAAATATAAGCCCGGCAAGACGTAGCTGAGGAAGGCGACAGCAAAGCCGCAAGTCGGTAAAAGGCTAAAAATTCACCTTTTAATTCTATTATCCGTTTTGCCCGGTACTCATTGAGTGCCTGGTTGCTGCGCAACAGCTGTCAGCACGCGGGCTTTGTCTATTTGGCTGAATACAAGCAGCTTGCGGATAGCTGGGCAAAGCGACTGTTTGTGCGCGCAATTTGCCGGAGGGTGCCCAAACCAGCGTCTGCCCGAATGATTTTTTTAAGGCCCAGGTGCTGGGCGCTGTCAGAGAATGCCCCACTGCAAAACGATGCGGGTAGCTGCTACGTATGTGCAGCTTCGTTAGTTTGATATGAAGCACATACTGTACATGAGCCGGGCCACGCGGCCCCTGTCTGACCAAGACTTGCAGGAACTTCTTACGCAGTGCCGCCGCGATAATACGCACCACGGCATCACAGGGATTCTGTTTTACAGTCATGGTAATATTGCCCAACTATTTGAAGGTGAAGACGAAGTGGCTAATAAGCTGCTGGAGCGCATTGCCCTCGATGGCCGCCATTCCAACGTAGTGAAGCACATTGACAAGCCCATTGAGCAACGCAGCTTTGCCGAGTGGTCGATGGCTTTTCATCCGCTGGAGGAACGCGGCTTTGCGGCATTGCAGGGCTTTGTGCTGCCCCACCACGTGCCGCCCACGCCTACCTCGCTCTCCATTGCCGACGCGCTGCTGGTGGAGCTGGTACGCCTGGCTGTGTTCGGCCCCGACCCCACTGCCCCTTATCAACAGGTATTTCCTTCGCTTGCCCGCGACTAGCACCTGCTTGGTCGTACTCTTTCTGCCTCTTACTTGCCAAATCCTGCGGTAACCCGAGGATTTGTCTGCGCCGCCAGTGTCCCATCCTCCCTTTCCCCAACTCCTGCGGCAACTCTCGGCTGGTGTAGCCACTTTGGAGGGTATTGAGCTACGCTACGGGTTCGTTAATGAGCGCATGCTTGCGCTGGTGGGCGAGGGGGCGGTGGGGCAGCGCGTGGCCGACCACCCGGGCCAGCTGCCGGCGTCGCTGCTGGAGCTGCTGCCGCAGGTGTATGCCCGCCGTGAGCCCTACGTGGCCAAAGCCTGCGTATGCGAGCCCGGCCAGCCGGCGGATGGCCCTGCGTATTTCGATTTTTCGCTCGACCCCTACTACGACGAGCAGGGGGGCTTTAGCGGCCTGCTGCTGCTGGCCATCGACGTGAGTGAGCAGGAGCGGGCCCGCAAGCAGGCGTACGAGCTGGCCATCAAGACGCGGCAGCTGGATGCGCGCCTGCGGGTACTCACCGAAACGGCGCCGCTCATCAACTACACGCAGGATGCACAGGGGCACTGCACGTACGTCAGTCCCCAGTGGTACCGCTTTACGGGCCAGCCGCCCACCGCCGACCTAACGGCCGTGTGGCCGCTGCTCATTCATCCCGACGACCGGCTGCGGGTGCTCTACGAGGCCGAAAATGCCCGCCGCCTGGGCGTGGGCTGGAACTACGAGTACCGCCTGCGCCGTCACGACGGGCACTACCGCTGGATGCTGAGCCGCGCCCTGCCCGAAGTGCACCCGCCGGATGCCCCCGTCTTTTGGCACGGCGCCCTCACCGAAATTCACCACCAGCGGGAGCTGTCGGAGGCGCGCCGGCGGGGCGAGGTCGAGGTGCGCTTTCTGGCCGATAGCATTCCGGAGCTTATCTGGACGGCCTCGGCGGAGGGGCTGATTGACTACTACAACCAGTACACCACCGACTACTCGGGGCTTACCAAGGAAGAGCTGGGCCCCACGGGCTGGGTGGGGCTGCTTTACCCCGAAGAGCAGGCCGCCGCCGCCCGGCGCTGGGTGCAGAGCGTGGCCAGCGGCGAGCCGTTTGAGGGCGACTACCGCCTGCGCCGCCACGACGGGACCTACCGCTGGCACATCATCCGGGCGCGGCGGCTGGCCGATGGCAGCGGCCCGCGCTGGTTTGGGGCCTGCACCGATACGGAAAACCAGTACCGGCTGCGCCAGGTGCTGCAAACCCAGTACAACGAGCTGGCCCGGGCGCACCACGACCTGGACACGTTCGTTTACGCGGCCTCGCACGATTTGCGGCAGCCTTCGCTGAATTTGCGCGGGCTGTTTGACGAGCTGCGCCGCTCCGCCACCTTTGCCGACCCCGAGCAGGCCGCCATGCTCAGCATGGTAGACGGCGCCCTTCAGCAGCTCGACACCACGCTGTTTGACCTGGCCGCTACCGTGCGCACCCAGCGCCAGCAGCAGGAGCCCACCGAAGCCATCGACCTGGAGCTGCTGGTGGAGGAAGTGCTGCTGGGCCTGCACGCCAAAGTGTCGCAGCGCCAGGCACAGGTGACGGTGAATATGGGTGAGGCCCCGGCGCTGGTCTATAGCCGCGCCAACCTGCGCTCGGTACTGCACAACCTGCTCAGCAATGCGCTCAAATTTGCGCACCCCGACCGCCCGCCGCGCATCCGGCTGCGCAGCTACCTTACCCCCGCCGGCGAGCCCGCTCTCGAAGTGCAGGACAATGGCCTGGGCATGGAACTGAATAACCCGACGGCGCCTAATTTTAAGCTCTTTTCGCGGCAACACGCCCAGATTGAGGGCACCGGCGTAGGGCTGTACCTGGTGCAGCGCATCGTGACGAGCCAGGGCGGCCGCATCGAAGTGGCCAGCACCGTGGGCGAGGGTACTACGTTTATAATTATCTGGCAATCGGCGTCTTCCCCCACTTAGCCGCCCCACTGACACGCGCTAGTGCACCATATTATTTACCTGAGCCGGGCCACTGCCCCTTTCACCTCCGCCGACCTGCAAGACCTGCTGGTAGAAGCGCGCACGCACAACGCACAGCTTGACATTACGGGGGTGTTGCTGTACGGCAACGAACAGTTTGTGCAGGTGCTGGAAGGTGAAGCATCGGCCGTGCGCAAGCTTTACGATAGCATCAAGCGCGACGCGCGCCACCACAACGTCAGCGCCTACGCCGACAAGGCCATCGAGCAGCGCGCATTTGAGGGCTGGGCGATGGCCTTTCACGAGGCCACGCCGGCGCAGGTAGCCCACCTGCTGGGCTACGTGGCGCCCGGCGACTGGACCCCGGACCCCACCCGCCTGCGTCAGGCCGATGCCCAGCTACTGGAATTGTTGCGCTCGTTTATTTCGCCTGCGCAGGCCTAACCCGTAGCACTGCCTCGCAGGAGAGTTGCCGGGGCGGTGGTGGTGCCAAATGCATAAAAAAAGGCCCTCGCATTGCTGTGAGGGCATTTTTTGTGGTTATGTAAGCGTGTGTTTGAAAATTTAAGAGAACGTCATGCTTCGACAAGCGCAGCCTGACGTTCCAGAGGCATTCTTCGTGAAACCCTAACACGCTCTTAGGCGAAATAAACGCTTTGCTAAACTCGGTCGAATAGATTCTTAACCAGGATTTTCAGGGTTAGAAGCTGGCTTAGGCTCTAATAAGTAATTGATTAGCACGGCCAGCAGCACGCCCGCTACTGGGGCCGCTACGTAGACCCAGGCGGCAGTGCAATTACCGCTCAGCAGCGCCGGGGCCAGTGAGCGGGCCGGGTTCATGGATGCCCCGCTGAGCGGGCCGCCCACCAGGGCCTCCAGCCCCACCGTAGCGCTGATGGTGAGGCCCACCAGCAGCCCCTGCTCGTAGTAGCTCGACGTGACGCGCAGAATGATGAGCATCAGCCAGAACGTAAGGCCTAGCTCCACGCCAAACGCCTGCGCAACGCTGTGGGCTGGCAGCGTGGCCCCTAGCGATGAGCCGGGGGCGGCCAGCAGCCACACGGCCCCGCTGCCCAAGAGCGCTCCCACCAGCTGCGCCCCCACGTAGGGGAGCACCCGGTGGCCCGGAAAGCGCCCCGCGGCCCAGAAGCCAATGGTGACGGCTGGATTGACGTGCGCGCCGCTCACGTGCCCGAGGCCCTGAATAATAATCAGCACGATAAGGCCGAAGGCGGCCGCTACCCCCCCGTGCCCAAGGTTGTGCGCCTGCTCATCCACTACCACCGCGCCCGTGCCAAAAATCAGTAAAAAGGCGGTGCCGAGCACTTCGGCTAGCAGGCATTGGCGGAGGGTAGGCGTCATGCAGTTGGCCAGCTTCAGGCCCGGCAAAATAAGCGCCCCGCTGGGCGCAGACGCGTAACGTAGAAGAAAAAAGAACTCGCTAGGGCCGCTTACGCCACGGTGCCGCCGCAGCTGGAGCCGGCGCCGGCCGTGCAGCCGTAGCAGTGCTGGTTGAGCACGATGGGGCGCCGGGCCAGGGCCGCGGCGTCGAAGTCGCGGATGTGCTGGCTGGTGCTGGCCACGTGCAGGTCGAGCATCTGGTTGAAGTCACAGTCGTAGAGGCCGCCGTCCCAGCCCACCGAGATGGTGTCGCGGCACATCACGCCGGCCGCCGCAGTGGGGTTAAAGGCTGTCACAAGTTTTTCCATGTAGCCCGCGTAGTTGCCCGACTCGACCAAGTAGTCGAGGAAGCGGCTCACCGGCAGGTTGGTAATGGCGAACAGGCTGTTGAACACAATGCCGTGGTCCTTGAGCAGCGCCTGCTTAAACTGCCGCTCCAGCGCCGCCTGCGGGCCGGGCATGAAAGCGCCGGCCGGGTTATACACCAGGTTCAGCACCAGGCCGCTACCAGGCTGGCCGTAGCCCACGGCATTCAGCATCTTCAGGGCTTTGATGGAGTCGTCGAAGACGCCGTCGCCGCGCTGGCGGTCGGTTTTGTCGGCCGAGTAGAAGGGTAGGGAACTGACCACTTCTACGCCGTGCTTCTTGAAAAACTCGGGCAAGTCGTGGTACTTCTTATTAGCCACGATGATGGTCAGGTTGCAGCGCACCAGCACTTTGCGGCCCAGCTTGCTGATTTCCTCCACAAACCACCGGAAATCGGGGTTCATCTCGGGCGCGCCGCCGGTAAGGTCCACCGTCGGAATATCAGTCTGGGCCAGCGCGTTGAGGCAGAGCTGCATCGTCTCGCGGGTCATGATTTCCTTGCGGTCGGGGCCAGCATCGACGTGGCAGTGCTTGCACACTTGGTTGCACATCTTGCCCACGTTGATTTGCAGCACCGCTGGGGCCACCGGCGCGAGCGGAAACAGGCCCGCCTCCTTCATCTTGGCGTGGAAGGGGGGTAGGTGCAGCACATCCACCACTTCCTGGCGCAGCACGGTGAGCTGAAAAGCGGAGTCGGCGAGCTGATTGCCCGTGGCTTTGAGAGACTTTATCATGGACTGGTAGCGCGGACTTTTAGTCCGCGTCGGGAGGAACTAGTAAACGCGGACTAAAAGTCCGCGCTACCTTACATCGATAGCTCTTTTACTTTATTCATCATTTGCACGCCGTGCACCAGGGTAGCCCCGCCCCGAATGGCGGCCGCTACATGCACGGCCTCCATCATTTCAGGCTCGGTGCAGCCTTTTTCGAGGGTGTCGGCCGAGTAGGCGTCGATGCAGTAGGGGCACTGCACGGCGTGGGCCACGGCCAGGGCAATGAGCGATTTTTCGCGGGCCGTAAGAGCACCTTCGGCGAAAACAGCGCCGTAATAGGCGAAGAACTTATCGGAAAATTCCTTTTGAAACTCCGCGATGTTGCCAAATTTTTTGAGGTCGGCCGGGTTGTAATACGTTTCCATAGGCGAGATTTTACTTAAATACGAAAAAAGACTGAAAGCCAGATTGCGACGGGCTATTCGTAGAAGTTGCGCATTCGGCGCTGGGAAGTTAGCACCACCCAATCGCCGAGGCGGGGCAGCAGCGAATGCACCACCAAAATAAGGCGGCCCAGGGCCGAAATAACCGTGCGCCGCCGCCGCCGCCGCACGTGGCCCAGGATGATGGCGGCCACCTGGGCCTGCGATTTTTGCCAGCGCGGCGGGCGGTGCGCGATGGGTACGGGCTGGCCCCCCGCGTCGAGTACGCGCTTATCGGGGTCGTTTTGGGTGAAGCCGATGTGCACCACCCCAAAATGCACGCCGGTATCGGCTAGCTCCAGGCGCAAGGTGTGGGCCAGGTTAGCCAGGGCCGCCTTGCCGGCGCAGTAGGCCGAGCCGCTGGGCATGCCATTGAGCGCAGATATGGAGGAGATGAACGTGACGCTGCCGCGGGCCTGAATGAGGTGAGGCAGCGCCGCCTTGAGCGGGTACACCGAGCCGTACACATTGCTATCCAGCACTTGTTGAAACACTTCGGGCTGCATATCAACGAAGTAGGCCCGCTGCGAAATGCTGGCGTTGGTAATCAAGATGTCGAGCCGGCCAAAAGCCGTGATGGCCGTAGCCACGAGGCGCTCGCAGGCGGCGTAGTCGGTGACGTCGGCCACGCAGGCGGCCACTCGGTAGCCTTCGGCGGCCAGGGCCGCGCGGGTGGCTTCGAGGCGCTCGGCCTGGCGGCCATTGAGCACCACGGCGGCCCCTAGCTGGCAAAAGGCGCGGGCCGTTTCGCGGCCAATGCCCGACTCAGACCCCGTAATCAGGGCGACCTGGCCCGCTAGGGGGCTAGCAGGGTTACTAGACATAGCCGTGGATTTTAAACCAATCGAAGGCGTCGGCCACGGCTTTGGTAATGGGCGTTTGGGGGAGCGACAACTCGGTGCGCGCTTTCTGCGGGGTAAAATAGTGGCCATCGTTCGCCACGGCCACCATCGCCGAATTTACCTGGGCTGGGCGACCGGTGAAGAGGGCCTTGAGGTCGCACACCGCGCCGTACAGGTTGGCCAGTGGCGGCAGTACTGGCCAGCGGGGCGGCGATACGCCTAGCACCTTGGCAATGAGGGTAAAGGCTTCTCGGTAACTCAAGTTTTCGTTGCCCAGAATGTACGATTCCCCCACGCGGCCCTGCGTGAGGGCATTGACGGTGGCCACGGCCACATCGTGCACGTGCACGTAGTTTTTGCCCCCTAGCGGATAGCCGGGCAGCCGGCCGCGGTGCAGCTCCAGCAGCAGGGCGCCAGAGGTAGGCTTGGCATCCCCGGAGCCTAGCATAAAGGTGGGATGCACTAACACGGCGGGTAATTGCTCGCGGGCCACGGCGGCCAACACGCGGTCGGTGGCGGCGCGCTTGCTGTCCATATAGTCGAGGCCGTAGCGGCGGCCGGCGTAGGGCCGGGTTTCGTCGCCGGGCCGGGCTTTGATGCCAAAGCCAAAGACGTTGGCCGTGCCCACGTACACGAAGCGCCCTACCCCCCCAGCGTGGGCCAAAGCAATAGCCTGCTCGGTGCCACCGAGGTTGGCAGCGCGCACGGCTCGGCTGCGAGCTGGATTCACCTGCGCCAGCGCGGCTGCGTGGATAATGGCCTCACAGCCGGCAATTACTTCCACCATTTTGGCGCGGCGGGCCCCGTGCGTCAGGTCAAATTCAACTACCTCGATGGGTAAACGCTGCAAGGGGGGGAGGGCCGGGCTAGCTGGGCTGCCGGGCCGCACTAAGGCCCGCACGGGGTAGCCCCGGCGCAGCAATTCGGCTACGAGGTGGCGACCCAAAAAGCCGTTGGCACCGGTCACGAGCACGCGAGGAAGCATGGGCTAGCGGTAGTTGAGCAGCAGCTTGTAGGTGCGGGCAATGCGGGGCGGCGGCAGCTTGAGGAAGTACATGGCGAAAGCCGTTAGGTTGGCCAGCTGCACGCGCAGCCAACTGTTGGTTTCGTACTTGCGGGCCGACACCACCACATCGAGCGGCACGATGTAGAAGCTGGCCACCCGCCGAATGCGCTGGATAATCTCGAAGTCTTCCATGATAACGAACCGTTCGTTGAAGCCCCCCAACTGCTCAAACAGCGCCCGCGTTACGAACAGCGTCTGGTCGCCGCCCCGGCTCATAATGCCTTTAAAACGCGTGCCGTAGCTATTAATGCGCAGCAGCGGGTGCGGCGAGTCGAACCGGAAGCGGTAGCAGCCCGCCGCATGGCCCTGGGCCACGGCCGCCGCGATGGTAGCCACGTAGCCGGGGTGAATGCCCACGTCGGCGTGCACGAAGTAAAAAACGTCGCCGCGCGCCTGGCTGGCCCCGTAGTTGAGCTGGGCGGCGCGGCCGGGCTTGGGCGCGGGCAGCACGGTGGCTCCGGCGGCGCGGGCTACTTCGGCGGTGCCATCGGGGCTTTTGGCGTCTACTACCAGAATTTCGACGGTGCCCGGCGGGGCGTAGCGATGCAGGTCGGCCACCAGCCGGCCGATGTTGGCCGCTTCGTTGTAGGTGGGAATAATGACGCTGAGCATAGGGGCTGAACGGCTAGGGGGCGCAACTTCTGGATTAAGTAGCAAAGAAGGGGATAGCCAGCTTAAAATGCTTCCCCTACGGTCAAGTAAAAGCCGCTCGACTGCTGGCCCAGGCCGTAGTCGAGCCGCACGTTGAGATGGTCGCGGCGGTTGGCTGTGAAGCGCAGGCCCGCGCCGTAGGCCCCTTTGGGGTCGCCCAGGCGCAGCAGGGCTTGACTGTCACCTAAGGTGCCCACGCCACCGAAGACCACCGCGCCCAGCCGCTTATACACGTCGAAGCGTAGCTCGGCCTGCGCTAGGGCGACGTTTTGGTCGCGATAGCGGCCTTCGTAGTAGCCACGCAGCCGCCGCGAGCCACCCAGCAGCGACAAAGCATTGAAGGGCGCCGTGCCCGCGATAAAGCTGCCGTAGATGTTGGCGGCCAGCACGGCGTGCGGCCCCAGGGCCCGGTAGCCCGACACATCGGCCACGTAGCGGTCGAAGTGCGTGGTTTCGCCCGCCAGGCCCGCGCCCACGGCCCGGTTGCGGATAAAGGCGCTGAGGTCGGCCACCACGCCTGTTGTAGGGAAGAAAACGTTGTCGCGCGAGTCGTAAAACAACCCTAGCCCGCCGCCCGTGAGGCGGCTGCCCAGCCCGCCGGCGATGGTGCCGCTGGCCAGCAGCCCGCCCGCCTCGGTGCTGCTCACGCGGTAGTCTTCGTACTGATAGCGCAGGCCGGCGTAGAGCTTGCCCGTGCCCAGGCCCGCCCCGATGCGCCGAAAGATATTTACCCGCACCCGGGGGAAATTGACACCGTACAGCTCGCGCGGCACTTCGTGCTGGCCCACGCCGTAGAAATAGTAGTTGTAGCGGTAGTAGCCGGCCTCACCGTAGGCGTAGTAGCGATTGTGGTCGTAAAAAACCTGGAAGGGTAAGTAGAGCAGTAGCTGGTGATTTTGGGTGTAGGCCAGGGCTAGCGTGAGCTGCGAGGGCCGGGCGGCAGCAAAGCCGTCGTCGCGCCGAAAATGCACGGTAGCCGTGGCGGCCACCCCGTAGGCCAGCCGGGTTTCGGGCGTGTAGTACACCAGCGGCACGGGCAGCAGGGCCAGGCGCTTGGGGTGCACCGTATCGGCGGGGGCTAGCCCGGCCAGGGCCAGCAATACGGTGGATAGGAGCACGGCAGAAAGGTAATGTCTAAGGCGTACGAAACTCCGAGAGCTAGGAGATTGCCGCCCGGCAATCTTTGCCGCAAGGCTTTGACGTATATACTCCCTGATGAACAAGCTCATGAAAACCTCCACCCTCGCCGCGCTGGTGCTAGCTGCCGGCACGCTCACGGCGGTGGCCGTGGTGGTGCCCGGCCTCAACCCCGTACCGGAACCCACCCTAGCCATTGCCGCTACCGGGTCCCTAGTCGACCACAGCGCCTACGACAAGCTGCTTAAAAAGCACGTCAATGCCCAGGGTCTGGTTAATTATAAAGGGTTTAAAGCCGATGAAGCGGTTTTCAACCAATACCTGGCGCAGCTGAACAAAAACCCGCCGGCCGCCAATTGGAGCAAGGCCGACCAGATGGCGTACTGGATAAACGCCTATAATGCCTACACCATCCGCCTCATCCTCGACCACTACCCGGTGCAGAGCATCAAGGACATCGGCTCGAAAATCAAGATTCCGTTCGTGACCACGCCCTGGGCAGCCAAATTTTTCAGCATCGGCGGCGAAAAGATGAGCCTCGACAACATCGAGCACGGCATTTTGCGCAAGAAATACGACGACCCGCGCATTCACTTTACGCTGGTGTGCGCGTCCATTTCCTGCCCCCGCCTGCGCAACGAAGCCTACACCGCCGCCCAGCTCGAAAAGCAAATGGATGACCAAGGGCGCGACTTTCTGAACAATCCGGCCAAGAACAAAATCAGCAAGTCGGAAGCCCAGCTCTCGAAGTATTTTGACTGGTACAAAGGTGATTGGCAGAAGAATGGCCAGTCGGTGGTGAAGTGGGTCAACCGCTACTCCAACGTCAAAATCGACGATAATACCAAGATTACTTACCTGGACTACAACTGGAACCTGAACAAGCAGTAAGCGGGCCTTAGCTTCGCTTACTGACTACTTTCTTATCCCCTTTTCATGAGTTACCTCGAAACCACCGCCGATGTGTACCGTCAGGCGGCCCAGGAGCCCCAAGTGGGCCTCTGCTGCACCACTAACCCCGTGTGGCAGCTACCCGGCCTGAGCATTCCGCAGCGCATGCTGAGCATGAACTACGGCTGCGGCAGCACCGTGAACCCGCGTGACCTCACCAACTCGCCCACTGTGCTCTACGTGGGGGTAGGAGGTGGCATGGAGCTGCTGCAATTTGCTTATTTCAGCCGCCGGCCCGGCGCCGTAATCGGCGTGGACGTGGTGAGCGAAATGCTCGACGCCTCGCGCGAAAACATGCAAACCGCTGAAGAGCAGAACGACTGGTTTAAAAGCGAATTTATCGACCTGCGCGCCGGCGACGCCCTGCACCTGCCCGTAGCCGACGAGAGCGTGGACGTGGCTGCCCAAAACTGCCTCTTCAACATCTTCAAGCTCGACGACCTCAAGCGCGCCCTGCAGGAAACTTACCGCGTGCTCAAGCCCCACGGCCGCCTCGTGATGTCGGACCCCACCTGCGAGCAGCCCATGAGCGACGAGCTGCGCGCCGACGAGCGCCTGCGGGCCCTGTGCCTCACCGGCTCGCTGCCGTTGCAGCAGTATCTCGACATGATTGCTGAGGTCGGCTTCGGTACCATCGAGGTGCGGGCCAAGCGCGCCTACCGCGTGCTCTCGCCCCAGCACTACGCCACCGACGAAGTTATCTTCATCGAAAGCGTGGAAGTGTGCGCCATCAAGGACCCCATGCCGGCCGATGGGCCCTGCATTTTCACCGGCCGCACCGCCATCTACTACGGCGGCGAGGAGTACTTCGACGACCACAAAGGCCACGTTTTGATGCAAAACCAGCCCCTAGCGGTGTGCGACAAAACCGCCGGCAACCTGGCCGCCCTGGGCCGCGATGATATTTTCATCTCGCCCTCCACCTACCACTACGACGGTGGCGGCTGCTGCTAACTAGCGAGCTTAGAATGTCCAAAAGAACGTCATGCTGAGCTTGTCGAAGCATCTCTACCACTTCATCAAACGGCGCGGTAGAGATGCTTCGACAAGCTCAGCATGACGTTCTTTTGGACATTTATTAAGCTCACTCACTTTTATGAAGTCACCCGCCCTGCTTTTCCTCAGCGCCCTACCCGTAGCCGCGGCGGCGCAAGCCGCTAAGCCGGCGGCCGAGGTGCGGCACTACGGCATTGAGGTGGCGGGCATCCGGGTGGGTACCATGACGGCCACGCGCCAGGCGCTAGTGGGCACCGATGTGACCTACTCGCTGGTGAGCGACGTGAAGGTGAATTTCCTATTCTACCACCTCAAGATTTACTATCAGGTAATCAACCGCTTCCGCAATGGCCAGCTGTTGCTTTCGACGGTGGAGGCGCACACCAACCAGGGCGATTTTGCCTCCAAAGCCGAATGGAAGGGCGACCACTACGACATCGTGGCCGACCAGTACAAGCACCACTACAAAGCCACCGAAACGCAGCCCATCCGCTACGCGGTGACCAATATGTTCTTCGGCGAGCCGCCAGCCGGGCAGGCACGGGCCTTCGCCGAATACTTTGGCGACTACTTTGCCCTCAGCCCTGGCAAGCCCGGCACCTGGCACGCCGTGCGCGACGGACGCGAGGACGAGTATCAGTACGCTAATGGCCAGTTGGTTACGATTATCAAAAAGAACCCGCTCAAGAACTTTATTATCCGGCTCGAAAAGTAGCGCCAAGCGGCTGGGCTGGCCCTGGCTACGCTTTGGCAGGCTAGCGGGACGGTTGGGTAACTGGCAATTGCATAGCCGGGAAGCGGGCGGGTACTTTTAGGCCAGCTTTTGGCCCTGGCCGGGCACAAAGGCAGAGGCGGCCAAACCTAGCCAGCCCTCTCTACCAGGCTGACTATGGACTACTTGCATCGTTATTGGCTTACCTCGCAGACGGTCGTGGGCGCCGTGCATTTTATAACGGCTTCGCTCGGTCTGCTGCTGGGGCTGGGGGTGCTGCTGCTGCGGGCGGGCTCGCGGCTGCACAAGGTGGCGGGCTACGGGTTTGTGGTGGTGCTGGTAGTGGTTAATTTATCGGCACTGTTTATTCATCAGCTGGGGTTTCGCTGGGGCCCCTTTCACCTGATTATCCCGTTCTCGCTGTGGGCGTTGTACAAAGGCTTGCGGCCGTTTTATGGCCAGCAGCGGCCGGCTTATGCCGATAGGATGCGGGCGCATACCAGCGGCATGGTGGCCGCCGCGCTAGGCCTGTGGGCGGCCTTCGCGGCCGAGTTTTCGGTGCGAACGCCGGCGTTGGGGCGGTTGCTGGAAGCCGTGCCCTTCGACCGGGTGTGGGTGCTCACCATTGAGGGGTTTGCCATTGCCTTCGCCTTTCGCTACCTCATTCGGATAATTACGCGGCGGCAGCTGCGGCGTCTAGGGCTGGCCGCCGCCTAGCGCGCCTAGTACACCTTCTGCCCCCGCTGTAGCCAGACGCCCCAGGTAGGCGAGTAGGCGTGCACTCGGTCGGTGGGCTGGCCGCTAGCCCCCTCAATCGGTTGGTCCTCATTGACCCACTCAAAAATGCCTCCGTAAAGGTTGCGCACATTGGTAAAGCCGGCCTGTTGCAGCCGCGCCCCGATTTTCTCGCTGCGCAGGCCCACCGAGCAGTATACCACAATCGGCGCGTTTTTAGGCAGGTCCTGTACTTCGGCCAAGGAGAAGGTATCGTAGCCAACCAGGCGCGCGCCGCGCAGGTGGCTCACGGCAAACTCGCGGGGCTCGCGGGCATCGAGCAGCACCTGGCCCGGCTGCTTCCGAAGCTGCGCCACGCTCACGAAGGGCACCGACTCTTTGAGCAAGCCATTGAGCATGGTGGAGTAGAGGCGGCTGGTAGTGGCTGGGGCGTCGGCGTGGCGGCTGTGGCAGGCCGCTACCAGCCCCGTCAGCGCCAGCGCGCCGCCCAGCCGCAACCCAAAAGTGGAGGCAGTCATGGCAGTAGATACGCGGGAAACTATCTGGCCGGTTGTTTAGCTAAGCCGCTGCCAACAGGCATACCCCGTGAGGGTGCCGAACCCCACCACCAGCAGCCCCTGAAAAAGCAGCAGCCCGTAGTCGCCGTAATAAAGCCCGGCCGCTAGCCCCGCCGCAAAGTAGAGCGTGAGCAGCCCCTCGGCCAGCGGCCAGGGGCTGGCTGGCGTGCTGGCGGCAGGCAGAGCTGCGGCTGTGCCCACCTTGGGTGTGCGCACGAAGGGCGAGGCCCGCCGTAGCAGCCCTTGCACCACGGCCCGCGCATTGTGCAGCGCCAGGCCCATCGACAGCGCGATAAACAGCACGAAGGTGGGCGCAAACCATCGGCCCGCTGGCGGCGCGCTCCGCCGCCAGGCGCCGTAGAAATAAGCGGTAAGCGGCAGCAGGGTGAGCACAAAAACGGAGGCTAGCCGAAACACCGGCTGGAACTCGGGCCGGTGGGCCCGCACGAATACCACCGGCACACTCAGCAGCGCCATAAGTAGAATAACCGCAAATACCGAGCTATTGAGCAGGTGAAACGTGGCGTGCCACCTGGTAGCCAGGGATAGGCCAGGGGCCCGCCACACCCGGCCGAGGTGCTTGCGGGCGGTTTCGGCGGCGCCCTTATTCCAGCGGTGCTGCTGCGATTTGAGCGCCCCCAGGTGGGCCGGCAACTCGGCCGGAGCTACCACCTGGGGCAGGTACCGAAAGCGCCAGCCGCGCAGCTGGGCGCGGTAGCTCAGGTCGAGGTCTTCGGTGAGGGTATCGGCGTGCCAGCCGCCGGCATCTTCGATGCAGGCGCGCCGCCACACGCCGCCCGTGCCGTTGAAATTGAGGAAGTGCCCGCCCGCCTGCCGGCCCACTTGCTCGACCAGAAAATGCGCGTTCAGCCCAAAGGCCTGGAGGCGCGTGAGCAGCGAATCGGCCTCGTTGAGGTGGCCCCAGCGGGTTTGCACCATGCCGAGGCCGGGGCGGTCGAAGTAGGGCAGCACGCGCCGTAAGAAGTCCGGCTCGGGCAGAAAGTCAGCATCGAAAATGGCCATGAACTCACTGTCGGTCTGGGTTAGGCCATAGGCCAGCGCGCCAGCTTTGTAGCCCTGGCGCGTGGGGCGGCGCACGTGGCTGATGCACAGGCCGCGCGCCTGGTAGTGGGCCACGCGGGCGGCGGCTAGGGCCACCGTTTCGTCGGTCGAGTCGTCGAGCACTTGGATGCGCAGGCAGTCGGCCGGGTAGTCGAGGGCGGCCACGGCATCGAGGAGGCGCGCCACCACATTGGGCTCGTTATAAAGCGGCAGCTGCACCGTCACGCGCGGCCACTCGGCGGGCGCGGGGGGCGCGGGCAAGGGGCTAGCCCGGCGCGCCAGCCGCGTGAGCTGCCACTGCGTGAGGCTGAAACCGAGTATAAACACCAGGCACAGCCCGTAGAGGACAACCAGCCCAGTTTCAAGAAAAAGCATGTGGGGTAGGGTGGGAGGCTTGCCCCGCCCATAGGTGCACGGTTGAGTTTAGCGGCTAGTAGTGGAAGGGCCGCAACGGCGGGAGAGGGCAAGCTCCGCACCTTACAAAATTCGCAAGGAATCGGCGTGAATGAATGTGGAGCCGGCCAGCCGGCCCTCCCTGGGGCCGTTTTCGAGGCTGAGCACGCCGCGCGGGCAGGCGGTGGCGCAGAGGCCGCAGCCCACGCAGGCCGCCCGCACAATGGGCTCGCCGCGCTGGGCGTATTGTTTTACATCAATGCCCATCTCGCAGGCGTTGGAGCAGTTGCCGCACGAGATGCACTGGCCGCCGTTGGTGCTGATGCGAAAGCGCGAGAAGTGCTTTTGCAAGAGGCCTAGGTAAGCAGCCATTGGGCAGCCGAAGCGGCACCATACCCGCGAGCCTAGCAGGGGGTAAAACCCCACGCCCACGATGCCCGAAAACACGCTGCCAATCGCGAAGCCATAAAACTGCCCCAGCGGCCCCGTGACCGCCCCCAGCGCCGGCACCAGCCCCGATGCCCCCAGCCAGAGCAGCGCCGTGAGCACCACAATCAGCCCCAAAATGGGGTACACCAAGCGCACCTCCCAGCGCCAGGCCTGTCGGCTTTTGTCGGAGAGGTGGCGGTAGGCGTCGCCGGCGGTTTCGGCTAGGCCGCCGCAGCCGCACACCCAGGCGCAGTACCAGCGCTTGCCAAAGAAGTAGGTGAGCACCGGCGTAGCCAAAAATGACATTGCCACGCCCCAAAAGACCATGAACACGCCTAGTCCGCCGCCGTGCAGCAGCTGGCTCACGGTGCTCGGAAACAGATAGTCATACTTCAATGGCCAGAAATAAGTGAAGTAGAACTCGGGCTGCTGCAAAGCCAGCAGCAACCCCGGCAATAGAAAGCCAAACCCTAACTGAAAGAACATGACCGAGACGGTGCGCGCCAAGTGGTAGCGCGAAAAGCGGTATTTCCACAGCGCCCGGCCACCCAGCACCAGCACCGCCAGCGTGTAGAAAGTGCCGTAGAGAAACCACTGGTCGGCCGCTTTGTGACGCAGTACTTGGCTAAACGGGTCAAAGGCCCGAATAAGATTTTCGAGCAGCCACGGAAACCAATACAGTACCACGTAAAAGCCCGTGAGGGCCACGCCGGTAACCCAGGCCACGGCTCCCCGGCTGGTACTAGCCCGCCGCCACAGGTCGTGCGGGTGCCAGCCGGCCTCGCGGTTGCCGAAGGCCAGCCAGGCCCAGACCAGCGCGCCGCCGCTCAGCAGCGTCAGCCCGAGCCACAAGCTCAGCCGGGCGCGGGCCGCGTCGGCATCGGCCGCGGCGGCCAGCAGCGCCAGTAGCCCGAGGGCTACGGCGGCCAAGGCTGGCTTCTCGCCGGGGAGGCTAGCGGCCGGTGGGGCCGGAGCCAGGGCTAGCGAGGAAATGGAAGCGTCTTGCATAAGTGAATTTAGAAAAAGAGCTACCCTAGCCGCGCGCCAAATAGGCCCCGCCGACGAGCCGCCGGGGCCACCGGCAGGTCGGGGAACTGCCGGGCAAACTCGCGCCGGATGGCTGGCTCGTGCTGGCGCGAGAACTCCGCATCGAAATTGGCCGCCGCTAGTTGCGCCAGCACGGTGTCGATGGGCGTAGCGGCGGCCAGCCAGCGCTCCCACACATCTTGGCGCTGGCGCAGGCCCAGGGCATTGATGCCCGTCACGGCGTGGTCGGCCTGGCGAAAGTTGATGCGCAGCAAGTGTTTTCCGTTGGGGTGTTGCCAGCAAAAGCTGGCCAGGCCGGCCGTGGGCTGGGCAGGCACGCGGCCGTAGGTCTGGTATTCGAGGTTGAAAAATTTGGCCGAGTTGAACCACTGGCCGCGGCGGTAGGGGGTGGGCTGGCCGCACAGGGTGTGGGCCACGGTTTCGCCCTGCATCCGGCCGGTGTACCACAGCTGCTCCACGGCCACCTCGCCGGGGGCGGGCTGGCGGTGCTGGGCGCAGTCGCCGGCCGCGTACACGCCCGGCGCGCTGGCTTCGAGCCAGGTATCGACGAGGATGCCCCGGTCGGTTTCGAGGCCTGCGGCGCGGGCTAGGGTCAGGTTGGGCTGCACGCCGGTGGCCAGGCCCACCCATTCGGTCGGTAGCTCCTGGCCGGTGGTTGTGACGATGGCCCGCACGCGGCCCTGGTCATCACCCAGCACTTCGCGCAGCTCCGTATTCTCTCGAAAATCAATGCCGTGGCAGCGGATGTGCGTCGTCAGCAGGGCCGATTCCTCGGGGGGCAGCACCGACTGCCAGTAGCGCGCCTCGCGCACCAGCCACGTCACGCGGATGCCGCGCGAATGCAGCATTTCGGCCAACTCCACGCCAATGAGGCCGCCGCCCACCACCACGGCGTGCCGGATGCCTTGCGTAGCGCGGCTCATATTTTCTAAGTCGGGCAAGCCGTAAAATCCCTGCACGCCGCGCAGCTGCTGGCCGGGCCACCCGGCGGTGCGCACCACTGAGCCCGTGGCCAGCAGCAGCTTATCGTAGGCTAGCGATTGGCCGGTGGCCAGCTGCACCGTGCGCGCGGCGGTATCCAGGCCGGTGGCTTCGGCGTGTACCAGCTCCAGGCGATTTTCGGCCCAGAACCAGTCTTCGTAGGGCTTCACGTCGGCGTAGCGCAAGTGACCCAGATACAGATACATCAGGGCCGGGCGCGAGTAGTGGTGGGCGCTCTCGGCCGAAACCAGGGTAATGCGCGCCTCGGCATTCAGCCCCCGCGCCGTGATGGCGGCGGTGACGCCCGTGATGCCGTTGCCGATGATAACGAGATGCATAAGTCGCAAATGAACGCCAAAAAGCGACGGTAACCCGCCCGCTAGGCCCGGCACTTACGTAGCTACCCCGGCCCGCCGATTGCGGGACCCACGCCTTTCGTTATCCTCCCTGTTTGCTCTTGACTACTCCCGCGCGCATTGGCGTGCTCATTCCGGCCCACAATGAGGGGCGCTCCATCGGGTTGGTACTAAGCGAAATTCCGGCCGGCCTGGTGCAGGAAGTCGTGGTGGTCGACAATGCCTCGACCGATGACACCGCCGCCGCTGCCCGCGCGGCCGGGGCCACGGTGGTGGCGGAGCCGCGCCCCGGCTACGGCCGGGCCTGCCTGGCCGGGCTGGCCTACTACGCCGCCCAGCCCGCTACCCAGACGCCCGAAATCATCGTGTTTCTCGACGGCGACCACTCCGATTTTCCCGAAGAGATGCCCGCCCTGCTAGCCCCCATTTTGAGTAGCGCGGCCGAGCTGGTGATTGGCTCGCGGGCGCTGGGCCAGCGCGAGCGCGGCGCCTTGCTGCCGCAGCAACGCTTCGGCAACTGGTTGGCGGCGCGCTTATTGCGCCTGCGCTACGGCGGCACTACCACCGACCTGGGGCCGTTCCGGGCCATTCGGGCTGATGCGCTTACCCGCCTGGGTATGACCGATACTAATTATGGCTGGACGGTGGAGATGCAGGTGAAAGCCGCCCGCCTGGGGTTGCGCGTAGTGGAAGTGCCCGTGCGCTACCGCCGCCGCATCGGCGTGAGTAAAGTGTCGGGCACGGTGCGGGGCACGCTAGGGGCAGGCTACAAAATTCTGTGGACCATCTTTAAATACTGGTAATTCGCCCTGCTCTTTTGCCTACTTCGTCCTCTCCTGCTTCCTGGCTACGTGCGGGCCAGCTAGGGGCGCTCTTGCTAACGGGGGCCGCCTACTGGGGGCTGGCCTACGCTACGCCGCGCCCGCAGTTTGGGCAGCTGCTCGGGCTGTTCGCGGTGGCCGGCGCGGCCTACGCGTGGCTGCTGCACACCCGCCTGCCACTGCGCTGGGGACTGGGGGCGGCGCTCGTATTCCGGCTACTGTGGCTGCCAGCCACTCCGGCGCTGAGCGACGATTTTTACCGCTTTCGCTGGGACGGGCTGCTGATGAGCCACGGCCACAATCCATTTGCCGAAACGCCCCGGCAGCTCTTGGCTTCGCCACCCGCCGACTCGGCGACGCTGCCACTAGCGGAACTGCGTCGCCTGCTGCCGCACCTCAATTCGCCGGCGTACTTCTCGGTATATCCGCCGGTGTGCCAGGCCCTGTACGGGGCGGCGGCGGGGGCTTTTCCCGCTTCCCAAGCCGGTTTTCTGCTGGCAGTTCGCCTAGCCCTGCTGCTGGCCGATGCCGGCGCCGCGGCCCTGCTGCTGTGGCTGCTGCCGCTGGCCGGCTGGCCCGCCCGCCGCGCCCTGGCCTACCTGCTGCACCCGCTGGTGGTGGTCGAGGTGATGGGCAACGTGCACATGGAGGGCGTAGTCGTGTGCTTTCTGCTGCTGACTGGCGCGCTGCTTGTACGCCGCCGCACCAAGCTGGCCGCCGGGGCGCTAGCCCTGGCCGTGGCCACCAAGCTGCTGCCGCTGTTGGCGCTGCCGCTGCTAGCTAGGCAGTTGGGGTGGCGGCGCTTGCGCTGGTTTTCAGTCGCGCTGGGCGCTAGCCTGGGCCTGCTTTTTTTGCCCTTTCTATCATGGGCCTTACTGCTGCACATCGGCCTCAGCCTGGACTTGTACTTTCAAAATTTCGAGTTCAATGCCAGCGTGTTTTACGTGCTGCTGGCGTTGGGCAAGTGGCTGATGGGCTACGATTTGGTGGGCGTGCTAGGGCCGCTGCTGGGGCTATGCGCGGCCGGCCTCGCGCTGGGGCTAGCGCGGCGGGCGGGACGGCCGGCCCTGGCGGCGCTGCCGCACTGGCTGCTGCTCACGCTTAGCGGCTATTTTGCGCTGGCTACCATCGTGCATCCCTGGTACTTGGTGCCGCTGGTGGGGCTGAGCTGCTTTTCGCCGCTGCGCTACGCCCGGGTGTGGGCGGGGCTGGCGGTGCTTTCTTACGCAGCTTACCGCACGCCGGCCTACACTGAAAGCGGCCCGCTGCTAGCCCTCGAATACGGGGTGGTGCTGGCCTGGGCTATCGGTGAGTACTATGCGGGCCGGTGGCCGCGGCCAGGGCCTACTGCCCGCTGGCCGCGGCCGGGTGCCCGCGCCAGGTAGCCAGGTCTTGGGCCGAGTCTACGTCATGCAGCGTGGGCAGCTGGGCCACCCGCAGGCCCAGGCGGGCGGCATCGGCCAGCGTGTCGGGCAGCACGGTGGCAGTGCTCCAGGCTTTGTTAGCAAATAGCGCCGGGTGCAGTTCAGTCATGCCGATGAGGTAATAGCCGCCGTCGTCAGCTGGCCCCACCACCAAGTCGTGGCTTAGCAGCTGGTCGAAAGCCTGCCGCAGCAGCTCCGCGCTCAGGCCGGGGCAGTCGGTGCCAATAATGACAACCCGGCCAGCGCCCGCCGCAAACGCCTCACCGAACGCCTGCGCCATCCGCTCGCCGAGCGAGCCGGCCGCTGGCTGCACGCGCCAGGGCAGGCCCGGCCATTCGGGCCGGGCCTGCCCTGGCTCAAATGCCGCCGGTGCTTCGGCCAGCCACACGGTGGCGGGTACCTGGGCGGCGGCCACGGCCGCCGCCGTCAGGGCCAGCAACTCGCGGTATATGGCTAGGGCCGCTTCGGCCCCAATACCCGCGGCCAGGCGGGTTTTGACGCGCCCCAGCACCGGCTCGCGGGCAAAGACCAACAGGTGGGGGGGAGGCAAGGCAGGGATATT
>Ga0160428_1000682_pt1 | contig 33788 bp, 33 predicted proteins | sample SolpanmetagenomM_FD_108198 | JGI IMG/M metagenome (GOLD analysis project Ga0160428, IMG submission 108198) | Solar panel surface microbial communities from Lawrence Berkeley National Laboratory, California, USA - M | ecosystem: Engineered > Built environment > Solar panel > Unclassified ... | reverse complement strand
TTCAAACTATTCGTCGCCCATGATTCTGCCACAACCAGCGACTGTTCTCGATCATGAAGCTTCAGCAGCGCTTTTGATGTTGAATGCCAGCGATCGACGAATGACTCTGGAGAGTGACAAAAGACCTAGCATGGCAGAGGCACCCGCCCCTCGCCCTGTCACACAGCCAACAGCATCATCCAAGTCAGGAAACCGTGGTATGAGTGTTAAAGACTTGTTGAGGAACTGATGGTCATGTGCTATTATGATTTACGATTGACGAAAGGAACAAGGCTGTACATATAGGAAGGAGTGGTATAGAAGGATGGCAAGGAGCACGGCCAGATATTGAATATGTACTTGCGCGCTTGCTCATTGCTTGCTATCATATCACGTAGCATAGAAAATACACAGCTCTTCTGATGATTACTGATCTTGCTTGTTCCCTTATTTTGAGCTCGGGCTTGTTTTCATCTCAAACTTGAAACTCGAAACACATTTCCAACCTCAGTATCTGCCAAAAGTTGATCGCTCCAACGACTAGTCGTCTCCCATGGAGATATAGCTTAAGATTCACTCGCCATCTAGCCTGAACATCTTGGAACAAACGCCTGCTTTCCTCTTGTTCGGTGGTTCCGGCGCAAGATGTCTCTCAATCCCTACCTAAACAGTATGTCTCTCCACCCATACACTACTTCCAGCTTTGTGCTAAACAAATATTTGCCTCGAAGCTCGTCATACTAATGCCGCCCGTCTTCCTACGCAGAAAAGATCCTCGTCATCACCATAGATGGCCGGACACTAATAGGAACACTCCTCTCCTGCGACCAAGTCACAAACCTCGTCCTCTCAGAAACCATCGAACGCATCATACGATCCCAAGATGACGACGAAGTTAGTTCAGAGGTTAGCCATGGGTTGTACCTGATCAGAGGTGATAATGTTGTGTGCGTGGGATTGGTTGATGAGCCGCTGGACAAGAGTATTGATTGGAGCAAGGTTAGGGGAGAGATTATCGGGACGACAAGACATGTTTGAATGAGCTTATGAATGGTGGTTCTAAAATTCGACACTGGAGCGAGAGAGCATCAGGCAGTACAATGCGTAAAAGGTCCTATTTGACGGCGATGAGCACGAGTCTGGCCGTAGAAGCTCAGACGACACGATGAAGGAAGACAGTCCAAAGAATCACGGCACACTGCATCGCTTGCGCCACCTCTCGAATTCATACACAGCTGGGGTCGACGTTCACTTGATATCCTCGACGCATCCGGTCGACATACATGACATGAGATGGTGTGCACACACTGCGGTCGTTGTCTAAATCAATCCTCGATCTCTAGCTCTAGTGGTCAGAAATCTTACAGAGGAGTGCCTTATCACTTTCACGTCGGGGCGGTAGCGAAGGCAACACTGATAACACTGATATGCCTCTGAACTCTATCCAGTACTTTGAGCACTGGCAAGTTAATCTGACAGGAAACGGAACGAGCATCTCAATGTGCGAGACTCCACGCAGGATCTGATTTGGTTCTTTTGATCTTTCACTTCAGGATGATTATAGCGAAGGTCGCACATGGCTCAGGTTGCACAAGGGAAGAAGGTTAGCAAGGATATGAAGAGCCAAAGAGATAGTAGGGCCAGCCTGCAGGGTTAATCTGCATCTGAATCTGAATCTTGGTAGTCTTCCGTTCCTGTGAGTGAGACGGTCAAGTGATTGGCCGTCGTTTCACTTTACAGCAAGCATTTAGTAAACAATCGATGTTTCATGATTGATCCATCTTTCATGACACCACCTTCCATTTGTGTTTATATAGTAGCTGCCATCCACTATTCTATTGCCCCAAACTGTGGCTTGACCCAAGACCCAAGTCCCCGTTTCTCCCTCAGCTCTCCTCCTCCGCAACGACTTCACTTCAACCCTATTCTCGTTCTGTATTCTTCCATCTTGCAGCCAATATCGCATTAGACACAAGACCTTCATATCGCCACAACTGACACCTCTTACACACTGCAGTGCGCCCTTCTTACTTTCCATCACTGCTCACGACAATCGAGACAACACGACTGCCCCACATTTCGACATTGGACTGCACTGGACCCAGGCATACTGTATACTGAAGAGAGCACAACAATGTCTTCTAGTTGATAGGCTAATAAGAGAAAGAGACTAGCGAGTCCACCCACGAGCAAATGTCCGTCGGTCGTGGGATACAGTCGGTCATCTTCTATTACCTGTCCTGCGCTCCATGCACCAAAGTCGCCAACAGGCGAAACCGCAAACGCCAGAGCGACAAGGACAAGTCGGAGCGAGAAGCAATCGCTCTGCAAAATCCCAACACCTACCGACAACCTTCGCCCTTTCGCACGAATGAGTACTGGGCTGAAGAGATCCGGGCTGGTCCTGGACCACCGATAAGAAGGCTGCCGAAGAAAGAGAGAAAACGAAGGCAGTTGGAAAAGGATGGAAGAGGAAGGTCGCCTACTCGGAGAGAGACGCAAGAGACAAGTGAGACGAAAGATGTACTTGCTGTACCAGAACCCGCGTATCTTGGAGGACTAAAGGGGATCATCAAGAACAACCAGAATCGTCTCTCGGGACTCGAAAGCAAGTGGAAAGACTGGCGTCGTTTCCAGCGTGAAGACGAAGAGTTGTGGGGTGGTGAGAGCATGGAAGATTTGAATTACAGAATGCCCGACTCAAGATCAGGGCTTGTCAGACACAGCGTGGGAGGTTCTTCCGTCGGCGTGCCCGGTTTATTCACGTTTGATATTCATGGGAAAATGCGCGAGAGGCAGGAGAGTTACTGGGTGGCACGACATCCTCCAGTTAACGACTTGCATCCACCTGTCGTCAGGTGTTCCAATCGATCGAAGCCTGCAAATCAATGGATGCTGCAACCTCCTCCGCCATCAGCCGTCATGAATGGCTATAGACATTCGAGTCGCTATCGGAGTGATAGCGAGAATGGTGGCAGAAAAGATCGTGGAAAGAAAGTGCGCGTAGTTGATGAGGCAGGTACTGGCACGAATAGTGTAGAGAGCAAAGACGAAGAGACAATTGTGGTGCCGACCACACAACAACACGTAATTCAAACACATCCTCTGATACTAGATGGAGCCATAGACACACCAGGACACCAACACCAAGGAGACAGCGGCATTGACGTCTCAGGATCGTCAGATCAAAGCACAACATCTCAAGACAACACCATACGGCACGACTTTGCCTACACGCCTCAGAATCCTACATCGACGATACCAATCACGACGAATAAGATCAATACCAAACGAACACACCAGGCACCTAGCACCTCTCACAATTCGATCATTTCGAGTCGATCGAAGAAGGCATCTCGAGTCGCAATGCCCATTAGATCACCCGTGGACTCATCCGAGCATACTAAGCAAAAATCAGAGAATCGTCCTCGCCTTGCGCGCGTCTTATCGAGTCCAACTTCAGCTACAATCAATTACATATCACTCGATCAGGCACAGCTGGACGGCCTGGGGGCAGTGATGAAACCAGACAAGACGCGAAATCAAACCAATGCAGATAACGAATCTGACGACGAAGCCGACGCAGAGGATGAAGAAGATCTCGTCGATCCATTAGATTTGAGACCAAGACCAGCGCGTCGACGAAGAGGACACACTGAAGGCCAAGTACAAAACGGTGTTGGGATGAAGAATTGGCGTCATCCTGATCCTCGGGCGCTTGCACATCATGCGCAACAGGAAGAGGATGAAGCAAGTGAGGACGAAGGTGAGCCATTTCAAGTTCAGCAGATTCAGCAGAACTACTTCTCGCTACCGGTCGGTCCTAGCATAGGTGGACGAAGGTGGAGTTTCGATTTGTGATGACGAGTGCTGCAGAAGAGATGGAGAGGTAATGACATTACGCATATTGATGACTTGGTGTTTTGGAGGGTGGCTATTTCTATTCTTATGTTGGTAAATTAGACTCGGCAACGCAGCTTGTTGCCCTTGAGCGAGAAAACAAGGGTGTTTCGAGCTCATTGTGGCTGCTTCTGGCGAATCGTCAATATGGTACCTGATGAAGCACTCTAGTGGAGGATTGAGTTGGATGTCGGTGGGAAGACTATTCTTGTAGATGTTGTGTTCTTCACACACGAGGAAGAATTCGATGATATCTTTGGATTACTTCACGAGATTCTTGATGATTGAGTCGTGTGCTAGCGGTATGGGAATAGTTTCTGCTCTTGCTCTGCTTTTCTTTCCTCTCCTCTCCTCTCCTCTTCTTCTCTTTCCTGTTCCCTCTCCTTTCTCTCCTCTCCTGCTCTCTCGTCTTCCTTGTTTTCTTCTCCTACTTTTCTTCTCGCCTCTTCTGCTCTCTCTTCTCTCCGCTCTCTCCTCTAATCTCCACCATACATACATCACACACAACGAACCACAACACCCCACATGATCTAATAAAACAAATTCTCTACTTCTCACGTTCATTCGCAATCTACAACACTAGTCGTGTCTGTCCACATTAAGGTTCCGTACTTGCACATTTGGTATTTAGACTGAGAAAGCCGGGTGAGGTGTAAAATTGAGGAAGGGGCGGTATAGAATTTGGTATCTAAAGTGAGTGGTGTACGTCTTTGCTATTTTGGATAGAGGAGGCGAAACTATGTAGGCATTCGAATTGTAGCTGGGACTGGACGGGACTAGAAATGGAGTGTGGGGCGATTGTGCGAGAATGGGATTGGTGAAGATGGCGAGTGTGGAAGGGTGGAGAGGAGTGGGTTTTGAGTACAGTACGCGTGCTTTGGTTGGTTGGGAGTGCTTGTGTTGTTTTTGGGTGTGTGTTTCACGTGGTTGTGCAAGTGGATGTTGCGTTTTTTTTTTGTTGCTTTTGTTGTTTTGATGATGATGGTGTGATAGTGTTATTGGTGTGATCTTTGAAGTATGCCTGGGCGGTGCAAGAGGCGTGAAGGAACGCAGGGCCGAAGGTTGCGATTTATGGCGGAGAGTTTGTATAGCATCAAGTGAGTTGACTCGCCGTCAATCATTTTCTGTCGAGCTGATTGTTACTGTACGTATGTTACAAATCAGAGATGTATCGTTGCTCTACTTCTCTCTAAGGCACACTTGGACACACCTAGGCACACACACATGCGATCGCATCTCCACGCCTCACGGTTTCTGCTGTCGGATTCGTTCTTCTCCCCTCTCTATGATCACCGATGAGGCCGAGGTAGCTTAGTGACACCCGGCCTTGCACTTTTACATTTCTAACAAGCTCTGGGCACAGTCATGTTACTGTTATGAAGCAAGCAATTGCACTAGAAGACCACAGGTATTTCCGTCTATTAGCCAAAAGTCTTCACAAGCAGATAAATGGTTTGTGTGAGGTCTCCTCTCTGGTTAACGACAGACAACAGCAGATACGTATTGATAATGTAGAACGAAATGGGAACGAAGGGTCAGTGCCATGCCGTCTGGTGGATACTTTGCCAGGAAGTCGCAATCACAGCCGTACTTTTGTGTCATAGTAGCTTTGATCATGACGGATTGTTAGGAAGCGTAGCCGTACAAAATAGTGCGAGGATCTCAGCGTCAAGTGGAAATTTGCTTACTCAACCCCGCCACTAAGCCTGTTCGCGTAGTGCGTCCATGATTTCTGGCGTTGTTCTTGATTACATTCTTAGGCATCAATCGCGAACTTAAGTCTTACCTCTTCCTTTCCACTTTAGCATCGCTTTACATGAATGACCACTTCCGTACGGTCAGCTTGCAGTTCAAAGCAGGTTTCTCCCATCCCTACTTGCGTCTTAGTGTAGTGATCGAGTTGTAGGGCTTGCATCAAGCTATAACTCACCATATGTGCCCATTGCACGTCGAGCCGGCGATGCGACTTAGGTGAAAGCTTAACATCAAAGTCGAAGAATACTTGTGCCAGGATGAGTTGGGCCTCTACTAACGCAATACTAAAAATTTGGTCAATGGCTTCTACTTGTAGTCTAGAATCAAGTCGCACTTACTTCATCCTAATACGCCCTCTAGGCCCTTGTGAAAATAGTTACGATGCTTCTTTAATGTCACCCTCGAACCCTTTAGCGCCTAATCATCTTTACGGAATGAACTGGTCGGCGTCCTTGAAGTTCAACTTTACAGCATTGAGATAGGGCAGTCTCCCAACAGATACTTCGTCGATTTCGTCCTTGCTCGTAGATGCTGCGGCCAGCTCTTCACGGAGTCGTTGATAAGCTGATAGGTTAACGAGCACGAAATAAGTGGCGCCACAAAGGAGCCCCACTGTCATGTCAGCTCCAGCGCCGATGAGTAGCGACAAGTTGCGCAAAATCCCGCCTTCACTCATCCCCCTAGCATCGCCTTGCTCATAACGCACCAGATACGACATAAAATCTTTGCCATCGGTTTTCCTTTCCAGAAGTTACTTCCCTCGCTCCTCAGCGAATCCCGCGTGATTTATTCTTCCATCGGATCCTCTAGGCACAAGCACAAAAAACAGCTTCAGCATACCATTCCAAAACAGAGATCCGGCTGTAAATGCAGTCATGATACTATACTTGGACAGCGTCTTCGTCTCGCTGATCCAGGGATGTCTTTTGCCTGATTCGAAGCACCAAAAAGGTTGGCCGAGAGACAAATCTCCAATGAGATCGAAGACGGCCAAGTCGTACCAAGGTAGAAGGTCTGCTTCAATGTTTGACGTGGCGATTTTGTGTAATTGGGAGATGAGCATAGTGATATAGGACTGATAATTGATTCTTGCTCGCGGAGGGCATTGGTGGAAAAGCAGTGCCCTATGACGCGACGATATCGTATGTGGTCAGCGGGACGGGCGGTGAGCATAGTGTGGTAGCCGTCGCCAGGTCGGCTAGGAAACAATAAGCTAGCTAGCCATTTGTAGAGGGTCCTGAGAAGTAAGCTTGCCAAAGTCATAGTGAGGCCACCACTGCGTTATGTGTTAGCATATTACTGTATTCAATACTTCTGGCCACGACAAAGCAAACCTTTGTATGCTCTGGCAGGTCCGAGATCAATATAGTTCGGCGCCATTCTCACGACAAGGCCATATTAGTCATGTAACCTTTTGACCTCAAACGGGAATGTCCCTTTGAGATATGAAATCCATCTCGGCCATCTGGAGAATGCCCGCACTGTGGACAGGAAATTTGGAGAGAGGATCAAATTGTAGACGATATATCGCGCTGAGGATGTAGTAGGTGATGATCTGAAATGTGCAACAAGTATGAAGATGAGTCGCGATGGAGAGCTGCTTGGACTTACAGAGATGAAGATGGTGATGAAGGTTGAAGACACATCCTGAAAACATTGCCTAAGACTAAGTCCTCCATTTATAGCTGAGATATAGTATCCTGATGGGTATCACAAGATTGATGTCACACAATGTGGTATCACTTGGTTCTTAGCACAGTCTTGGAAACACCATTCATCTTGAGGACCAGCATCACAACGTTTGTTGTTGAGACGCCTGAGGCCCGTTGTTCCTGTCGGAAAACTCGTGAGGATCAGGTACAGTACACGCTAAGTTGCAGAGAAGTTGACACGTCTGGACATATTTCATGGCTTTCTAATCTGCATATGAAGTGGTTTCACACGCGACCATCAAAGCTTACGAGCGTGGACGACGTGAAGTTTTCGCATCTGGACGTTCATCATCGTCACTGAACAATCGGCCCTGGCACTTGGTATGGAAATTCAGTCCAGATTGTAACAGTCGCCGGATGCTGGACTGAAAAATTCATTTCAGTTCCAGACTGAAGCACAAGAAATTGATGTTCACGACGAAAAGAAAGAGAAGGTAGCAAAGTATTGGGGTTGATATTGTTTTGCCACCAATGCTTGGCGCCCCTTATCGTAAGCAACAACTACCTCCTTGCAAGGTAGAGAATGGTAACTCAACTGGAAGACACCGCGATGAACAAGGCAATGTGACAAGTAGAGGAAAAGGCACAGCAAGGTATTCAGAATATCGTAAAGCTGATGGCATTTGTGTCGTAAAGTATATACAAGAGATGTCCCAAATCTACATACTGTATCCGTAAGCAACACCCACATCCGCATCCGCAACATTCCAGAAAGGTGTTGCCTCTGCAGCAGTCACCGAGTTGGCAAAGGTTGAGCACACCCAAAGGTTCTCGGCTTGCATGTAGTGTACATCGAAGCTGCCGAACACCCAGCCGTAGTAGGCCGAGAGACCAGCGCAGGTCTGAATAGCAGTGCACGCATCTGTGGTGCCATAGAGGATTTCCTTGACGTAGCGGCCTTCCTTTGGGTTCTGGCTGTTTGTGCCAGGGTTGAAGGCTGAGAGGGTGACACCAGTGGAGGCAAAGTATTGGTTGTAGGTGATGCCACCAACAGAGATGGAAGAGCAGGTTGGTGCAGTAGCTGGAACAGTGGATGTAGCAGCTGGTGTTGAGGTGGTGGTGGTAGCAGGGATGGTGGAGGTGGCAACAGCTGTGGAAGAGGAAGTGCTTGAGGTAGAGGTAGTAGTAGAGGAGGCAGAGGTGGTAGAGGAAGTAGTGGTGGGTTGAGGGAAGCACCAGCGAGACCAGAAGGTGGACTGGACTTGGAGCAGAGCGTCAGGGTTGGACTGCTTGGAGAACTGGAGTCCAGAAATGCCGACTGAGTAGAGCGTGCAGCCGTTGACATCGTCGTAGCTCATGCTACGGCACAGAGCATTGTTTACGCATTGTGCAGTGCAGTCTGAAACTGATGAGGGGTTGGTAGTGCCGTTGAGGGAGACGCCAGTTCGTGTGATGAAACCTTGCGCGTTGCAAGTTGGTACCTTGTGTGTAGGTGTGGCAACAGCAGCGGCGATGGTAACGAAAGAAGCGACAATGGTTGAGACGCGCATCTTGTTGGTTTGTGGTGGTGGTGACAATAATGTGTCAAAAAGAGTGGTTGATGTTTGAGTGTGATAGTGATAGCTGAAAAGCTGTGGTGGTAGTCGTGGATTAGACTTTTGATATTGTTGCGAGTGTAAGACTCCAGAGAATGATATGAGGCAAGGGAGTAGCCGAGTAAATGTGGTATTGGGCAAGAGGCCGAAGTGGTTGAGTTGATATCAAAGATCGACGATGAAGTGAGTTGGCGTGTGTTTAAAGAAAGTCAACGACAAAGCTAGTCGTTAAAAAGAATGTATGGCGCTGAGCCGTAAAGAATGTGTGTTAGTTAGTGAGAGAGTGGTCGGTTGATCTGCAGGAACAAGGCATGTCTAGGAGTGATAGTCGCGTCGTCTTATATATCAGAAGTGTTACAGACTCTAGATCTGCAGCCTCCAAATGCCACCACGTACAGAAAAGGCACTGTACGTGGTGGTGGCTCCTCGTATAGCAGATGCACAGCGCTTGCAAATTCGAAACTCAAGGCCCACAGGCCTGGACGCTTAATTCTCCGTACACTGATTTCCCACGTGAGGCGTTTTGAGCGTGCAAGAAAGGCTTTCATGGAGACAAGCCACCATCACGCGACGCATTGTGACCGATTGTGGGCGGAGTGAAAACTTGTTTCAGAGGATATTCTAGGCGCGAAGTTGTGGAAGAGGTTGGTATTTCGTGGACGTTGGAAGAGTTCGTATTCACGTTTAAGTTGCGGGGTTGCTAACCCTAGTGACCTTATCGACTTGAACCCTGTCCATCATACTATAACAGCAGAATTCAAGTCAATCTATCGAATCTGTGCCCGCGGCATATCGTCTGAGCTGTCTCTTCCTGCCGCATCTATGTTAAGATAGAATACGCGAGCCAGCGTCAAAAGACGCGTTTCTACCTGCAAGCCTTTTGGACGCGCTAAACACTCCATTATTGCATGCAACTTTCGGACGCCAATTCATCCTCACCTGCGTCTCAACAGACAGACGCCTAGACTACACGATCTAGGCACGTTCAATGTGGAGGGAGTTTCAAGCTCGCTCGTGATCGACATGCTTCACTGCCAAAAAAGGCAAGATCGAACCTCGTACTCTCCCAGCCTCTGAAACATGAATTATTTCGCCGGATTGCATGTTTGACTTTCATGCTACGGCAATTCCTACTCAGGCTGCCGCACATGGGCTAGAAGATGCCTTATGGCTGATAGAGTCAATTAGGGTCGTGTCTGGACTCTGTAATTCTGCCGATTACTATGCCGTCCTCAGATTAAGCCGACATATATAGTACGCCACAATGATATTGCCTGACGACTGCACAATGGAGCTGCGCGCCGAAGGCCAAGTGAAGCCACCACGATTTACCTGAAGCTATCTTTGAAGGTTGCGATCTTTAGAGGGACTCAAATCACTCGATATGGATGAACATGTGGAGAATGCCAAACGTCATGGTTATACAGTACGATCAATCACCACTCCCCACTACGTACACTATAGCTGAGGATCTAGGCCTCTCTTTTCCCCAACTGCCAACGATGCGATTCATCTAAGATGCCATGTGTCGATACGAACATCATTCTCACTTGTCGGCACAAGCTTTTCCCTTCATTTCCGAAGAAGTCCCATGCCAAATCTCCTCGACTCACATTGGCACTAGTGACCACAAGCTCGAGTGGCCTAGACTGACCTATTCATGCCTTCTCGAAGCCTCAACTGCCACATGCCTGCCATGTGTTCACACGAGCACAATCTCGAAACATGCTCAGAACTAGACGATGAGTTCTGGGCCTCTGGCTATGCCACCAGTCCGAGTGAGACGGGTACTCATTTGCTTTACCTCTGACCCACTTAGATATGTACTTCAACAGAAAGGGCTTCTTCGTCCTTCCTTCGTCCTTCTTTCGACCTTTAAACAAGCACTCTTACCTAAGCAGCACAAGCCTCTAGTTGTCTCAAAACTGTTGAAGCAAACGCATAATCACCAAGCCATACATAATTGACAGCTCTTCCATACCTTTATTCAGACTCTTTTACTCTTTGTGAGGTGAATCCTCGGGAGTCTATTAAACCAGTCTACTCCACATCTTCTGGAAGGTCCGAAGTAAGTCTATCTGGTGCATGGCGATACGAACGAACATTCCCCAATGGCATGAACGGCGCTCACGCGATGTGATAACAGTTCGTTCCATCTCGAACGCCAAAGATCGATTGTGCGATTCTTAGCTGCCACGATACTCAAGAAGTGCATGTACCATCGCGATGCCATCGTGGTTGCTATAGCTCTGTGTTGACGCCCATCGCTCGGTATGTCGAGTTTTACACATTCATTCGTAGTTTGAGTAGCCACAGCCTCGATGACTTTGCCTGTCCACACCCATCTCGATCACGAGGAGACTGTATAGAGCTACAGCATGTTTGCAATGACAGCAAGCTCCTCAGGGTGGAGTTCGATTCGTGTCAGTGCCCTAGTCGCGATAAGCTGCAGTACACAAGACACAAGTCGGTTTGTCCTAGCAAGCATTCTTCGCATATCGTCACGATGTTCGAGCAAGTGTTGAATTTGAATGATCATCATTTATATTGACTCGATGTGAAATCTTCCACTACACGTCGAGACTGCATTGGGGTGATCTACCGAAGTTTGCCGAGTTTAGTGTAGCTACTGTCTTACTTGAGCTGTCAAGTAGTGTAATCGGATGCAGATTACATGATCTCCTATCCTTCGTGCTGCGGTAGTTTGTCTATCGAGTCTCCCCAAGCAGCATCTTCCTACAAGACGCACTCTTTCTGTCTTATGTATGTCATCACATCCCGTCTTCTATGCTCCCAGGTCTCTAGGTGATCTTATACCGGCTCATTGCCCTCAACTTCGGACCCCACTTGTACAAAGACCATGGCACTGCAAGCATGAGTAGAGAGATGAAGCCGAATATGGATGTCGCCCATGCTATTCCGAGGGAATGATACACTTTGACATGTTAGACCTTCTGCGGCTGTAGGGAACTGTAACTTACTTTGTAGAGTGAATAGTGGAAAGGCAGCGCCGAGCGTGTATCGAAACAGTCCATTGGCCTAGAAGAAACATGTTAGCAATTTACTGGCGCCCGAGACCTACAAGAGATACATACAGCCATGGCGGAAGCTCCTAATAAGGGGCCATAGGTCTAGATGTCAACATGTCAGCTGAATGAAGAATGAGATGCTTGAGGAATGTCAGCCATACATCACCTAAGTACAATGAGCATGAGCACTATGATACTGTATTAGCCCTCCATACATGGAACTATCCAAAGCGAGAAGAATACTCACAAAAATAGAGAAATTGCCCCAGCCAAAGGCAACTCCAGCTAGCACAGGCGAGATCCAATGCACATCACTCCTCGCCGTCCACGCAAACCAAAACAATCCTGCTGGAAGTCCAAAGCTGCCTATCATCGACGCACATAATCTTTCCTCGGGCGGCACCGGCAACGTCCCAGCAGCAGTATGTTCGGCAAGTTTCTTCCAGTAGACCTTCTTGTCAATGATAATCGCCATTGCTGCAGCCAAGAGAACACCAGTTCCTATTCCCAAGAAGGGCAATCCGGCCACACCAGTGTTGAAGTGGTATGTCCCCTCGAAGACAATTGGGAATGCGGCAAAGAATGCGAAGAGTACTGCGAATGCAAAGGCGATGTATAGACTGAAGAAGAACACAATAGGTTCCAGAAATATCATCTGGACTGGTCTCACAATGAGCACCTTGACGAGAAACGCAGGTGATGCAGGTGGTGATGGAGGCAATTCTTGGCCACGACGTTGAGCACGTTTGCGCAGGATGATCTTCTTGTAGGTTTCCGAAAGGAACAGGGAACCAATCCAGAATGTACCGAGGAGGATTAGCTCGTCCCAGTTTGTCCAACGCCAGCCTTTGTTCATGACCGAGAAGCCGCCAACGAAAGGACTGGAGGTGAGATAAGCTCATTAGCACCTTGTATTACAGGTCTTCATTCGATTCTGACGTACCCAAGGGCAGGTCCAAGAAAAGGCGCAGAGACGAGTGACGCGAATCCTCGTGCACGATACTTCGCTGGCCACACATCTTGTATTGTTCCAGCAGAAACAGCAAGTACCTAGAAAATATGATATCAGTCAAAAACGTAGTACACCAGCTCTTGATAATTCATACTGGACTACCAAAGACGCCACCAAGCAGTCTACATGCTACTAGGCCTGCAAATGTAGGGCTAAGTCCTGCACCCATGGTAAAGAGTAGAGAAATGGGCGTCGAGAACATATACACTACCTTGCGTCCAAACATTTCTGATGCAGGCGCACCCAGCATGGGTCCAAATCCAAGGCCTAGAGTCCAGAGTGAGAGTGGCAATAGTGCAGCAGTAGGGGAGACGCCAAATTCTCGAGCAACTTGAGGATAACCTGGTGTGTACACGGACGATCCAAACGTCACCGCCAGACCAAGAAGACCAGGAATCATAGTGTTGTACATTCGTTTCCACATTGGCCAGTTGAAAGGATTGTCTAGATCGCCTTCATCATCCCAGTCGAGAGCTGGGATGGTCGGCTTCTCTAACTGGACTGGTGATGTATCATCTAAGGAAGTGACAGCCTTCTCGACGTCTTTTTCTGTAGAATCAGGTTGTGAGGTGGGAGACTTGGGTTGGAAGTTTATGCTAAGTGGGAGTTTCTCTGTATTTGAGGCATAACTCTCAAGAGTTGTGGTAGCCATTGGGGTGAAACAATACGAGACGTAGTATGTAGACCACAAAAGCAATGGCTTAATGTTCCTGATGTGATGATCGTCAATCCGCTAATTAGATGTATTGACAGGAACGATTTTGGATTGCGATTAGTCTCACGACAGGATTGGAGTAGATTAATGAATCTGGGTTACGGTAGTGACACCATTGCGCAACACCGATGCCGAATGATACATTGCAAGATGCTGAAATATTTGTATATATACCATTTCAGTGTTGTTGTGTTGACTAAACCAGTGATGATTTGGGAAAAAAGCCGGGATTCATGGGTTCACCGAGGTCTAGAACCTACAGCCGAAGCCGAAAGTAAGAGTACGAGATTGACGCCGCAGTACACCTGTGGAAGCACGATGTAGTACTGCTCAATAGATACCGCTAATGCGCTGCATAAGCAAGCCTATCATTCCGATTCGATTATCTCACAACTTTGAATCCATTGAAGCTCCAGCTCACACTCAACTGTGAATCAAAATGCTCGCACGCAGAGCACGACCGATATCCGCTTCCTTGACTGCTGGTGCATAGCCTAAGCACTTAACAAACAACACAAGATTGTGCATCAGCTGTGTTACGTCCACCGTCACATCAAGAGGTGAATCATCCTGAGTTTCCTGCTCTGTGCTGATCGTGTCGGTAGTTCCAGTATATAGTGATGGTTCGCCCGTAGCGCCGAAGTTGCTAGTCAGCCAGCCTAACTCTTGAGGTAGATGCAATGGAGTGCTGTATAGTTGATCTAGTGCTGGATGGAACGTACTATCTTGGTGGTGAAAGAGTGTGCCGAAGTCATCTATAGTAGGCTGAAGCTTGTTATCTTCGCTGGACCAAAGCGTATTGGTGTCGGTCATTGAGTTGCTGAAGAAGTCTGTGTTCATCGTGTCCAGCCAGTCTGATTGGTTCCATTGAAATGGGAGTGCGTTGGCATCCTCGTTGAATCCATCTGAACTTTGCAGATTGCCATTGACAGGCGTCGTTGATGTAGTCATGTCTTGAAGAGGAGTCGCAATCTGGGTTGTTTGGCGCACATCGAACCCTGCATTAGCATTGTCATGTCTGACATCCTGTGCTCCAAGGACATCGCGTCTGACCTTTGTCCTGACAAACCAGGTTCCAGGATCGATAACAATGCCATGTCGTGCTAGATAAGACTCGATATCTGGAGGACGGAACCATGAGTGTTCAGCGATGGTCTTGTTAGCCACATGGTCATCTGTGGATGCGCAAGCATCAACACTTTGATAGGGCAGAGACTCAAGCTCAGAGGGTTCATATGATAGCGCGTTCATGAAGATCCGTTGAAGTGTTGCTATGTCGTGACCCTTTGCGAAGGCGTACTCAAAAATCTCCTCTATCGTTCGAGAAGCTTGGGGATGACTGGCAAGCATTCTGCATGAATTAGTTTTGTAGGCAGTGAACAGTGCAGCGCCATAAACTTACCGGTAGCCAGATTCCAGAATTTGTCGACGTAATCTATTAGCAAAAGACGTCCCGTCAAATCCTTGAGTTGAGAATGGGTACAGTTCCCGTAACATGGTATTTGAGGAGCGAGTGCTTGCCATACTTGCCATCGCAGTCGTGTTGTTTAGTTGAGATGCAAATATCTGATTGTTATGGTTGAGTTTTCGAATTAGAGATTCGGACACATCGGATCGAGTATCGGATCGAGTGTCGTTGTTTGATCCAACGCTACCCTCGCTAGCAGTGGCATGAGAACCTCGAGCCTGTGACTGCTTTTTCCTTGTCGTCATATACTCCCCACTAATTTGAACTTCCAGTGGCAGAGAGACGGACTCAGCGACATCAACATTAGCATCATCTGCATCAGTATCACTATATTTTTGTAGGATACCGAGCAAGTCGATCGACAGCTCATCAGATAGTCCTTTCAGCACAGCACGCTCAGCGAATCCACGTAAGGTGGCAAGTAAGTCATCATTCTTTGCCTGAATAGAAGCCACCTGTTCTCGCAGCTCGTCGATAGTTGCTTCACGTCTTTGGCGAAACGCTCTTTGAGCTACCCGCAACTGAGTCCTTCGTTTTGCCACGGCATCAGCATCAGCTTCCTTCCGAGGACGTCCTCTGATAGTGATAGTGCGATTAGTCGCGTCATCTGATGCTTTGCGCTTGCTTGTGGTAGGCATAGCTTGGTGAGGAGCGCGTTGTGTTATGGTTGGTATATCGGGTGTTTGTTCTCTCTGATCGCTCTTGGACAAGAGTGGCCGCATCATTAGATTGAGTTGTTGGATGTATTCGGAAAAGAGGACTAGGGAGGTTCAGGTGGCGTCCGAAGCTGATTGAGACCCACTTCTCGATTTGAGCGATTTGATTGGTGCACGGAAAACCACCATCGAGCCTACTCCTTTCGTCCTTTGTAGGAACCCTGTGGACAAGAAGTCTGCACAGCAGCGTTAAGGGGGGTTAGGGGGTACTCCCCCTAGAAAACTAAAGCCTTATCCATGAGTGATACGGCCAAGACCGTCGGGGTAGTATAGCGGGAGTGTCTCGGGCATTCATAATTGAGCTTCGCTCGCCTTACATTTTTCAATATCTGTGCCAATGCATACGGACGACCAACATTGTGGCGCGCCATGAGCAATTCATACAATCGAGACTAGAGAAAGGAGGCACTGTGCATCAGAGTTTTGACATGAACATGTCCTCTATTGTAAACCAATAATCTGTGCTCATCTTGAGCTTGGTTTTGTCCCAGCAAAGTCCTCACAGCCAGTTGGCTCGTTCCTATTTTCTCTTACACGACTGCGCAAGGCAAATACCTTCCACATCTGTATGCTCAAAGACCGAGGTCGGACTGATGCGCCATGCCGGCGAGTAAGGAAGCACCGTCCTCAAAACCTGGCGGTGCCACCTTGCCAGTCCACCTCGGTGGTCCGTACGCAGTACTCAAGCCGTCCTCACTGGGCCACCACGATCTCACCGCAAAACTCCTCGGACCCTGAGGCCCAGGCATCATGCAGAACCCCGTGCCTGAAGTACCTGGCGCGTCCTGAGCTTCAGGCTCACGCACCGCTGTCTCGAGGAATATAGTATTGCCTGCAGTGAGTTCCTGCTTGCGAGCAGCAGCAAAACTCTCCGCCGTCCTCGTGTTGAACCTTGCACGACGAGATTCTGGGTCATAGAGTCGAGCCAGTCTCCTCGATATTCAAGCTCTTTCAAGACGTGAAGCTCGAACTTGAGGCGATCGTCGTGGCATGCCGTCGGGACTTCAGTGTGAGGAAATGGCTTCGCCGGCAAGAGCTTCCCCAGTTTGGCCAATGCCTGCTTGTGTCGCTTTGAATTCTGCGAGCTTTTGCTTCCTTTCATGAAGCCGAAGATGATGTTCCCAGCAGTCTCGTACGTCGCGGCATTCTTGAATCCTACGGAAGCGCCTGGGTTGTCTCGCAGAGTCTTGTAGCACAATAAGGCTTGCGTGATGTTGTAGAGGGCGAAGATAGCGACAGATCGCACCAACTGCCAGTCTATCATAGCATCCATGTCCTTCCATACAGTGCACATCGCGCTGTCGTCTAGTTGTTTCCAAGATGCACGAAAATCTTCGTTCGCCTTCTGTGTATCCTTCTCCAACAACCCGCGGCGTAGCTTGGCGAATGCAAGATTGATGCTCGTAATCTGGTCAAATGTCGTGCAGCACTTCTCGAAAGCTTCGTCCGAGAAAGGCTCCAACTTGTGGACCTTCGTTGTGGTGGCTATGAAAGCATCAAGGAATAGCAAGACACTAGCCCAGCAATGTATAGCCACGTCGTATAGGCCCGCCGCGAAGGCACCATCGCCACCTGTCTTGAGTGTCATGGCCATATTGTACACGGCCCATGAACGAGCGCGGATCCAGATCACCTTGGGCATCATGGTGGACGATACTTCGTTTGCTAGCTGCTCGTCGATCTTTCCAGAAATTAAGCACTTCTGGTATGGCCCTTGGATAGCCATGAAGGGCTCTAGAAGTGACTTTTGAACCGATAGTACTAGGGTGCTTTTAATCTCAAACTTGAAGACGAACTGAGGCCAGTTGGCTAGCTCGAAAATATTGAGGACCCGCACAATCTCGTCAAGCTGATTGAGGCAAACCATGAAGAAAATCGGCTTGTCCTGCGCACTTCCGAATTTGCGAGACTTGATGTTGAGACGTAGATGATAGTGTTTGACCTCGATAGGATTTTATTGTACTGTAACGTCAAGCAGATAATATGATACAGTTGAAGTCAATGCCGCTCATAAAACTATGTAGATCAAGACGAGTCCTGATCAGAATGTGCTAGTCATCGCTCATGTCCAAGGCAATCCAGGTGGGCAATATGTTTGTCTACCGGCCTTCACGAAAGATCAAGGACATTTCTGTAGCACTTGTCTGGCTGATCTCGTGGATGTTGATAATACTTGCAGCCATCCTGATAGCGTTGAGGGTCTTGCCTGGGCAGCAGGCTCTTAGATAGAACCCTGCGGTTCTATATGATCCCCAATTTCCTCAAGCAGGCTTTCGCAAGATCAGCGTGGAAATATGCCAGAGTAACAGCCCCAGAAATATAAGTTTGCAGTCAGCAGTTTCAACATACTTGTGTACTATTAGCCTCCGTAGTTGAGACCCAGAACCAGTCGAGTCGTACACGTGCTGAATATCGCTTGTCTCCAGAAGGTGTTCACTCAGATCCATGGCAACGGCAAGGGCGTATATAACGGCATCTGCGAAGCAGAAGTCTCGAACCTTCATTCCAAGAATGTGAGAATCGATCAGAAGACAGGATTGTCTTTTAGCCATGATATTTTCCTCGTCTTTGTCGGGTTCTGCAGGAGTGTCGCCTGTCGACAAGAGCTCTAAGCTGTCAACTGCATCACGAGAGGCATGTGTCGCGTCGAGTTATCAACGCCTAAGTCTTGTTGCCTCCCATTCTCGCTCTCACTACCTTCATAATTGCTCGAGCTGGAGATACTCTCGGCATCAGTGTCGTCAGTATCGCGCAGACATTGAAGACGTTTCGTGTAGAGCCACGATACATATAGCTCGATCGAGTCTAGGTCATCTACAGGCATCTCGACAGTCTTCGTCAATCCCTCCTTCCACTTGTCTGGTTCAAGTGCTGCACGAAAGAACTCAGAATGTTCAATGAGCAGATGTTCACGAACCGTGAAAGTGCGTTTCTGTTCTAGAGCTTCACCATGCTCGCCGCCGCCAACATTGATGATGGTTACGCCTCCGGATGTTCTGTGCTTTGTTGTTAGTAGTACATTCTAAGAGTATGAGATTGGCGAGTGTACCGAAGTAGATGTGATCGAGGCTTTAGGTACTCGGAAATCTTTGCTTTTTTGTTGTCTCTTGTACCCGGATGTCTACAGATGGAGGTCTCTTGAATGTAGCAACTCTTGAAAGCATGATGAGCTCGTGCAGCACTCGGCAACGAGATACCAATATCAACACAATGTCCTTTGTACTTTTGAGTACAGGTTTGGGAAGTGTCGTTCACGTGACATTCCGTATTACTAATTTGCCACCTCCTTCACCTTTTCAGTCAATATATTGTAGTCCTATCAACTTCTCAAGTCCTTATCCTGCGGTATGACTTTAGGACAGGCAGGACTGAAAAAGCCAGCGTGCTTAGAAGGACTGCCATGGTTGCGCACACCAACGAAGTCACCATCATCAACATCTCTGAGCTTATCTCGTCCGAATATACGTCAAGCGTAAGGTCATGCCAGAGAGATGGGCTACCTCTCAGCCTTCTCGAGTTGAGAGGTTGCCTTCTCGAGGGTTATCGAGTGCAAGAGCTTCGCCTTGTCTAGCATCTCTGCCAGAGCCTTTGACTGGGTAATCTCGTCGAACGTACCTACGCTCCTTACATGGTGGACTTGCGAGCCGTGTGCTCGCAAAAGCTAGCAGTCGTGCTGCACGAATGCTATGCAGACCTATTGGACTATCAACGTCAAAGAAGGCAAGGGTCCTGAAGATAGCTCGAGTGGTGTTGGGTAGAGGGAAAGAAGTGTCTCGAGGACTGGCAGGGCTGTTCGGCCGGTTGTGTAATTCCAGAGGATCACTTGAATGCGGAGAGCATATGTTGGTGATGGAAGAAGAGCGAGACGTTCTTGGATGAGCCCGAGATTTGAAGGTGAGCCGTTCTTGTCAGAATTCGTGGCCTAGGACCGCTGTGGAGGGTACTCATACTGTCTTCGAGCTACGCACCTTATACCGTTCTCTAGTATCCTAGGGTCTTCTTTGATTGATATTTGTATTCTAATATATCTAACGGTTTTAGAAGGCCTACGGGCACTTTTTTCACCTCATGAACCTTTGTCCTAGCCCACGAATGCTGATACCGACGTGAGATAGAAAAAGTTGACTTCAAGCAATTCACGGCACTGGTCGCTTTGCGGCAAAGAACGAGGAAGGCTGAGAAACCGACAATGCTATGGGAATCGCCTGGATCCGAGGCTTGTCTTTACTTACTAGATTAATCACGGCATGCTATGAGGCTCATGACGGAATGACCCCATCCATAAGTTGTTGGTCCGCATACAGTTTCGGTCAATATCAGTCATGGAACAAGGTCTCCAAAAGAAAATCGATTGCAAAAGATTTACGAAAAGGTGTATTAGGCCCCTTGGCAATTCGAACTCCAATGATGTCCTGTTTCCTCTCATGAGCTTCCTCCACGACCAGTATATGGGTGATGCATGTTCAATGCCTCGTGTGTATATTCTTCCTCTGGACACCTCGTCTCCAACCTGGTCGTGAGTTATCTAATCGCATCTAAAAGAGAGCAGCGGCAACAGCTGCAAGTCCAGCGAGAGCGACTGGGGCAGCAGTGGCCATGGCACCGTTGCCAGTATAAGCGACAACGGTAGTTTGGGCGGATACTGAAGAGATGACGACGGGCTTGGTAGAGGTTGCGGCTTGAATTTGGCCATCGGAAAGCTGATGCGAAACGTGTTAGTTCTGGGAGTTTTCGTTGTCTTTTCGAGCTTCTCTGTGAAACATACCTGTGAAGCGGCCACAGTGGGAGTGACGGTACTGACTGCGGTGGTGAGGACAGTTGATGAGGAAACAGCAACCAAGGTGGCAACAGGAACAGAAGAGCTGGAAACGACGGCTGGCATAGAGGAGCTGGTCATAGCGGCTGGCATGGAGGAGCTGGCAACGACAGGAACGGCGCTAGATGTTGCTGGGGCTGAGGCAGCAGAGCTTGGTGCGGCTGATGCACAGACAGCCTGGCCAATCTGAATGCCAAGAGCAGCATCAGAAGCTGAGCAGTTTGCCTGGAGGCATGGCAGCAATTGGGCGGCGATCAATGCTTGGTTGGCGGGTTGACAAGAACATGCTACATCGGCGCCGCAAGTGGTCGCACCAGTTGCCTGAACAGAACACAATAGCTATAGAAGTTGTGTCAGAATACTGCCCTTTGCATGAAACGCATGGCGTGGAACAAGCTTACAGCGCATTGTGGAAGGCTAGAAACGCCCTGAGCTGAGACAGCGACAGCGCTCGCAAGAACAACGACAACTGAGGTGAACTTCATTTTGATGATGCTTTAAAAGGTAGCGAAGGTCGGGATGCCAGAGAAGTGAGAGAAAGTTGTACTGTGGAAAATACAATGGTGTCGAGAAAGTTGCAGGAAATGAGGAAGCAATGCAGACTAAGTACTTTTCACATCCTGCAGAGACGGGCGCCACGACGACAAGACATTTGACCAGTGAAAGGCCGGCATGGCGAGGTATAGAAGTACGACAGTAAGCTTGGAAACACTAACGCAGGTACCTCGAACGAGGAAATGAGATGCAGCCAATGAAACTTCAGCCCAGAGGATAGCAGGAATGCAAAGCAACCAAACAAGGCGATGTGGCTTACGAAGCTGAAGAGATCATCTGGTGCTTTACTAGTTGATATATATGTAGCTGCCATCTGGTACGCTTGCTTGTCTTGCTTGTAGAAAGGCATAGGACAACATCGATATCGTGGGTCGTTCGCTTCAAGAGACGGGTCGGACGAGGCTACATACTAGATAGCAAGTACAAGTACAAGTAGCGTTGTACACTGCAGGTATCCTTCAGAGGATAAAACTTGGCCAGAAGGCCCCAAACACAGCAAGCTTTTCCATCGACAAAAGTACTATGTATTCTCTCATCTCACTTAAATCGACGCGAGGAGCAGCACAGAGCACAGAAGGGAAGGGAAGAAAGTCTGTTGGCAAGATTCTGGCGACGGATAGCTGAAGTCGTCTTTATCTGGTGGCTTGACTCGGCTAGCGTCGAATACGGAGAAAGTGGGGTCGCTTTATTTTCTGTTTGCATCAGGTGATCTTGCTTGTGATATCTTCCATAGTGTGATATATATTCGTCTTGCCGACGGCATTTCGGAGGACGAGGAGGAGACCTTTAATCCTGGAAGACTGGGTGAAAGACGAAAAGGAGGAGCAGCAGAAGAGAGGAAGTAAGCTATGATTCGGCCATCGGCACAAATAGCCTGGCCGGACAGACAGCAGTCCGTCACCTTCCTGTTGTGTGATATGAGTTTGTCCTTGCTCCTCCCTCTCGGCTCTCGGTGTTGAATATCTCGCAACCAAGTACCTACAGGATTTCGGGTCGATGCCTCCGAATGAACCACACCGTCGGTGAGAGTTATTGACAGTATACATTCTACAAAGATATATAATTACCTGCGTTCCGCCTAGTGTCAGGCCATCAATTCAAACTCGTGTACTCACCGTTCATCATCCTCTAGTCCACAAGGAAAAGTGAGACACTAAAAGGCTCTTCCATCAGCTCACATCGTACACAATCTACCTGCTACTCCACGTCTTCCTTGAGTATCCATTACGCAACTAAACTCCTACAACATCCTCAAACAAAAAGACGCAAGACATCATGACCACCCTCTTCCCACGAACGACATATGCAGAAGACATGCCAATGTCCACAGCTTACGGAATCTTGACTACGCACGTTCTTATGCGTGGTGTTTCTTCCGGCGCATTCTTTGGTTCCCTCATGCCAATCATCGCCGTTCCAGCCCGCTCTCTCCTCAAGCGACCAACTGCAGTACCACTGATGACGCAAATCATTCGAGCCAGCGCTATTGGCTCTGTTGGAACCACAGCTTTCATGGGTATTGGGCTTCTAGCACTTATGCGAAACCAAGGCGACTACGGTTGGCAAGATCGGAGCTGGCGATTGAGAGAGAGCTATAGTCAGGTTACGACTGATTACTTTGAACTTGCCGGTGCGACACTCGGTGGTTTAGCGTCGTTGTCGAGGCACGCGCCCCATACGACAACGACTCTAGCCGCATCACGACTGGCGAAGCCTTGGTTGAGGCCAGTAGGGCTTGTTAGTTTGGGTGCGGGTCTTGGGATGGTAGTAGCAATGGTCTGGACTGCTGAAAGGAGCAAGGCACCTGTCGAAACACTCAAGAAGGAGGTCGTTGAAGCAGGAAAAGGACTGGCGGCGGGGACCGGAGTGAAGGCTTGATGAAAGGAGTCAGGATGAAAGGGAGAAGGGAAGTTTTGGGGGCTTGAATGCACACAGTGAAGACCTAGAGGATAATGAATCTAATGACTTGACGATGGAGGTATTTACACCTCGTGCTGGTGAAAATTGAAGGACTTTGTTCTCTCGGTTCTCGGATCGTACCCATCAGATTCTTGGCAGAATGGACATCAGAACGTCACGTGCCATTGTCAGTTTTGTCCACTGCTTTCCGTCGTCTCTTTGCTTTTACAGTAACAGTGATCAACTAGGCGCTGACGATCTGATCATGTTACGACCTCGATCGCTGCCCATCGTGCTTCTTGTCTTGCTTTTGGTCACTCTTGTATATTATCGCAACTCTTTCTACACGAACCGAGATGCTTCAGCAATATCATGGCAAGAGCCTCCACCAGACTATAAGGTCCCTGCTGGCTTTGATTGGCCGAAAGTGAAGGCGAACTATCCAGTGACTTCTCATATACCCTTACCCTCGTCGCCTGCACAGGCAATACCCAGAATCCAGCACACTTCGACACCGCCGACAGGTGATGTGGCAGTATTACGGAAGCACAGGCTCAATACTGTCAAGGCAGAGTTTGTACATGCATGGTCAGGATATAAGAAGCATGCTTGGCTTCAAGATGAAGTAGCACCACTGTCAGGAGGCGTTCACAATCCTTTTGGCGGCTGGGCTGCGACCCTTGTTGATTCATTGGGTAGGCCTTTGCACACATGTAGCTATAGTCCTGTTTCACTAATAACTACAAAGATACACTTTTGATCATGGATATGACGGAAGACTTCGAAGAAGCTCTTGGCGCTCTTGACAAGATCGATTTCACAACCTGCTCACTAGACACTCTCAATGTCTTCGAGACGACTATAAGGTATCTTGGTGGCTTTCTCGCAGCCTACGACTTGAGCGAGGGAAAGTATCCATCATTGCTTGATAAGGCTAAAGAGCTTGGTGAAATGCTCTACGTCGCCTTTGACACCCCAAACCACTTTCCAATGACAAGATGGCACTTCAAAGACGCGATGATGGGAAAGAAACAGGTTGCGCATGACGCGGCACTTGTGGCAGAAATTGGCTCACTAACACTGGAATTTACACGCCTATCACAAATCACGGGTGACCCAAAGTATTTTGATGCTGTTCAGCGCATTATGAACGTATTTGATGCGCAACAGGATGACACCAAGCTGCCTGGATTGTGGCCGGTCATGCTCAACACCAGAGACTTGAATTTCACCGCGGACACCTTTTTCACGCTAGGTGGTATGGCAGACAGCATGTACGAGTATCTTCCAAAGGTAACGACATCATCCACATGGCATTCTCTATATATCTGCTAATCTCTCAAAGCAACATCTTCTTCTCGGCGGTCGCACTAATCAATACAAGCGAATGTACGAGAAAGCTTTGTCCACGATGAAGAGTCACATCTTCTACCGGCCAATGCTTCCTCAGATGAATGACGTTCTGTTTCCAGGACAAGTCCAGAGTGACGGCACATTGGCTCTCTCTTCGCTAATCACGGAACCACAAGCTCAACATCTAGGCTGCTTTGTCGGCGGTATGGTGGGTATCGGTGCAAAGATATTTTCGTCAGATAGTGACCTTGCGACTGCCAAAAAGCTAGTGGAAGGTTGTTTGTGGGCTTACGAAACGGCTCCTCTGGGCATTATGCCTGAGATCTTTCACACTGTCAGCTGCGCTAAGAATGATTTCTGCACATGGGACGAGCACGCATTTGATAATGCTGTCTCGGCGGCCTATTCCGGACAACCTATTCCACCAAAAGACCAGCAAATTCCAGGAATCACGAAAGTCGATGATACACGCTACATCCTGCGACCAGAAGCCATTGAAAGCGTCTTCATCCACTACCGTATCACTGGCGATCCGTCACTACAAGATCGTGCATGGAGCATGTTCGAGAGTATTATTAAGCACACCAAAACACCAATTGCACATGCGGCGCTGTCGGATTGCATCACAATGACTAGAAAAGAGGCCATGAAGATGGACAAGATGGAGAGCTTTTGGTTGGCGGAGACTCTGAAATATTTCTATCTGATTTTTGCCGACGAAAATCTAGTCAACTTGGACGATTGGGTTTTGAATACTGAAGCACATCCTTTGAGGAGGCCGACTTGATCACAGTTCGGTGTATGGGTTGACGAGACACACGGATGATGCTATGACGGAGGCCGAGGCTACGAAGGATTATGGCAAACAGCACGAGCCACGTCTAGGCACGACATGTATGCTGGCGACGTTGGCTCGTTCTTCTTTTGGCTTCTTGTTCTTGCTACATTATTTATTGGACAGCATTGTGATAGGCGACTGTGTTGCTGTGATTTGGCCGGCGGAGAACACGCGTTCTAGAAGACTAGGGTAGACGAAGCTAACGGCGCTAGGCTAAGCGTTGTCGATCATTTTTTATATCCCCTCACAGATTTGGCCGAAGTACCTTGGGTGTTTTCACTTGCATTATCCTGGTTCTGCTGTATATCTCTAAAACATGATGTGGCCAAGGCGTGACTGGATATACGGTGGAAAAGGCGAACTGCTTGACAGCTTCTCCAGGGCCAAGCATTTTATCTGATCGTCGGAACTCGGAAGCGTCCCCCTCTCCTCTTTGCTGTTTTTGTTACCTGATAGAGTGATACCTCGCCTGTCGCCTGCGATAAGCTCGTGGCTTCTACTCTCGCATCACATCACACGTTTTCATTGATCGCTCGCCTCGTCCGCCTCAATCTGGCTCCGACTGCCCCAGGTTTTCTGCCCAGCTCTGATTTGTTGTGGAAAGTTACCTCGCTTCGCTTCGCTTCATCCCGTCCCAAAACTGTCCCGCTCTTCCTCTCGCCTTGTCACTTACCATCTTCACCTTCTGCTGGCAAAGTCACTCACCCTGGTACAAACTAGCTGTCCACTTCTCGCCGACACATCTTCCTGACTGAGCTGTCGTCGCCGGAATCCAACAAAACCTTACAAGCTCACCGCTGCCTGGCCTCCACCTCCTTATCAGCTCATCAGAGAGCTATTTCCACATCTAGCTACACCATTCCCACTTACATGCCTACAAAAATGGCTCGCGCGACCAAGGCGACGAAACAGCCAGTCGGGCTCGTCTTCGTCAACATCGGCCATCCAGATGAGACGAAGACGAGCGAATTCAGGGAAATGGTTGCAAGAACGGCAATGATCAACCGCCCTAGAGAGGCTGCCCCAGCGACGACAACAAAAGCACCCTCCAAGTCTTCAAAGGCTGCGACGTCTAAAGCTGGAGCCGCTTCTGCTTCGTCGAGTGCAACCAAAGCAACAACATCATCACGCCCGATACCTCCACCACGACATGCAAGTTCGACCCCTTCCATCACATCTTTACAAGGTCAACAGAAAAGCTTGACCTTGCCGGACGAAGTCGTAGCAACTACAGCAGCATCTCCGCAATACGCCTTTCCATACCACCAAGTATCACCGCCAGCTCTTGAGTATGCCATTGCCAGCCCAGAGAGTGCCGAGCTCTCCCCTCCTGGTCTGTATCAATTCAACTCCAACGACTCAAACAACAGCTTCGCATCGAATCCGCAACATGCGGATAATAGCTACTTTCGCAACTACGATCTTGCAAATATAAATGCCAATGGATCTGCGACTCAATATGCTATGAATGGCTACACTTCACCACCAATTGTCACATCTCCTCCCAGCGATGATGGCAACTCGTACTCCGCCACCCACAAATCATCCTCTGTAGATTCCTCCACGTCGTCGAAGTCAATTGCAAAGATTAGAAAGGACAAGCGATCTGAGTCCAGTGGAACACACAACGCTCAAGGTCTTCAAGTGACCAGGAAGAAAGCTTTCAAGCAGAAACACAACCCCAGCGTCACAGGAATGATATCTGGCATACCTGATTTCGTAGTACGGGATTGGAATAATGATACGAATCTGACCAGAAGTGTTGGCGCCATTCTGGATCCTTTCGATGCACTACCAGTCAAAGCGAATGCACACACTCAAGAACTGCTCTATCAATACGTCAATGCTTACCTGATGTCACCTCAGCTTGGTGAAAGAGGATCACCAATACACACTCGTCTGACATTATCCAGGCAGAAGCTATGGTGGCCCATGGTAATGAGGTCGAAAGCTGCTCTTTGTGCTTTGAGTGAGTGACTTGAAAAGCTATAATGTTTGCGCTTCTAGCTAATGACACTTTCATAGTCGCATACATTGAGACGACACCTGATTTGCCAATCAAAGCCACCTCTCCAGACTACCTCAGCAAACATCAGAGTGCTGCCATCCGTGCTATCCACGACTCGTTGACGCAAGCGAAGAATGAGATGACAGACGATGAAATCTGCTTCGCCATCGTTCTACTCATGATTGCAGCTGTAAGTGTGGGCATGATCGTACTTGCATTGTATCACCATAGCTGACAAAATAACCACAGCAACGACAAAATGACAAGCAGGCAACAGCGACACATGCACAAGGATTGAAGACTATCCTCGCACGACGAGCTGTGATGTTTGATAAAAGCCGGAAACTTGAGAATGCAACAGCAGAAAAGGGTACAAGATTCCCTGCTGCAGACAATGGAGGAGATCCTGCTGCGAGATGTCTATACTGTAGAGGCAATATTGAGAAAGAGTCCAGCTCAAGAGAATCGTCCCCCGAATTGCCAGAGGTGCCTACCACTCTCCCTGCAGATGATTTGGGTACAGGCTTTTTCGAGCTTATCGAAGTCGGCATGCTGTCTTACGAGATGAAGGCCTTCATTGAGACGTCGCTGAAATGGAATGAAATCGCACAGCAAGCCCGAAGAGATCGACTTTCAGCTGCTTGTGGTGCTTCTCACGCTTGGACGGATGGCAATATCAAGGATGAAGCTCGTACACCTTTCGACATGGCTGTCATGTTCACCGTACGTATCACACTATACTTGAGTGCTTGGCTGGACTGGAATCACTCTTGCCAAGCTGTAAAGAAGATGGTTGGTGCAGTGAACGAATCGCTCAAGGCTGTTCAAGATATGGACAGTCTTATGCAAACTTGTCCGGATATTGTCCTCTGGTCTACGCTTCTCACTGGTCCTTACATGGAAGATGATAAGCATCGTGAGATGACGCTCAAGCTTGCTGGACGAGCTGCAGAAAGTCTGACAGCAAGGACCGGCTTCCTTACATTCGACGACATACTTAGGTGTATTAGCAACAGATATTTGTGGACTTCCACTATGACACCCGCAGCACGCACTTTCTTCTTTGAAGGGCTTGAAGCTTGGCAGCCTAAGACCGGTGCTGCAAACAGTACTGCCATTCAGCAATATCTGGATTCGCTCGATACAATGAAATCACAGCAGCACAACCGCAACTGCATGCTGAATCCAAGTATGGTGAGCGCTATGCAGCATGACGGTAGTACAATGAACAGCATGAACCATGACAACTTCGCAGAGGTATACCAGCAACAAGGCATGGCGGATTTGCAGGCAATCAATAACATGAATGGGTTCAATACCATGCATGATATGGACGCAAATCACATACGGAACACCAATACCTACCTCAACGACGTGATGCTTCTGTCCCCACAGGTCGCAGGTCTATCGCTACAGGACCAATTTCTGGACATGTACTCAGATTATGCTGCTGATGGCGATTATGTTATTCTTGACCATAATGGAATACAAATACCGAACCCATCTACAACTATGTATGAGCAAGGATTCGTCATGGATCCTGCGCACTATGATCCCAATGCGCTCGATATGAATGCTGATCTAGGTGCCGAGTGGATGATGGGTGGTGAGCAAGGAGTGGATGGAGTGAATGGACACCATACAGCCAATGGATGGCATTGGACTTGAATTGAACAGAACACAACAAACAGGGACTAGAGGATTACGAGAAGGGAATAGGTTACATGGACACGACATCATGAATTTGACGGCAGCATATGGGCAAACGTAAATGTATATACGTTCTGGATGGATGGAAGCATGGGACGGACTCTCTTTTGTCTATAAGTGCGCTTGAATATACCTTTTGCTTCACTATCACACTACTCTCGACACAGATCTTGCCACCGAATGAGCTCGTTACTTGCAATGTAAGATTCTTTGCTACGAGACTGTACGTCACGTGATTAGACAGCCCTGAGTTGCTGTTGAATTGTCCTCGGAAGAACTCTCATGTCCAAGTCAAGTCCAAGCCCGCCGGCCAAGGCCCAAGCGTTTCCAAGACGCTCTCATTACAATAGTCGTAATCTTGTCCAACCGAATGACGTCCAGGCACGCAGCGGACTGGAATGCCCAGCTCTAGCGATAAAATCACGCACATTGGCACACTGGGCGACCACTCATGCCACCTATCACAACATGAGCAACAAATGCTGTGGCTCTTCAGTCAATGAGTCCTCCATGGGCCACACTCAAATCGTGACACTGCACACATTCGCTTATCTCATCCACATGTACTTAAGCTTCAAGATCGACCTCATCCACTTTCTTCCATCCACCGTCGTTCCTTTTTCACTCCTGCCTTTCACTTCCCGAACTGCCTAACCACACTCGAGACAGCTATGTCTTCGGAGAAGCCAACCACCTACGGTGAAAAGCCTCATGGACTGAGCACAGGTATATCGCCACTTGCTCCAGCGACAACTACAAAAGCATCAAATTCGGGTGGGTTGGTCGCTGGATTGCAAGGATTCATGAATAGCAAGAACGATACTCTAGTCTCTTATGATGCTGAAGACTCTGGATCCGTGAAGCACGACTATACTCATCGTATGCTCAGGCCTCGACACATTCAACTCATTGGTATTGGAGGAACTATAGGAACTGCACTTTATGTTCAGATTGGGCGTGGTTTGTTGGCTGGAGGTCCTGGTTCCTTGTTCATTGCTTTCACCCTATGGTAAGTCTCCACCTAACCTAAAATGATCTGTCTAGAGATTATCAGCTCAAGATGGTCTACAATATGTCTCCGCCTCTTTTCCGAGCCCTGCTAATTCTCCTTGTTCCTGGCAGGTGTTTTGTCATTCTCTGTGTTACCAACTGTAAGACCCGAGCCAGCAATGCCTTCTCTGATAATCCATTCTTCCTTGTTCAATACCGACTTTAACGTGATTGCGTCGTGGTGGGCTCGAGGAAGATGCATGCATATTTCATATCCGAGAAAGTCAACTTCGAGGTGCCCAGGGTTCGACCATACTACCACCTCCTAGAACACTATGACAGCTTCACACCATTGCATTTCGTGAGTTACTGACTGTCCATCGTAGGTATTGCCGAAATGGTTACTTATCTACCCATCTCATCACCTTTCATTCGCTTCGCTGGTCGTTGGGTGGACGAAGCATTCGGCGTCGCTGCTGGTGAACAAAAGTCTTCCAACTACGTGAAGCAGTGCTGAAGTTGACTCTATCATTAGGATACAACTTCTTCATCTTCCAGGCCGCCTTGGTTCCTTTTGAGATAGTCGCCTGCAATGTGATTATAGGGTTTTGGACCGACGCTGTGCCAGCCGGGGTTATCATTGCCATAGTCATTGCGATATATGCGTAAGACTTCCCAACGTTGGTCTTTACGCAGCTACTTCCAGGTTTGAATAACCAAACCCAACTAACCTCTATAGTGTGGTCAACCTCTTCGCCGTCAAGTGGTATGGTGAATCCGAATTCTGGATGGCTCTAGGAAAAGTCTTACTCATTATTGGTCTGCTCATCTATACCTTCCTCGTCATGGTTGGAGCCAATCCGTTGGGCGACAAGTTTGGTTTTCGGTATTGGAAGAACCCTGGCGCTTTCAAGCCACTCAATGGCTATTCGGGAACTACTGGTCGCTTCATGGGATTCTTCCAATGTCTAATCCAGGCTTCTTTCACAATAGCTGGACCTGATTACGTTTCTATGGCTGCTGGAGAAGCCGAGAATCCCCGAGAAGTGTTGCCACGCGCGTTCAAGGCCGTCTTCTATCGCCTAACATTCTTCTTCATGCTCGGATCCTTGGCTGTCGGCATTCTGGTTCCTTACAACGATCCAACTCTGATCGCCGCCTTTGCAAACGCTGCCCCTGGCGCAGCTGCCTCTCCCTATGTCGTCTCAATGCTACGTCTTGGGATACCAATCCTGCCTCACATTGTCAACGCACTCGTTCTGACAGCGGCTCTTTCGGCAGGCAATAGCTACGTCTACTGCGCCAGTCGCAGTTTGTACGGACTTGCTCTCGAGGGAAAAGCCCCCAAGGTGTTCAGAAAATGCACAAAAGGTGGTGTCCCTATCTTCTGCGTGCTCATCGTCTTGTTGATTGCACTGCTGTCCTTCCTCCAGCTGAGCGCATCATCGGCTGTCGTCCTGACATGGTTCGTCAGTCTGGTGACTGCTTCTCAATTAATCAATTTCGCCATCATGTGTTTCACCTACATTGCTTTCAAGCGCGCCTGCGACGCTCAGAACATCGATCGACGAAACTTCAAGTTCCGAAGTTGGTGGCAGCCTGGACTCGCCTATGGTGCAGGTATTTTGTGCCTCGTGATGGCTGTCATGGGGGGTTATACGGTCTTTCTGCCAGGCAACTGGAGTGTGACCGACTTTCTATTCGCCTATATGATGATCTTTGTATTTCCCGTCATTTACTTTGGATGGAAATTTGCCAAGCGCACACGCATAGTCAAGCCTCACGAGGCGGACTTGCTTAAGGATCTCGATGAGATTGCCGGATACGAGGCGCAGTATATGCCCCGACCACCCAAGTATGTGATCTTGTTACATCCTCCACACCTCCATATACTGCAAGAACTTTCAATTAACATGTTTATCGCAGGAATTGGGTTGATAAGTATTTTAATAAGATATTTTCTTAGGTCTCTAGGTCAAAGAAGGTATTGAGGACTGACGGCCTGTGTTCAGATTGAAGGTGAAGTCGGAAGGAGGGGTGTTTATGGCCGTGGCTTAGTATACTTTCGGCAGCTTTTGCGCTTGTGAGCTATATCACTTCTTCGACTCTACAAAAGCCTCGTACGCCAATCGATACTCCTCGATGCCTTCCACGAACGTTTTCCTCTTCTCCATAAAGCCGAGCTTGTTGCGAATCTTGTTGGAACTTATCCACTGCCAAAAGTTGAAAAGACCATCAGCGGTTAGCCACTCTCCATTCCCATCCACAAACTGTATTCGTATATAGCTCTAAGTAGAACTCTATAGTATAGCTTTATAGCTTTAGTATAAAAGGCTCTACTCTACCCTTATAGATAACTCCTATTCTCTTAAGGAATAGTTCTACTTCTAATTAAGGTATATTAGTATTAACACCGTAGATTCCTCTTTTATAATATATATCTTTACCTCTTACCTACTTATCCTCTCTATTTAATTACGTCATCACTTTATCTATAATACTAATCTACTAAAAGAGAAGTATTACTTATATATTTAGGCACGATATAGTTAGGATTACTATATCTAAAATAGATCTATAATAGATCTTAATCTCCTTTATATGTGCAACTTTAGAGTCCTAAAAATTTAGGAGAGACCTCCGGTTCGGTACCTACTCTACGTCATTTAGTTAAAACACTACTAATCAGCGCCTAAAGGACGCCTAAATAGCCCCTAACTAGTAGCATTTCAGGTCCTAGTCTTAGCTAGAACTTGTCCTACGCATGCTCTATATGAAGAAAAGCGCTATACGTCTATAGAAGTTTCTTTATACCCACGTACTACGCATTAAGCGACGTCTACTAGTAGGGTTAGTTATTTACCTCTCCCCCGCATAATAATGGTTAACATAATCATACTAAATTTAGGATGTTCTTTCGATAAATTTAGGTTCATTTAGTTTACGCGTTAAGGCTTAGTTATTAATTTTCTTTCAACTTCCTTAGCAACTAGGGACTTTAACAACAAAAATTATATCAAGTCATTTACACTACTAACACGCCTTATATATTATATCCCATACCCCTTCCTATCGTCGATTATATTACGCGGTAGATTTATATGCAGGTTTTATACTAAAACGTTTATCAATTTATATAGTATTCACCGCTACTAATCTAGTAATATAACTTATATGCGGCGGATGTTATAGTATATAGCCTCTATAGAACCAACGTTATACTCTTCTCCTTTAGCTTTAAGCCTTACGGTCCCTTTATCGTCTAATAATAATATTATTCGCTATACGTTCCAGATACTACATGTTTTACCTTCTCTATTAACGCCTATTAACTGGCATTTGTCTTCTCCCCTACATATTAACCCTATCTCTATTTATATCGAAATGATCCCCAAGTATAACTAGTTACGTAACGACGTAGATAATGTTAAATTTAGGTAAAAATAAGTGGCAACGCTAAGAGTTCCACTACTTAGAGTCTAGAAGTTCTTCCACTAAGAAGACCTAACCCTAGTGGTTTAACCGTACCTTATACCAAGTCGCACGCTTAGTATTAGTTAGTTACTTAAACAATCTTTATATGACTAAAGTAGCTCTAAATAACCATAATATCTAATAGATTATAAGCCCGGTCTGCACGACCCTATTCTAAAGCTATTTTATACATTATATATAAGCTATATAGTTGCTAGCTAACTGTCGCCATCGATCGCTAAGAGGTTATAAACTCGAGCGACGACGAGGTCGATTTAACCCCCTATACTCTAATTAAGTAGTAATTACGCTTATATTATCATA